>Ga0209812_10001862_pt1:0-12500 | contig 13527 bp, 13 predicted proteins | sample JI71714BDNA_FD_187502 | JGI IMG/M metagenome (GOLD analysis project Ga0209812, IMG submission 187502) | Wastewater effluent complex algal communities from Wisconsin, to seasonally profile nutrient transformation and Carbon sequestration -... | ecosystem: Engineered > WWTP > Effluent >...
GATTATCGCAAGACTGGGGTGGAAGCCCACACGCGGCTGGTGGCGCGCGTGTTCCGCCATCTGACCGAAGGCAATGGCCGTCTGCCCGAAGCCTGGATCGCCGCCGAAATCGCCCATCTTGATCGGGTGAGCGGCGATGTCGAAATGCTGGCAGACCGGATCGCTGCAGTGCGCACCTGGACCTATGTGACGCATCGGCCGGATTGGGTGGACAATGCCGCCACCTGGGCCGAACGCACCCGCGCGCTGGAAGACCGCCTGTCGGATGCGCTGCACACCGCGCTCACCCAACGCTTTGTCGATCGCCGCACGGCCGTGCTGCTCAAGGATCTGAAAGCCAAGGGCAATGATGCGCTGGTGGCGATCGACGCCGATGGCGCCGTGGCGGTGGATGGCGAAGTCATCGGCCGGCTCGATGGCTTCCGCTTCACAGCCGATGCTGCCGCCCGTGCCGGTGAACAGCGGCTGCTGCTGGCCGCGGCCGAACGCCATCTGGTGCGTGAACTGGCTCACCGCGCCAAGGCCCTGGCTGCCAGCCCGGCGAGCGATTTTGCTCTGGTGAGCGGCCTGCCAGGCGGGCAGCAGCTGCATTGGCGCGGGGCGCGGGTGGCACTGTTGCGCAAGGGCCGCGATGCCCTGACCCCGCGGGTGGAGCTTGACCGCGCGGCGGCGGGCCTGGCGCCGGATGACCGCCGCCGCGTGCAGCAGCGGCTGGAGGCCTTTGTGGCCGATACCATTGCCCGGATATTGGCGCCCTTGACCCGTCTCTCCGATCTCACTGGTGCGGTGTCGCCGCCCGCGCGCGGCCTGATCGTGCAATTGGTGGCGGCGCTGGGCATCTTGAACCGCGCGCCGCTGGCCGAACAACTGGCCGGGTTGAACCGCGTGGACCGTCAGGCCCTCGGCCGCCATGGGGTGCGGATGGGCCCACAACATGTGTTTGTGCCCAGCCTGCTGCGCCCGGAAGCCACCCGCTGGCGCATCGCCTTGTGGGCGGCGGCGCAGGAACAGACGATCTTGCCGCCCCTGCCGCCGCCGGGCCGGGTGAGCATCGCCAGCGAGGGCCTGGCCACCGACTATCTCACCGTCGCCGGTTTCTGGCCGGTGGGGCCGCAGGCCGTGCGCATCGACATGGTCGATCGGCTGGCGCGCCACATCCACGAAAGACGCGATGGCCGCACCCCGTTCATTCCCGATCCGGGCTGGGCGGTCAGCCTGGGCCTGTCGGGCGATGGTTTGGCCCGGCTGCTCAGGGCGCTGGGCTATCGCCCGCGCCTGGTGGATGGCGCGCCGCATTTTGCCTGGGCAGGCCGGCCGCATGCCGGCCGCCGCCCGTCCGCTTCCGAAGCCATTCCCGATGCCGGGGGGAATGCCGCTTCGCCCTTTGCCATCCTGGCAGCCATGAAAGGCAGGTAGCAATTGGTTTACGGTGCAGGCCTCAGGCTCGACAAATATCTGTGGTACGCGCGCCTCGCGCCATCACGATCATCAGCCCAGGACCTGTGCGAAAGCCGACGATTGCGTGTGGATGGCCGGGTGGTGGAACGGGCCTCGGCGCTGGTGCGGGCCGGATCTGTGCTGAGCTGGCCGCGCGGGGACCAAATCATCGTCGTCAGGGTGGAAGGCCTGCCGGAACGGCGCGGGCCTTATGTGGAAGCCCGCAATTTCTACACCGATCTCACCGCCGGCAGCGCCGATGAAGCCCATGCGGCACCGCTTGCGCAACAAGACCCCTTGCCAGAGGCCTTTGCCCTCGCCTAAGGCGCGCAGGCAAACAGGGGGTTGCCCATCAATCTCAAGGGCGTCATGCGCCTGCTCGAGGGGAGTTTTATGGCCTACGTTGTCACCGAAGCCTGCATCAAGTGCAAATATATGGACTGTGTGGAGGTCTGCCCGGTCGATTGCTTCTATGAAGGTGAGACCATGGTGGTCATCAACCCGAACGAATGCATTGATTGCGGCGTTTGCGAACCGGAATGCCCGGCCGAAGCCATTCTGCCCGATACCGAAGGCGGCCTGGAAAAGTGGATGGAACTGAACGCCACCTATTCGGCGCAGTGGCCCAACATCACCATCAAGGGCGAAACCCCGGATGATGCCGATTCGCACAAGGGCGAAGAGGGCAAGTTCGACAAATATTTCTCGGCCAATCCGGGCCAGGGCTCCTAAAGCCGCACCAATCGGGCGATTTTTGCCACAAATCCGGCCGCTGCGGTGCTCCAGTGCGCACCCGGCGGCCGAGTTGTGTGGAAATTATGACAAAAGCATGCTATGCACTCCATGTGAGTGGCGGCGTTGCTGTTCATTCGTTCGCGGGTTTCGTCGCCGTATCGTCCACCTGCCGGGCGGGCGACGAGCCAGGTCAGATTTTGGAGCAGGCAGGTCATTTGGTCAGAAACAGCTGCGGTATCGGTGGAGCCAAAGGGTCTGCCGACAGGGCTTTTCTGATCAACTGGCCTTGGCAAAGCGAGGATCCTTCGTTGATGACAATGTCCAAGCCGCTCGGTTTCGAAGTGGGCGATTATGTGGTCTATCCCAAGCATGGCGTGGGCCGTGTGGTGGAAGTCCAGCATCAGGAAATCGCCGGAATCCCGCTCGATCTGTTCGTGCTGCGCTTTGAGAAAGAACGGATGACCCTGCGCGTCCCGATGAACAAGGTCGAAAGCGTGGGCATGCGCAAGCTGTCCAGCCAGGCCACGATGAACGAAGCGCTGACCACCCTGAAGGGCAAGCCGCGCATCAAGCGCACCATGTGGTCGCGCCGCGCCCAGGAATATGAAGCCAAGATCAATTCGGGCGATCTGGTCAGCATCGCCGAAGTGGTGCGCGATCTCCACCGGGCCGAAGACCAGCCGGAACAAAGCTATTCCGAGCGGCAGATCTATGAAGCCGCCATCGGTCGCCTCGCCCGCGAGTTGGCCGCGATGGAAAATATCGACGAACCAGCGGCCCAGCAGAAGATCGAACAGGTGCTGAAAGCCGCCTGAGCCCGATTGAACGCCCGCCGACATTGGCCAGCGCGCCCTATTGGTTCCACGTCTTCAAGGCCGTGGTCTATCTGGCCTTGCTGGCCAATGTCGGCGTGTTCATGTGGGACGCAGACAATCTGCTGGCACCCAAGGCCATTGATCAATTTGGCTGGGTGATCATCCTTTCGGTGTTCGAATGGGAAAGCGGCCGGCTGCAACAGGGCCAGCCACTCACCCGCATCAGCCCCGGTGCCCTGGCCGCCGAACTCGCCGGCTATGGCTGCGCCCTCTATGCGCTCAATCATTATGTCAGCATCGCCGACCCGGTGGAAATCGCCAACGCCGTCGCCTGGCTGGCGATTTCGGCCCTGATCTGGGTTGACCTGTTTCGCCCCGACGGCGCGCGCGGCCTGTTCCGGTCGGCCCTGCGCTGGGGCCTCTATCTGGTCACCTTCCTGTGCGCCCTGCTGTGGTGGCAGGGCGGCGCCTGGCTGGATTTCTGGGATGCCGCGATCTGGATCGTCTGTTTTTTTGTGATTGAAATCAACATATTCGGCCTGAACATCGTCAGTCTTCGTCGCTGACTTGCGTAAACTGCGCTCTTGTGTATTAATAATGCAACACACCAAGGAGCATCACCATGATCCGTCCCGCCTTTCTGATCCTTGCCACGCTGGCCGCCGCATCGGCCAACGCGGCGGAGCGCCGATTCAATCTGACCGGCTTTGACAAGGTGGCGGTCGGCGGTTCGGACGATGTCAACATCCGCACCGGCAGCAGTTTCTCGGTCGTCGCCACTGGCGCGCAGGATGATCTGGACCGGCTTGAGGTCGTGGTCAAAGACGGTCAGCTCAACATCGGCCGCAAGTCCAGCATGTGGCCTTCGAACGGGAAGCCCGTCGTGTTTGCGGTGACCATGCCGGCCCTGCGCGGCCTGGCAATGGCGGGATCGTCCGACGTCACCGCCGACAAGGGCGCGGCCGATGTGTTCGATGCCAAGGTGAGCGGCTCCGGCAACATGTCGGTGGCGAGCCTTGACGCCAAGACCGCCAACATAAAGGTTTCGGGTTCGGGCAATGTGACCATGGCGGGCCGCTGCGGCGCCCAGAACATCAGGATCGCCGGCAGCGGCGATGTCGATCTTTCCTGGCTGGCTTGCGTCAATTCTTCGATCAGCATTGCGGGCTCTGGCAATGTGAAGGCGCGGGCCAGCGGCGATGCCATGATCCGCATTGCCGGTTCCGGTGACGTCGCCATCACCGGCGGCGCCAAATGCGTCAAGAAGATCGCCGGCAGCGGCAACGTGCGCTGCAGCTGATCAACCCTGCCAGTGACTGATCACAGCTGATAATTCCGGCCGCGGCCGTTCTTCCAGCGGCTTGGCCTGGGTGCCGATGAAGAAGAAGCCGGCAATGCGTTCCGGCGCGGCGCCGCCAATTAGCGCCAGCACCTTGTCGTCAAACGCCGCCCAGCCGGTCAGCCAATTGGCGACAAAGCCGTGGGCGTGGGCAGCAAGGCAGAGATTCTGGCAGGCTGCGCCTACCGAAAGTTCTTGTTCCCACAGCGGGATATGGCTGGGCTTTGGGCTGGCGATCACCGCCACCAGGCAGGGTGCCTGCGTGGCGAACTGCTGCACCGCCTCCAGCTCCAGCCGGCCGGCGTCGGGTTTGCCGGCCCGGTAAATGGCCAGCAGCGCCTCGGCAAAGGCCGGGCGGTTTTCGATCACCACGAACCGCCAGGGAAACAGCTTGCCATGATCGGGCACGCGCGCAGCGGCGGCCAATATGCTGTGCAACTGGCCGGCATCGGGCCCGGGGGCCAGCATGTCGCGCGCCTTGCCGGAACGGCGGCTGGCCAGCAGGGCGATGGTGGTGGCTGTGTCGTTGAAACTGTCCATGCGCGCGGCTCTACTGCCGGGGCCGGGCTTTGCCAATGCGGCGTCAGGGCGCCGCCTTCACCACCACGCCGCCTTTCATCACAAAGCCGATCTGGGTGATCATCGCCAGATTCTGCACCGGATCGCCCGGCACGGCGACCAGATCGGCGAGCAGGCCCGGCGCGATGCGGCCCCGGTCGGCCAGCCCGAAATGCCGGGCATTGCCGGCCGTGGCTGCGGTCAGCACCGCGGCATTGGTCATGCCGGCCTTGGCCATCAACAGCATCTCGCGGGCGTTCTCGCCGTGCGCAAACACGCCGACATCGCCGCCCATGCAGATCTTCACCCCGGCCTTCATCGCCAGCTGAAAGGCGGCGCGGTCCTGCTGCACGGCGGCGGGCGCCGGTTCCTGGCCGTTCCAGCCGCGATAACGGGCGATGGCATCGCCAGCAGCCAATGTGGGGCACAGCACGGTGCCGTTCTTCGCCATCAGCGCAAAAGTGGCGGCATCGCCCTCGCTGCCATGTTCGATCACGTCGGCGCCGGCGGTGCTGGCGCGGCGCATGGCCTCCGCCGTGTTGGCGTGCACCGCCACCGGCCGGCCGGCATCATGGGCAGCGGCCACGGCGGCGGCGATCTCGGCTTGGCTATAGGTCGGCCGGCTGCCCTCGCCGGGGCGCCAGCGGTAATCGCCATACAGCTTCACCACGTCGGCCCCCGCGCCAATCTGGCGGCGCACGGCGCTGACCAGATTGGGGCCATCCGCCTCTTCGGCACCCTGCGGCACGTCCCAGGCGTCATTCTTGGGGGCATAGCTGCCCGGTGCCACCAGGGCACGGGTGGCGATGATCATGCGGGGGCCAGGCACATGGCCTTCATTGATGGCGCGTTTCAGGCCCACGTCAGCCGTGCCGGCGCCTTCGCTGCCCAGATCGCGCACCGTGGTGAAACCGGCCATCAGCGTGGCCTTGGCATGCACCACGGCCCGGGCGACGCGATAGGCCTCGCTTTCCTTGAGCACCTGATCATCCCATGGCGTCTTGTCATAAGGGTGCAGCAGCAAATGGCTGTGCCCTTCGATGAGGCCGGGCAGCAGCGTCTGGCCGGGCAGGGCGCGGCGTTCAGTGCCCGGCGGCACGGCCAGGTTCGGCCCGGCCGCCACGATGCGCCCGCCGTCCACCAGCACCTGCCAGCCGCTGTGCATCGCCTCGCCATCCCAAACCCGATCGGGGGCGAGCATCACCGGCGCGGCAAGGGCCGGCTGGGCAGCAACAACAAGGGCGGCGGTGACAAGGCGTTTCATGGCCCAAGCAGAGGCCATGGCAGCGCGTCGGTCAAGTCGGCTTGGCGGAACGCCTGTCCCCCGCTATCACCATGGCCAGAATTGGGCGCGCCGAAGGGTCAGGGCGCGCGAGGGAGAGACATTTTGAGCAACGAGGCAACCGGCGGCGTGGTCGATACCCGTCCGCAATGGTTTGGCCACCCAGCCCAGCTGGCGCGGCTGTTCACCACCGAAGCGATGGAGCGCTTTGGCTATTATGGCATGCGGGCGCTCTTGACGCTCTATCTCGCCAACCATTTCCTGTTTTCCGACAGCACGACCGCCAGCCTCTATGGCGGCTTCACGGCGCTGGTCTATCTCACCCCGCTGGTCGGCGGTCTGCTGGCCGACAATTATCTCGGGTCAAAGAAAGCCGTGAAATTCGGCGCCATCCTGATGGCCGCTGGCTATTTCACCCTGTGCTTCGGCGGGGAGGCGGCCAAGCCCTGGGCCAAGATCGACGGCACCCAATATGCGGTGACCGTGGCCGGTGAAGGCGACAACAAGGCGCAATATGTCACGATCGAGGGCCAGCAGCTCAAGATCAAGGGCAATGACGATGGCAGCGTCTCGCTGCTGGCCGGCGATGGCAGCGAAGGCCGCCGTGTGGCCAAGGGCGGCTTTGAATCAGGCGGGGAGCGCGACGCGCTGTTCGTCACCATCATGCTTTTGGGCCTTTCGGCCGTCACCATCGGTAATGGTTTCTTCAAGCCCAATATCTCGACCATGGTCGGCAGCCTCTATGCCAAGGGTGACAGCCGGCGGGATGCCGGCTTCACCATCTTCTATATGGGCATCAACATGGGTTCGCTGGCCAGCCAGCTGGCCTGTCCGTTTCTGGCCAAAGAATATGGTTGGTGGGCGGGCTTCCTGCTGGCGGCCTTTGGCATGGCCCTCAGCTGGTTCCTGATCCAGTTCGCCGGGCCCAAGCTGGAAGGCTATGGCGAGCCGCCGGCTGGCGCGCCGAGGCGGGACATTCCGATCTATCTTGGCGCCATTGCCTGTGTGCCGTTGGTGTGGTTCCTGTTCACCAATCTGATGGCGGCGCCGCCGCCGGTCGCGGGCGAGGGCCTGATTGGCTATCTCATGGGCCTGCCGATCCTGGGCAAGGTATTGTTCGGCACCTTCCTTGCCAGCGTGGTGCTGATCCCGATCTGGTCGATCCTGTATGGCAACCGCCAGGAATGGCAGATGATGCTGGCCGCCATCATCCTGATCGTCTTCAACGTGGTGTTCTGGACGCTGTTTGAACAGGCCGGCTCCAGCCTCACCCTGTTTGCCGACCGCAACACCGATTTGTCGATCTTTGGCCTTTTCGAGATTTCGGCGGGCCAGACCCAGTTTTTCAACGCCATCTTCATCGTCATGCTGGCGCCACTGTTCAGCCTGCTGTGGCAGGCGCTGGGCCGGCGCGGGCTGGAACCGGGCATTCCGGTCAAGTTCGGCCTGGCGCTGGCCGGCGTTGGCGGCGGCTTCCTGTTTCTGGTGTGGGGCACGCAATTTGCCGGCCCGGATTTCAAGGTGGGCATCTGGTGGCTGGCCGGCCTCTATCTCATCCATTCCATGGCCGAACTGATGATCTCGCCGGTTGGCCTTTCGATGGTGACCAAGCTGTCCATCGCCCGCATCGTCGGCCTGATGATGGGTCTGTGGTTCGTCTCCATCGCCTGCGCGCAATATGTCGGCGGACTGGTGGCGCAGGTGGCCAGCGTCGAAACCGTGGGCGGGCAGGTGACCAATCTCAAGGTCAGCCTTGATACTTATGCCGGCGTGTTTGAAACCATTGGTCTGGCTTCGGCGGCGATTGGCGGCGTGCTGCTGCTGATCTCGCCTTTGCTGAAGCGTCTGATGCACGGGGTGAAATGATCGTCTCGGGTTCAAGGGGAGAATGACCTCGTGTCGGATCTGATGCTGCTGATGCTGCTGGTTGGCCTGTTCGTGGTCACCCACGAGCTGCTCTCGCACCCGCTGCGCGCGCCCCTGGTGGCGCGGCTGGGGGAAAAGGGCTTTGCCATCCTCTATTCGCTGGTCGCGCTGGCCAGTTTCGGCAGCGCGGTGCAACTGTGGCGGCAAATACCCAAGCAGCGGCTGTGGGACACGGCGCCAGCCCTCTATGGCCCGGCGCTGGTTGCCATGCTGGTGGCCGCTATCCTCTTCGTGGGATCGGTGACCGCGCCCAACCCGGCGATGATGCCGGGCGTGAAGGGCGAGCCCAGGGGCATGCAGCGCATTACCCGCCACCCGATGATGTGGAGCATGGCGATCTGGGCCGGCGTGCATATCATGATGACGGCTGATCCGCGCACCATCGTGCTGGCCGGCGGCGTTGGCGTCCTGGCGCTGGTGGGGACCTATTTTCAGGACGGCAAGAAGCGGCGCCAGAACCCGGCCTATGCCGGCCACATGGCCCGCACATCGCACCTGCCGTTTCTGGCCATTGCCACGGGCCGGCAGCCGCTGGCGGCGCTGTGGCCGGGCCTGGTGCCAGTGGTGGGCGGCGTGGCGCTGTGGGCCTTGATTCTCTGGGCGCACCCGATGCTGATCGGTGTGCCGGCTGCGGGCTGGAGTTATCTGCAATGAGCGACGTGACGGGCAAGACGATCTGGATCACCGGGGCTTCTTCCGGCATCGGCAAGGGCTTGGCGCTGGCGCTGGCCGGGCAGGGGGCGCGGCTGGTGCTGTCAGGCCGCAACCGTGCTGCGCTGGACGAAGTCGCCGCCCACTGCCCCGGCAGCCTCGTCGAACCGTTTGAAGTCACCGACCTGGATGCGCTGCCGGCCATCGTCGCCCGCGTCGAGCAGGCCACCGGCGGCATCGACTGGCTGGTCAATAATGCCGGCATCTCGCAGCGCAGCCTGGGGCTGGATACGGATTTCCAGGTCTATCGCACCTTGATGGAGGTGGATTTCTTCGCGCCGCTGCGCTTGAGCCAATTGGTGCTGCCGGCGATGGTGGCGCGCCGATCGGGCCGAATCATCAACAATGCTTCGGTGGCCGGCAAGGTCGGTTCACCCCTGCGCACCGGTTACTGCGCCGCCAAACATGCGCTGGTTGGCTGGTCGGACGCATTGCGCGCTGAAATCGCCCAATATGGGGTGCAGGTGCATGTGCTCACCCCCGGCTTTGTCGCCACCGGCATCGGCGCCAACGCGCTCACCGCCGATGGCAGCCAGAAGGGCGCTGGCGAAGATCCGGTGGACGGCGGCATTTCCATCCACGAGGCCGCCACCCAGATCATTGCCGGCATTACGGCGGATGTGCCGGAAATCCCGGTGGGGCGCGAGGGCGCGGCCGAAATGCAGCTGCTGGGCCTGAAGCGGCAGGATCCCGAAGCCTGTTTCCAGCTGATGGCCAGCATGGCCCCCAAAGTCGTGCGCTGAGTGCAGCCGGCGTTCCGGCTGCGTCGTTTTTCCCTTGGCGGATGGGATCAGCCCGGTTAAGGCGGTTTTCAGGTAGCCGCCGCATGGACGCAGCGGGCTGCCTCTCGCGCAGCATCAGCCGGTCAAACAGCCCTACAGGCAACGCCGGTCGCAGAGGGGTCCCATCCGGCCCCGCCGCGTTGGAACCGCGTGCAGAGGCATGATTACACCCATCAGCGGCCAGACAGGGCCAGGCAACGGGGATTGGGATCTTGATCAGGAACAACCAGCGGCGGCGGCGCGGTGGCGGCAACAATGGTCCGCGCCCGCAACAAATGGCTGGTGGCAACAATTATGGCCCGCGCCTGGACAACCGCCAGCGCGGCAATGCCACCCAGCTGCTGGAAAAATATCGGGCGCTGGCGCGTGATGCGCAGCAGGCCGGCGATCGGGTGACGGCAGAATATTATCTGCAATATGCCGAACATTATTATCGTGTGCTCGGCGATTATCGGGATCGCCAGCCCGAAGGCCGCAACGATGGCCGCCAGGGCCGCGACAGCTTTGATGATGACGCCATGGATGGCGACAGCGAATCGGGCGACGCCGGCGAAGATGACGCCGGTGACGAGGCCGAGGCCCGTGAGACCCGCCCCAATGATCGCCGCGACCGCCGTGATGACCGGCCCCGTGATGATCGGCCCCGTGATGACCGCAACCGTGATGGCGGCCAAAGGGAACCGCGCCAGCGCGACAACCGGCCCCGCGATGATCGCCCCCGTGAAGAGCGCCCGCGGGAGTGGCAGCGCGACCGCCGCGATCGTCGGCCGGAACGGGCAGAACGGCCAGAGGCCCGCGCCGAACTCGATGCCGCCGATGACCGCGAATCGCTGCTGCAAGCCTTGCCCCCACCGGCAACCCTTGCACCGGCCGCAGTGTCCGAACCGGCTGCTGCCGGCCGCCGGCTGGGCCTGAAGCGCGAATCGGCACCGCCGGTCGAAGCACCGGCCATGAGCGAAGCGGCATCTGGTTCCGACGAAGCAACCGAATCAGCGCCGAAGCGGCGGGGCCGGCCGCGCAAGCTGGCTGCCGAGCCTGCGGCCGAATAAGCCCGCGTCTGGGCTCAGTCGTCGGTCCAGGGCGCGGATCCGGGCTCGGCTCGGCCCACGCCCGCATCATGCCCCGATCGGTTTGACAGGAACACCAGGCCCATCAGGGCCCCGGTGAGCAGCATGGTGCCGGCAATGCCGCCGGCGGCTGCCAGCCACAGCTCCCAGCGGGCCGGAGCGCCGCTGGCCTGCAGCCACCACAGGCCCAGCGCCATGATCACCACAGTGGCCAGCAGGGTCCAGCGCATCAAGCGCCGGAACGCCGCCCAGTTGGCGGCAGCGGCGGGTGGTTCATTGCTTTGCACTTGGTCTTTGCCTTCCGCCACATATGGGCGCATCATTCTGGACCAAGCAACCCGCGGGCGCAAACCAGCCCGCGCATTTGCCCGCAGGGGCAGGGAGGCGAATCATGATCGGTTCGATTCTCGACGGGAAGCGCCCACTGATCAGTGTGGGCCCCGACACATCGCTGCATGACATTCTTGCGTTGCTGCATGATCACCGAATCGGCGCGGTGCTGGTGATGGACGCCGGCCGAATCGCCGGATTGGTGAGCGAACGCGATATCGTCCGCTGCCTGCACAGCCATGGGAAGGCGATTCTCGACGAATCAGCGGCCGACATCATGACCAGCCCGGTGTTTACCACCAGCCCACACACCAGCATCTGTGATGCCATGGCGATCATGACCGATCGCCGCTTCCGCCATCTGCCGGTGGTGGACGGGGATCGGGTGCTTGGCCTGGTCTCCATCGGTGATCTGGTGAAGCGCCGGATCGAGGATGCCGAGGCCGAAGCCGAATCGTTGAAGCACTATATCAGCAGCTGATTGGCCTGTTGGGGCTGGATGGAAGCTGGATTCGCCACGGCTGGAGGCAGATTCGCCCGGATTCGCCGGCATGGGGCCGGTCAGCGGCCGGGTCTGACTCGGGCCACGACAGCCTTTGCGAACGCTTCTTCCAAGGAAGAGACAGAAAATTTCACGGTTCGGCAAAAAAGCGCTTGCAAGCCCGGGGGTCCGCCCATAGAGGAGCGCTCCCGGCCGACGGGGACGCCGCTTCCAAGCGACGCTCCACTGGCAGCCAAGACAACAGCAGCGGTCATCTTGACCCACAGACAAAGTGGGCAGATAATCGTTGTGGCGCCGGGAATTTGGCGGTTCCGAAAAAATCGGAACATGGCGAAAAAAAGTTGTTGACGGGATGCTTCGAGCGGACGATAAGCCGCCCCCGTCGCCGACGACGAGCCCACTGCTTCCAAGCGAAGCGCTCGCCGCCGACCTCGAACAAGATGCTGGTCAGGAACCTGGTGAAACGGGGGATAGGTCAGTTTCGCTCTTTCTCATTGTCGGTTAGAAATGAAGGGACATGTGGGCGGCGGTCCACGGTTCGGGGGTTCAGGCTCCGGATACCGTGGTTAAAACCGAAGCTTATATGTCTCAATACCACAAAGCACACCGGCTTTTTGCCGGTTCGTTAGTGATGTTGTGCAGACAGAATAAGCTCCTGAACGTTGATCGTTCGTTGCGGTTTTCCCCGCGATGATCGGTTACATGAACTTGAGAGTTTGATCCTGGCTCAGAACGAACGCTGGCGGCATGCCTAACACATGCAAGTCGAACGAAGCCTTCGGGCTTAGTGGCGCACGGGTGCGTAACGCGTGGGAATCTGCCCTTGGGTACGGAATAACAGTGAGAAATTACTGCTAATACCGTATGATGTCTTCGGACCAAAGATTTATCGCCCAGGGATGAGCCCGCGTAGGATTAGCTAGTTGGTGAGGTAAAGGCTCACCAAGGCTACGATCCTTAGCTGGTCTGAGAGGATGATCAGCCACACTGGGACTGAGACACGGCCCAGACTCCTA
>Ga0209812_10001863_pt1 | contig 13525 bp, 12 predicted proteins | sample JI71714BDNA_FD_187502 | JGI IMG/M metagenome (GOLD analysis project Ga0209812, IMG submission 187502) | Wastewater effluent complex algal communities from Wisconsin, to seasonally profile nutrient transformation and Carbon sequestration -... | ecosystem: Engineered > WWTP > Effluent > Algae...
CTTTTACCAAGTCAGCCCAATTTCCTTTTCACTTCTGGCGTCGGAGCTGCCATCGCATTCGGCAACCAGAAGTGAAAAGGAAATTGGGCCGACTTGGTAAAAGCACCGAGTAATATCAGGACCAGAATGATGGGATATTGCTCATGTGCAATAATTTCCGGCCCTTTGGCTAGGATCACATCCAATTGGTAACTGCCGGCGACCTGCCCGAGCAGAACCAAACCGACAAGTAACGCCAAACCACCTGCAGCGGTCACCGTCAGCGCAAGCCGTGCCCCTTTACGCGCATCAGATCGGTGCGACCAATAGCTGATTAGCAAGAAAGAACTGATGCTGGTGAGTTCCCAAAAGAACCACATCTGCAGCACATTACCAGACAGCACAATCCCGAGCATTGCCTGCATGAACAACAACAAATAAGCATAAAACCGAAGTAAAGAGTCACGCTCACTCAGGTAAAATCGGGCGTAAAACAACACCAGACAGCCGATGCCCAGGATCAGCAACGCAAATAAGTAGGCAAAGCCATCAAGACGAATAGAAATTTGCAGTCCCAATAGCGGCAACCATTGCCAGTCAGCCTGCAGCACGATGCCTTGAGCGATAACTGGCCATAACCACAGCATGCTGGCTAACCCGGCTATAGGCCCTAACATCGCCATCAAGGTTAACGCACTGCGTTTAGAGTGACGTCCAAGCCAAATAAGCAGGATACTCAACAACGGGGTGGACAAGGTCCAGGGAAGTAAATCCGTCATGCCAGGGCCTCATTTACGACTAAATTTCTTAAATTACACTCGCTTTAAAAGTTTTTTTCAAAGCAATTTTCTTGTTTAGACCAGACCCAGGGCAGATACAGATCTAGCCCCGGGCTTGCCCTGATTCTCAATGGCCGGCTTGCCCGCTTACACCAGGCACATAATGATGGATCCAACCAGCGTCATAAAGATAATGTGTCACTTCGGGTAGTAAAAATGCCGTAGAAGCCAACCCGACCACCGTTAACACGATGGTATAAGGCACAGCCATCCAAACCATGCGCATATAAGACAACCGAATCAATGGGGCAAGGGCACTTGTAAGCAGGAATAAAAAGGCTGCTTGTCCGTTTGGCGTTGCAACACTCGGTAAGTTGGTGCCTGAATTGATTGCGATCGCCAGTAATTCAAACTGTTCGCGGCTAATCTGACCCGCTTCCCAGGCCGCTTTGACTTCACTAATGTAAACAGTGCCAACAAATACGTTATCACTAACCATTGAAAGCAGGCCATTTGCCACAAACAACACGGCCAATTGCAACTGGCCGTCAAACGTCAGCACCCAATGGATAACAGGTGTAAACAAGTGCTGATCAATGATGACTGCGACCACGGCAAAGAATACGACTAACAAAGCAGTAAATGGCAATGCTTCTTTAAAAGCATGGCCGATAGCATGTTCGTCAGTGACTCCGCAGAATGTGGTGGCCAAAATAATGACCATCAGACCGATTAAGCCAACAGAAGCAATATGCATGCTCAGGCACAGGATAAGCAGAATTGCGATCACGCCTTGGGTCCAGAGTTTGGTGATATCAGCCACCTGCATCCGCGCAGTCTGGTAGTTATCATACGCAATCAGGACATCTTGTACTGCTGTGGGTAAACGAACACCAAAATCAAACAAACCAAACTTCTCGACAACATAGGTTGTTAATAAACCAAAAACTAAAACTGGGATCGTAACCGAAGACATCCGCAGAGCAAATTCTGCAAAATCCCAACCAACTGCCGCAGCGATAATCAGGTTTTGCGGCTCCCCCACCATCGTGGATACACCACCCATGGCAGTGCCTACACCGGCATGCATCAACAAATTACGTAAAAAACCACGAAACGCTTCTAAGTCAGATCTGGATAACTCAACGACTTCATGATCAACCGTATGATCATGCGGGTCAACAAAGGTTTTACCTGAAGAGATTTTGTGATAAATCGCATAAAATCCGACCCCAACGCCAATGATGACCGCTATGACCGTCAGCGCATCAAGGAAGGCTGATAAAAAAGCAGACATGCCGGCAAAAGCCAGAGAAATGGCCGTTTTCGAACGCACACGGATTAAAAGTTTAGTAAAGACGAACAGCAGTAAATCTTTGACAAAGTGGATCCCCGCAACCATGAACACCAGCAGCAAGATCACCTCGATGTTGAGCGTCACTTCATGCATGACTTTCTCGGTGCTGGTCATCCCCATGGCTATCGCCTGAATGGCCAATAAACCACCCGGCAGCAACGGATAACATTTGAGTGCCATGGCCAGGGTGAAAATAAACTGCGCCACTAACAACCAGCCTGCAACGTAAGGATTCTGAATAAAAACCAAAGGATTCAGAAACATAAAAGCGATAATGGTGAGTTTGTACCAGTTCGGGGACTGCCCGAGAAAATTCGTGTAAAGCGCAAGCGCCATGCCTGATGGTTTCATAAAGGTTCCCACTTGTTATTATCTAAACTGTTTTTCAACAGCTGTTTTACCTGCATTCAATGTAGCGTAATTATGCTGATTCGCCTGCTCTACCCTGAGGTAAAAAAACCAATAGTCCCAAAAAACATCAATAACGTCAGTTTCTTATACCTGAGTTCAGGGAAAAAAGTCTATGGCAACGCGATGACAATTGTGGATACAGACTGAAATTTGCGACCAGTCAACCGGCACTACAGGCCATCACACGACGGTCATGGACGATGCAAATACCTTCAGATATGAAAAAATCCCGGCGCTGCCGCCGGGATTTTCATCTTACACTTATCTTGCTGATAAATAGTTACTTTTTATCAAGGACCGACAAAATAAAAGCGTATTCCTCAGCCACTTCTTTCATGCGGGAGAAACGACCTGATTTGCCACCATGTCCGGCTTCCATATTGGTGCGGAAAAACAATGGTTGAGAGTCGGTTTTATGCGTCCTCAGCTTGGCCACCCACTTGGCCGGCTCAAAGTATTGAACCTGCGAGTCATGTAAGCCCGTGGTCACCAACAGCGCCGGGTATGCCTGCTTTTTCACTTGATCATAAGGTGAATAAGACAGCATATAATCGTAATACGCTTTTTGTTTTGGATTACCCCATTCATCGAACTCATTCGTCGTCAGCGGAATAGATTCATCTAACATGGTCGTGACTACATCGACGAAGGGTACATGCGCAACCAAGCCGCGATATTTCTCCGGTGCCATATTCGCTACAGCCCCCATCAATAAACCACCGGCACTGCCGCCCATACCAAATACTTTATCTTTAGCGGCATATTGGTGTTTCACCAGATGATCCGTCACATCAATAAAGTCATTAAAAGTATTGATTTTATTCAACAATTTGCCATCTTCGTACCAATGACGCCCCATTTCCTGACCACCGCGAACGTGGGCAATTGCATAAACAAAGCCCCGATCGACTAACGACAACACTGTGGATCGGAAAGCCGGCGCACTGGATGAACCATAAGACCCGTAAGCGTATTGATATAAAGGCGCTGAACCATCTTTTTTGAAGCCCTTGCGGTACAACAAGCTCACCGGCACTTTGGTACCATCGCGCGCTTCTACCCAGACCCGTTCGGTCTGATAATTCGCTCGGTCAAAGCCTCCGAGCACTTGCTGTTGTTTCAGCAGTTTTTTCTCGCCGGTTCTTAAATTCACTTCGTAAATAGAATTCGGTGTCGTCAGCGACGTATAGCTGTAACGTAACCATTCAGTATTTTGTTCCAGATTCACATCGGTCGAGGCGACATACACAGGTTCATCCGAGTCGATATAACTGGCTTTGGCCGGGTTTTTCCAAGGTAACACTCGAATACGGTTTAATCCTTCACTGCGTTCGTTAATGGCCAGATAATCGTTAAATAGCTGAAAAGATTCGATAAAGACATTTTTGTCATGCGCAAGCAACTCAGTCCAGCGCGCCCGATCGCCAATTTGATCATCAGCGACGGCCATGATCCGGTTATTCGGTGCTTGCCAGTCAGTGCTGATGATCCAACGACCAGCCAAATGGTCAGCTTCGTACTTAAAGTCGCGCTGACGCGGTGCCAGCGCTTTAAACTGGCCGGTCGGTTCATTGGCTGGTAAAACGCGAATTTCAGACGACACCGTGCTGCCAAGCCACAACACCACAAATTTGTCATCGCTACTGTTGCCAATACCGGTATAGAAACTGGTGTCCTTTTCTTCATACATCAACACATCTTTAGCAACCGGCTCGCCCAACTGATGGCGGCGAATCTTGTTGCCTAACAATGTTTGTTTATCTTTTTCAATATAAAACAGATGCTTGCTATCTGATGACCAAGCCAGCGAGGCATCAACACCTGTCAATACATCGGGGAGGTCCTTGCCTGTGTTGAGGTCACGAATGCGCACTGTGTATTGCCGGCGACCATTAGTATCCTCGGCATAAGCCACCAGATTCTGATCAGGACTGATGGCATAATTGCCGATCTGATAAAAATCTTTACCAGCGGCCATCTTGTTAACATCCAGAATCACCTGTTCTTCACCGGTTTTCAGTAATTTACGCAGGTAGATCGGATACTGCTGGCCGGTTTCAAAACGGGTATAAAAGCTATAGTCGCCTTTTTTCGCTGGTACAGAACTGTCATCCTGTTTGATGCGACCAATGATTTCATCAGTCAGCGTTTTCGTCAGTGCCTGATACTTGTCGGCATATTGCTGGTAATAGGCATTTTCAGCCTGCAGGTGTGCCAGAATTTTGGGGTCTTGCCTTTTGTCGTCACGCATCCAGTAGTAAGGATCAACCCGGTCGCCATGCGGCGATTTCACGGTATAGGGAATTTGTTCGGCGACCGGCGCCTGTAACGGTTCAATAGCCTGACTAATACCACTGATCAACATTGCGCCAGCTCCTAACAACGCGGTCCACGGAGAGATGGGTCGATTTGCCATTTTGTTTCCTGTTATCTTTTTGCTTCATGCTTGTGGAGTTAAAACTTTACTTGTTTAACATACTTGATCAAGCGCTGCCCACCCGATTGCGCTAAAACTAAGGTGCGAAACGGTTTTTAAAATGTAACGAAGGATTATTTCCTCACTTAATCGTTTTAAATTTCGACTGTTCCGGCATTCAGTATTCACAAACCAGAATTTCTGCGCTTATATTACAGAGATACATCACGCAGGAAACCATCATGGCTTTAATGACTGTAGCCGAAGTAGCGGCTTTTTTATCAATTCAAGATATCCGGGTCGAACGACTGGCACGGGAAAATTTATTAGTACCGGCCGGCAAAGACGATGCCGGCAAACCGATGTTTGAAGAGGAAGACGTCAAGCGCTACAAAGTGCTAGCAGAGCGCCTTGGCGGGATCTGAAACCGGTATTTGCAGCTGGCGTAATGTCAATTGCGCCAGTTTTGCTTTGTCAGCACCGCCTTCCAACGATTTGTACCACAACCAACAAAAGCCGCTATACAACAAAGTTGCCAGCTGTAGCCTTTGCGCCAACATCTGCCGTGCTTCCGGCCTGAACTGCAGGTATAAGCTCAGCAGTTGTTCCTGCTCAATCGGGTTGAGCTGTAAATTCAAACACAAAGCCGCCAAATCAAAGCTGCTGTCCGCCTGCTGACAATATTCATAATCAATCAACCACAGCTGTTGATTCTGCAACAGAATGTTGCCGCTATGCAGGTCCATATGACACAACACATGGTCAAGCGGTAACTTTGAAAACTCGGTAGCGGCCTCGCGTAAGCGTTGCCAGTCCTGCTCGTCTTGTTCTGACCAGGACTGTTGCTCCACTTTGTCCCGCAGCTGCTGCAGATAAACAAAAGGATCTAGGATTGCAGTCTGTACTTTTAATTTATGTAAGCGCACCAGCTTTTCGACCAGCTGTAGCAAATGGTTGTGATGCAATTCCCAGTCAAAATGCCGGCTGTGGGTCAGAAAATCGCTGATCAGAATACGCTGATGGTTGTTCAGGCACAGCGGAGCAGGCGCAACGCCCACTGCCGCAGCGGCATGCTGACAACGGAGTTCTTGTTGCCGGCAAACTCCGGCAACGCCCGGTTTGTAATGCCTAACCAGATAATGCCCACGCTGGGTATGTACGTAGTAATTGTCATTGGTACTGCTGGCCGCCAGCTTTTGTAACGCCAGCGGCAGGTGATTAGCAAAAAACTCTAGCCGCTGACACAGATGCCAGATGCGTTGTTCAGTTGCTGTTGCCGGTAGTTGCTGCGCCATGCGAAATATCCAGAAGCTGCGGTCAGCGTATAAATAACAAAAAGCGCAGTGAAAAAATACAGATCTTTTTGCAGATACATATAAATAGAGGCGACATCAATGACAATCCAGTACAGCCAGTTGGATACGACTTTTTTTGCCACCAGATAAGTCGTCACCACGGCAAAACAACTGATTTGCGCCCCCAGCCAGGCAAAATCTGTACTGGTGTATTGCTCCATCAGAAAACCCAACACCAAACCGGCCAGAGCGGTCAGGCTAATCAGCTGCAAGTGATGCAACAAACGCCATTCCACGACTTGCTTGGCCTGACCACTTTGGTTTCGCAGTTGCCGCCAGTTCCACCAGCCATACAGCGCCATCCCGGCGTAATAGAGCTGAAGTAATGCGTCGTTGTAGAGGTTGGCGCTGAGCATAATCTGCAATGTCAGTATGGTGCTGGCCAGTGCTGCCGGCCAACACCACAGGCTGTGGCGGATCGCCAGCACTGTATATGACAGCGCCAGCACTGTGGCAACAAGCTCTACCGTGGTCTGCACTTGCCATTGATTCAGTAGTTGCTGCCACAGTTCAGTCATGGCCGCAGGTCACCGTGCAGGAACTTCACCACAAATACCACCTTGCCGTAGCGCTCAAAAGACCAGCGGATACAACGTTGCAGTGCCGCCATCACGGTATCGTATTCACCAAAAATCTGCGTGCTCATGGTGTTGGTTAAAATATGCAGACCTGCTTCTTTATTCAGCTCTTCAATAAAACCCTTAATAGGTTCAATGTAATCGCTGGTCAGCGGATATTTGCTGATTTCGACCGAAAGTTGCATCGCGATATCCTTTTAATTTGATTAGAACTGATACGTAGCGGTCAGGCCGATCCGGCGTGGCTCACCTAGTTGCTGCCATTCCTGCGTTGAATATTCATCGCGCGGGTCATTCGGGAAATAGAAACCACGGACGCCGTAGTCTTTATCCAGCAGATTGCGTGTCCACAGCGCCAACTTCAGCGCATCCTGCTGCCAGCTCAGACGCAGATTGACTAACTCCACCGCCTTGGCTTTAAAGAAATGGCTGTCGGAGTAGAAAAACGCACCTTTATATTGATAGTTGAAGTCCAGCATCAGTTGATCAAGCAGCGCCAGTTCCAGACCCAGCTGAGTTTGCCGTCTTGGCGCATGCGCCTGATCACGCCCGGTCAAATCGACAAATTGCCTCTTCCCGTCGACATCAACAGCTGCAGTATATCCTTCAATCTGGCTATCCAGCAGGCCCACGCTGACAAACAGCCGGGCACGTTCACTCGCCTGATAGCTACTTTCCAATTCAATACCGCGGTTACGACCAGCACTCGCATTGCTGATATAACCGGCAAACCGGGTGCCCTGATTAATCCAGGAATTGACCTGCATATCCTGACGCAGCATGTCAAACCAGGCCAACCGGGTAACCAGGCTTTGTTGCAGCAGACTGCCTTTAATCCCAACCTCACGGTTTATCAGCGACTCTGGTGCAAAGACAGCCTGCTGGCGCAAGAATTCCCAGTATTGACTGAATCTTGGATTGCCAATTTGCGTCAGCGCCTCACCATTGACGCCACCGGCTTTGTAGCCACGCGACATCAGCGCGTATGCTGTCAACTGATCACTAAGCTGATGCTCCAGTGCCAGCTTCCCGCCCCACATCCAGTCAGATGGCGACTGACTGGTTTTCGCGCTGTCGTCATAACCAATGTTGACATGCTCAGCACGAGCTCCGGCGGTCAACGCCGTCCGTGCACTCAGTTCAAATGTGGCTTCACCATACAGGGCAAGCTGATCACGCTGGTACTCACTGTCAAAAACACTGGTACTGCTTTCAAAGTTGTCAGTGTAACGTCGTTCTAAATCAACATCTTGTTGCGCCGCAAACAAACCAGCTACCCAATGCTGCCCTTGCGCTGATTGCAGTCGTTGGTCAACACTCCATTGCTTCCGGTCCCGCAGATACTGATCAGCGGTGGAGTATTCCCAGGGGTGGATACCGATAAAACTCCAGTCTTCGTCGTAACCATAATCGGTGTCGGCTATCGCCGCGGTCATGACTGTGACACTGCGCAGCGCCGGCGTGACCAAATAGTCTGCGGACAAACTGCCAGCCCATATTTCCTGCAGATCCTGACCTGGTTGGTCAGACAAAGTCGTGCGATCCCGGTTCAGCGAGAATGCATCATAGCCGTTATCCAGCAAGTGATAGTTCAGTACCGCATCCAGTTTCAGCCGCGCCGAAGGCTGATAACGCCATTTGCTATGAAAATGCTGCTCGTCGATGTTATTGGTGTCATCGCGCTTCAGATGGGTGTTCTCGATAAAGCCGTCAGACTGCTGCAACTGCGCAGCAAATCGTGCGCTTAACACGTCACTAAACACGGCATTATGGGCGATTTCTGTTTGGTAACTGTCGTAGTTTGCCAAAGTGGCTGACAGGCTGGTTTCCGCTGTAGAGCCCGGGTCTTTTGATTGATAGTTCAGCATACCGGCCATTGCAGCCGCGCCAAAACGGGTCGATTCAGGACCACGGAAAACTTCAAGCTGACCGATGTCAATCAGGCTAGCAAGCCCTAAAGCGCTGTAGTCAATCCCATCAACCAGAACCCCGACAGAAGGGTTGATGGTGTCGACAAATTCACTACGCTCGCCGATCCCCCGCACCTGCAAAAAACGCCCCCGTGAAGCACCTGACGCAAAGTTCACGTTCGCCATGCCTTGCAACAAGTCTTCCAGTTGCTGTGCAGACTGACGCGCAATTTCATTGCTATCGACGACTGTCAGACTGCCGGGGATCTTGTTCACGGCTAAACCACGAAAGTCGCCACGCACTTCGATACGTTCGACATCACGCACAGTGAGCGTCTGTTCTTCGGCATGTAATGCACCGGACACCAGCAAGGCAATAGCAGACAAGGCCGGTACAAACGGCGGACGCTGAAGCGTTACAGAAGAAAAAAGAGACACAGATAAAGGCTGGAATGCACGTAACATCAACTTACTCCGGTTAGGCCGGGATCATGCGCGTGCAGCTGGAAGTGTTTACACCATCCCTCCGCCGGAATGACCCGGATCAGGTTCTAAGGGTTTGCCTTGCGGCATCTCAGCTTTCGCACCCCTTGGTTTGGCCGGCAGTTTAGCGGCTTTTCTGTACAGCCGCAAGAAATCAGAAAAATTCATCTGGGTACAGACTGGCAAAATATTTTTCAGCAGCTAGGGTTAAACAGAACGTCATTTTTGACGTGCAGTTATAACAAGAGGGAAACTATGAAAAAAAGTCTTATCATCCTGTTGGCAGCCGGGGCTCTGACCAGCAACATCGCTTTTGCTGAGGAATCAGAAGAGGTTGTTTACTCTACAGAAGGCTACTGCTTATTATCCAATGAAGGTGCATCAGACGAATATCTGAGAGCCTACGCCAAGAAACTGGGAGCCAAACCTACCAATTCTGTATGCTCCAGTTTCAAGAAAATCGTTGAAGAATCACGCCCACGTGAGTGGGATTATCCGGCCGGTCGTGCCTATCCGGGTAGCGTGATCAAGCTATCGCCAAGTCAGGTGGCACTGCTGAAATCACTGAAGAAAAAAGACGGTCAGATGTAATCGTTCTACTCAGCTCCGGCATCTGGCGGAGCTGAGCTCTTTGTTATCTATCACTATTTTATCTTCTCGCTTGCATTTCTGTGTCAAACCGCATTAACTGAGCCGCATCGTTCCGGAACCAAAGGATGCTGTGATGCGACGGATCCGATTCATCCATGTGTCATTTGAGAAGTGTCTCCTCCTTGCACTGACTATCAGCTTTGGTCAGGTGGCAGTTGCTGCAGAGTGCTTAGCAATCAGTACTATCGACAAATTACCGCACGGGGCGCAGCATTGGCCTATCAGCCGCATCAAGTTTGAACGCAACGACATCTTTGACCTGAGCAGTAAACACAGTGTCTGGTTTCACCGCTTTGCTAACGATTATCATGTGATCACCACAGAGGCCGCATTAAGGGAAGACTTGTTATTCCGGGAAGGTGATCAGCTCAACACGCCGATCCTGGCTGAAACTGAACGTTTATTGCGTTCACGCCGCTACCTACGCCATGCAGATATCGCCGTATCGGCGTATTGCCCGGCGAATCAAACCGTTGAGGTCACTGTACGAACCTGGGACAACTGGTCGTTACTCCCACGAATTTCACTCGGTCATACTGGCGGCGCCACTAAAGCCAATCTTGGCCTTGCCGAAGATAATCTGTGGGGGACCGGTAATCAGGCGCAGATTGAGTATTTCACCGACAGCGAACGTGATGGTTACAAACTCCAATTTCATAGCCCCAACATCAGTGGCAGTCATTGGCAAACGACAATGCAATATGCAGACACTTCAGATGGTGAAAGCTATCGGCTAAATCTGGCAAAACCTTTTTACCGCCTGTCTTCCGAGCGCGCTTATAATTTGGATATCTTTAAAGAAATCAAAGACATCAGTGAATATGCCCGCGGTGATGTCTACAACGAATACAAAAGTAACCAGCAGCTGGTCGAACTGAGCAGTGGCTGGAGTTTCTGGCGGGACAGCGACAGCGTGCAGCATTTAAACGCTGGCATGACGCTGGATGATCGTCAGTTTGATCTAAACAGCGACAGTACCCAGCCACCACCGGAAAACAGAGATTTATCGCAAGTCTGGTTAAGCTGGGAGTTCTTGCAATCGGACTATCGCGAACTGACCAATTTCTTTTTGTGGAACCGGATTGAAGATGTGAATTTTGGCTGGCAGGCCTCGTTGCGCCTCGGCCGGTTAATGGAGAGTCTGGGCGCAGATCAGGGGGGATGGCACTGGCAGGCAAGCATACAAAAGAACTTTGAACTCAATGACATCAGCTGGTTAGTGGGTCGGATGAGCTATTCGCAATTGCATCGTAACCAGTTGCAGGAACAGCAATTGTTTCAAAGTGAGCTGCGTTATGTCCGGCACTTATCGACGCAGCAAGTGCTGATAGCTCAGCTGCAATGGTCTGTCGGCAAAAATCTGTTTCGTGACCAACGGATGACTATTGGTGGTGACGAAGGCATGCGCGCTTTCCCGCTCTACTACCAGACCGGTGATAAAGCAGCGATTGCGTCATTGGAATACCGTTACATCACGCACTGGCATGTGTATCAGCTACTGGATGTAGCACTGGCAGGTTTTGTCGATGCCGGACGGGCCTGGGATAATCCGCAGCGTCCTGTCGGTCCCGATGACGAAAGGAATCTGGCCGGCTATGGTATCGGCATCCGCCTGTTACCAAGCCACTCCAGCCGCGGCAGCGTGATTAGTATCGATTTGGCCAAACCGGTCAGCGACAACCCGGATTTATCTGGCTGGCGCTGGCGTTTGATAGCAAAACGGCCGTTTTAATTGTCAGGGTGTTGCCTTGTTTAAGCTTGGCAATGCCGGCAGAATACCGTGCTGCGCTGGCCTAAGCGAATTTCCTCGAGCGGGCTGTCGCAGCTCACACAGGCCTCACCACCACGGCCATATACCAATAACTCCTGTTTAAAATAGCCCGGTTTGCCATCCGTCTGACTAAAGTCCTTTAACGTGGTACCGCCCTGCATGATTGCTTGCGCCAAAATCTGTTTCACCACTTCCACAAGCACCGCACATTGCGCCAGCGTCAGTTGATTAGCAGGCCTCGTCGGCAAAATGCCGGCTTTAAACAAGGATTCATTGGCGTAAATATTCCCGACTCCCACCACAACATGATTATCCATTAGCACCAGTTTGATCGCGCTACTGCGTTTCTGGCACTGCGCGAACAGCAGCTCGGCGTCAAACGCCGGCGTCAGCGGCTCCGGGCCTAAAGTGGTCAACAACGGATGTTCAGTGTTGCTCGCCTGCCAAAGCACAGCACCAAAACGCCGGGTATCGTTTAGGCGCAATAAGGTGTGGTTATCCAGCACGATATCGACATGATCATGTTTACCGGCGGGTGTGTCAGCGCTCAGGATCTTCAAATTACCGGACATGCCAAGATGCACAATAATGCTTCCGCCGGGCACCTCAATCAGCAGATACTTAGCGCGGCGGCTCACGCTCAGCACCGGCGCATTCGTCACAGCCATCACCTCTGCCGGAACAGGCCAGCGCAACATCGGCTGGCGCACATCAATACGCCGAATAGTTCTGTTGGTTAAATGCGGTGTGATGCCTAACCGTGAGACTTCAACTTCTGGCAATTCAGGCATAATAACTCCGGTTTAGCGCAATGAAGGCGGACACAGCTTGTCCGCTGTAGCCTGATCGATCGGGAATAAAAACTGTTGCTGCTGCAGATACCATTGCTGCTGGTCGAGCATAACTTGCCAGGTCGCCGGAGCAGCTTCTCCACTTTGCGACAGCAGTACCCGGCAGACCTGCGCCAGAATCAAGGTGTCATTTTGCTGCGGTAAAGGTAACTGCAGTGTTTGCCATGCTTCGACTAATGTTATGGCGTCCAGTTGATCCACTAATGGTTCCAGACGCCAAACCGGCCCGGCCTGTTTTAACACGGATCGTGGGAATGCGATTTGCAGAATACGCTGGCCAGGTTGTACGACCGTCACAACAGTATTTTGGCTGCGCATCATCGCCAAATGATTCGGCGCGATGTAAAACAGAAAAAATAGTATCAGCACACCGAAAATGATCAGATTGTTCCAGGAACGGCGAGATAATCGCAGCATAAGTTCAGCCTGTGTTCTCAATATGCTGGCAGTGTAACGGATAGTGTTGTACTCGCCAATTTGTCAGCGAGATCTCTGCCTCGATAGTGAAAGAAAAAAACCTGCTAGCCAATAAGTTACTCACGATGAGAGACTCAAAAAACAAAACCCGACACGAGGTCGGGTTTTGCTTTTGGAAATAAATCCGATTATTTGATTTTCGCTTCTTTGAAAATCACGTGCTTGCGCACTTTTGGATCGAACTTTTTGATTTCCATTTTTTCTGGCATGGTGCGCTTGTTCTTATCAGTTGTATAGAAGAAGCCAGTACCAGCAGAAGAAACTAAACGGATCTTATCGCGCATTTGCTAATTCCTTAAACCTTTTGACCTTGCTTGCGCAGATCAGCTAAAACGGCATCGATACCATTTTTATCGATGATACGCATAGCCTTGGTTGTCAGGCGCAGCGTGACGAAACGGTTTTCGCTTTCAACCCAGAAACGGTGAGTTTGCAGGTTAGGCAGGAAACGGCGCTTTGTTGCGTTGTTGGCGTGTGAACGACGGTTACCTACCATCGGACCTTTGC
>Ga0209812_10001865_pt1 | contig 13519 bp, 7 predicted proteins | sample JI71714BDNA_FD_187502 | JGI IMG/M metagenome (GOLD analysis project Ga0209812, IMG submission 187502) | Wastewater effluent complex algal communities from Wisconsin, to seasonally profile nutrient transformation and Carbon sequestration -... | ecosystem: Engineered > WWTP > Effluent > Algae...
TGTTCTTCATTGAGTAAATGCGATAACCTTTTAGATAAAGAACGCATAAACTCTTCTACTGGTGAATCTGACTGTTGATTGCTCAGTTGCAGGCGCAGTATGGGAATGAATAATCTACTCTGTTTTCCCAACAACAACTTAAGGCAAGTATAGGCAAGTAAATCGAACGTAAATCGATATACAAAACTTTTTTTTGCATCCCATTTATTGCTAGCTAGACTATAGATGAATTCGACTAGCTTGCGCTGTTGATAAAACCGATTGTATACTGCCGTACACTGCTGCTCATTTGGCCTTAGCAGCACTGGTAGAGCTTTCACACCTGTGACATCATACTCCATACTGAAGCTTTGTAGGTCGTCAGTAGCCAAATAATGAACATCACTAATTTCGATTTTAGCTGTCAGAGTACATAGGGAATTTTCAGTAGCCTTTGCTTGACCAATAGCTATATATTTTAATATTTCTTTGGGCTTGGTTCGTAGTTCAGGCTTAAAGAATGTAGAGTTTGTAGAAATAGTTTTCATACTATCTTCTAAAATGCTTTTTCTGACCGAAATGTGAAGTGGAAATTCTTGCAGTAGATGCTTGTGTTTCAGGATTTTTTGCAGGAGATTCTTGAGACTGTCTATTTTAGAGGCAATATTATATTGTTCAAAACCTTTTTTGATCCCTCGCAATAGTTTTTGCTTTGCTGTTTCATCAGATCCGTTGAAGGTTTTTAATACTTTTTCTTCAAATCCTGGGATTGGATCGTATTCTAAATCTGAGTTAACTGTATAATCTTTTGCTGATGCGTCTTTTCCGGCAAAAACGATGTAGTATAAAAATACTAACTTTAATAGCTTTCTCGCAAAAATTTCTTTTCTAGTAGGGTCAGCAAGTTCGGCTTTGTGTTCCTCACTTTCTGGGTCAAGCAGATTGAGGTAATACTCAAAGACTGTTTTGCCGCCATAGGCTTGAACTGGGTTATTAAACTTAAGCTTGAGTCCAAAAACAAACTGGATATCTCCTTTGTTTTCGTCTTTGGTTTCTCCTAAATATCCTTCTATTTTGGGAATAATTGGCAACATATCAAAGGCTTCAGCACGAGCAAAAGCATCTGCATAGTTCAAGTCAGTGTCGGCATAGTTGACTAAGTAATCGCCGTCGGCATTTTTGACTATATATTCATCAATCTGTTTGAGACGCCGGATGAGGACTTTTAAATAAATTAGACCCTCGGCATTGGATGGGTTATTGCTTGTGCTAATGTTGTCTTGCAGAAATTCTAGATAACATATCTGTGCTTGTTTTTTGAGTTTGCCGATAGTTTCGATATCTACAAATTCTTTGAGTCTGTAGAAATCTGATTTGGCATCTTCTTCTAAATCTTGAAGAATGAAATCTAAGTCTTCGCGCTGGCTCTCACTAGCGCTAGCAAACTGAGATTTGATATAATTCTCTAAGCCTTGTTTTAGCTCGGTGTTAAATGTACTGGTATTTCCAACGGTGATAGTTAGTTTGTGAAATTTTAGCAGTTCTTTGCTGCTAGGATTTTTTGTGATACTTAAGCGCTGCTTTTGCAACCCTGAATAGTTACCAAAGGGATAGCTAAAGTCTAATTTGGCAGAATTACTTTTAAAATGTTGCAAATCTGTAATTAAGTTAGCAACAAACTGTTCGATATTAAGCTGTTGATTTTGTTGCTGAATTGCTGACTCTAGCCGAGCTTTTAAACTATTTTTAATTTTGGTAATTTGACCTGGAAAGCGTTCTCTGAAACCGGGAGTAAAGTTGACTGTGGCGGTACTAGCACCGCGTTCGGAAGCACCTAAAGGATTTTCTACTCCCAAACCTGCGACTGCTTCGGCGATGCTGTCAATGTCGATGATTAGCCGATCGCCATTACCATGTATTTTAAATGGATTCTGAGTCTGCGGCTTCTCTAAAATTGCTAAAATCTTGTCCAATAAGTCACCACAGTCAACCGCAACTAAATCCCCGTCTACCGTTCTTAGGGTATTCACTCTGCAACCTCCTCGCACCGCTTGATAACTTATGCAATTGGGCTATGATAGCCCAGATTGATTTATTCGTCAAGTAAGTTTATTTTTGTACCGACTTGCGAAATCATTACTAAATTCCATAGAGGTTCAAAATGCTTGAATCCACTCTTTCACATCGTATTCAGTCCAAACCTGATTCACCCAATAAGGATCGGCCTCAACTAATTGTCGCACAGTCGCCTCGTTTTCGGCTTCGTAAATTGCAAAAACTTTGGTTAAATCTTTGGTAGGTCCGATCGTACTTAATATACCCGATTCCTTCTGCTTAGCCAATCCTGCTAAATGAGCCTCTCGAAACGGAGCACGTTTTTCTAGGACATCTTCGCAGTAACTTCCCCACATCACATATTTAGTCATATTTGTCAACCTCTTGAACCATCTAAATTTCAGGCTGTTTATCCACAATCAATGCGATCGCCATTTTCATAATATCATCTCGGTTCACCATCTTGGCAATTTCTTCGACATCATAGATTCCTTCAAAAGCTTCTAAAGCCGCCGACTTCAACGCAGATTCATAGGCATCCTCCAAAGTCTCGACTAATTCCTCTTCCGTGAGATAAGTGCCTTTCGCTTTATGTCGCTTGTTGGTGCGTTGAATTTGCTTAATTGAATTAAAAATCGAAGTTTCCCAAGACTTAGTAGTACGGTTTTCAGCAACTTTTTTAATCAGATGCAGTAGCACAATAATGCCATAACTGAAAATTTTGTTAAGCTTGTCGGACTTACTCATTTCTTCTAATTCTTCCACCAACACTAGAGCCTCCGCAACCTTACCTCGATGTAGCAACTCCTTCAACTCCATTAATTCTTCCATAAGTTTGATACGATCGCTATTTAATATATTATACTAGGAGCGATGGGTCGCAAACCACGCCTACAGAAACACAATTCACCTGCGTGGGTTCAAGAAGTTTTGCAGGCTAAGGAAAAAAACATATTATAATATTACTAAATTCATAGAGGAGCAAGCTATGACTTTATTAGACATTCGGCTGTTGACGGTTCAAGAATATCAATTAATGGCGGAAATTGGGATTCTTGAGGAAGATGAACGAGTTGAATTATTGGCTGGACAGATAGTTAAGATGGCAGCAAAAGGAACAGCACACGGTGCAGGGGTAAAACGGACTGTAGATTTATTGCAGAACCGTTTAGGAAGGTTGGTATTGGTAAGTGTACAAGATCCTGTGCGGTTAAATAATTACTCGGAACCTGAACCAGATATTGCTTTGCTGGTGCGAGATCCACTTTACTATGAAGACCGTCATCCAACTCCTTCTGAAGTTTATCTGATTATTGAGGTTGCTGATACTACGCTGAGGACAGATTTGGGGATTAAAGCGACAATTTATGCTCAGTCAGGGATTACAGATTATTGGGTTTTGGATGTTAATAATCGGCAACTTCATGTATTCCGAGAACCTAGTCAGGATGGTTATCAAAGTATAGTAGTTCTTGGGGACGATGCTAGTATTTCTAGTTTGCAATTTCCTGATATTTCGTTTATGGTTCGGGATATGTTGCGGCCATTGGTGTCAATTTAACGCTTTTTCCCTGAGTCCGGTAATCCGACAGTCCGACAGTCCGACAGGGGTTTCAACCCCTGTCTCAAAGCTGAATTCCTCTCAAGAGGACTGAATAGTTTATTAGTTAGGGCTTATGCAATTTCGACGATTTTGTTGCAAGGATTTGAGATTCTTCACTTCGCTGAGAATGACAAATTTACCTTGTAATGTGTAAGTTCTGTTAGTCCTCTTTAGAGGACTTTAGCTATCAGCCAGGGAATTCATTCCCTGGCGGCTGACAGTGCCGACTGATGGCCTATTTTAGCTTCTTAAACTAACGCCGAATTTCTCGACTAAAACCTCGCGCACTTTTTGTTGGGCTGGTTCGACATCGGTGTCGCTTAAGGTTCGATCGCCTGCGCGATATACTAACCGAAAAGCTAAACTTCGTTGGCCCGCCGGCACGTTGTCGCCACGATATTCGTCGAACAATTCTACCGAATCCAGTAAGTTGCCGGCGGCTTTTTTCATGGCACTTTGCATATCGACAACGGGAATTTCAATGGGTGCGAAAAATGCAATGTCTCTGTCAGAAGCGGGGAAACTGGAATAACTGGTGAATTTGCTAGGGGCCTTGTGCGATCGCTCCAAATTAGCTACCAGCACTGCCAAATCTAATTGAAACACATAAACCTGCTCTGGCAAATCTTTTTCTTGCTGCAATTGCGGGTGTAACTGTCCAAAAATCCCCAAAGGTTTCCCGTTTAAGGATAATGCAGCCGTGCGCCCTGGATGCAAGCGAGAATTAGAGGAATCACTAGCATATTCGACTACCAAACCCAACTGTTGAAATGTACTTTCTAGAATACCTTTGGCCTCAAACCAAGTCAAAGGGCGATCGCGCCCAGATTGTTGCCATTTCCACACAATTGGATCGCCTCCAATAATCCCCGCAACTGTGTCTGCTTCTTTCATGGCATCCCCTTCTTTCCAGAAAATGCGACCGATTTCAAAACCGTTGAGTGCGCCGTTTCCTTGCTCTAAATTGTAGGCGAAAGCATCTATCAAACCAGACAGCATTTCCGTCCGTAAAGCTGAATACTCGACAAACAGGGGATTTGCTAAAACCACCTGATCTTCTCCCTCAGTTTTCACTAAAGAATAGTGCATCAATTCTGTCAAACCGGCTGCCCGAAAAGCCGATCGCACATTCCGCATCGCCGCGTATTCTGGTGACAGATAACCTGGTTCCGTTTTGCTGGGTAAAGTCTCGCAGAAATTGTCGTAGCCGTGCAGTCTGGCAACTTCTTCAATTAAATCAATTTCTCTTTCTAAATCCCGGTAGCGGTAAGGTGGAACTGCCACTGTCAATACCCGTTCTTTCTGGGCCGGAACTACTTCACAGCCCAAAGCTGTGAGAATGTTTTTTACTTCTTCTGGTTCCAAATATTCAGAACCATCTGTTTGGCCTCTTTTCAATTTGCCTAAAACTAGATTTACGCGGTCTAAACGTAATTCTAGAGTCCGCGAAAAACTCACATCATCCCCACCAGAAGTGGCCGTTTTCTGGGCTGTAGCAACGCCTCCGGCCAACTCCAAAATTAGGGATAGGGCGCGGTTGCAAGCTGTCGCCAAGGCTGCTTGATTCACTCCCCGTTCGTAGCGGATCGAAGACTCGCTGCGCAGGCCTTGAGCGCGCGCTGAACGGCGAATTGTGGCTTGGTCAAAAATTGCTGCTTCTAAGATTAAGTTTTGGGTGCCGTCGTGCACTTCGGTGTCTTCGCCGCCCATGACACCAGCTAAAGCTACGGGTTTGTCGCTAGCAGTAATTAGCAAATTTTGCGATCGCAAATTGCGGTTTTGTCCGTCCAAGGTTTTGAAGGATTCGCCTGTTTTGGCAAACCGGACACCGATGTTGATATCAGCATTGCCGGTGAAGGATTGCAGGCGATCGCGATCGAAGGCGTGCAAGGGCTGACCCCATTCCAGTAAAATGTAATTAGTGACGTCAACTACATTATTAATCGGCCGCACTCCCGCCGCCTGCAACCGCTGCTGCAACCAAGCTGGAGACGGTGCAATTTTAACTCCTGTAATTGCCGTCCCGGTGTAAATCGGGCAGCCTTCTGACTCCGATATTTCTACTGTTAAATTAGGGCTGTCTGTTGCCTGAATTGCCACATCTGCTGCTGCGGGAATTCTCAACTTTGCCCCTGTCAGCGCCGCCACTTCCCGCGCCACACCCACCATACTCAAAGCATCAGCACGATTCGCCGTTGCTGTCAAGTCTAAAATGACATCATCTAAACCTAAAAGCGGGCGAATATCACTGCCCAATTCCGGGTTTTCTAAGTCAAAGATATGAATTCCTGCCGATTCTTTGGATAGTCCCAATTCTGCTAAGGAACAAATCATGCCTGCGGAGGGAACGCCCCGCAATTTCGCGGGTTTAATTTTTAAATCTATCTGAGATAAAAAAGTCCCTACTACAGCGACGGGCACGTAAATGTCTGCCCTAGCGTTGGGGGCGCCGCAAACAATATTTAAAGCTTCTGGTTGGCCGACATCTACTTGACAAACTCTCAACTTGTCTGCATTGGGATGTTGTTCGATCGCCACTATTTTGCCCAAAACCACGCCCTCTGCCCAAGTACGTCGGTCTTCGATCTCTTCTACTTCAAATCCTGCCATGGTCAGAGTTTCGGCTAGTTCTTCCGGGGCGATCGCCACATCCACCAATTCCCGCAGCCAATTTAGAGAAATACGCATAGTTTAGTTAGTAGTCATTAGTTCTTAGTCATTAGTCCCTAGGAATTATCAAAATTTCTGACGCATACCTAATAGACATCTGGCAACAAGCCAGTTTTGAACAGACAGGATGCCTGTTCCACAATAATTATAGGAGATGTCTCATGACTAATGCCTTCTGCATTCTACCTTCTGGCGAATACCGTTGGATAACTGTGTAGCCCCTGAATCAATCCTCGGCTCTCATTACCATAATTATTGAATATTGTCAATGTTTTTGAGCGACATATCATAAAAAATGATAAATTTCCCCAAAGTGAGATAGATATTGGCGGATGAGTAACATTCTCATGCCAGAGAATGAGGTATGCTAGAGATATCGAAAAGTGCAAACACTACCTAAGTTTAGAAAGACTTTACACAAAAAAGGATAGCTTTAGCAAGCCTTTAAACTATCTTCCAGGATAATCAACTCAAAAAACTCACAGCAGCGAGATGGTAAAAAAACGGTGATTTGTACAGTCGATCGACGCTGAACTAGATGAGAAAAATATAGGCACTGTCAATCAACATGAGCTACTGCGTAAATCCCGGCTGTCCACATCCTCAAAATCCACCTGACTCGATCGTTCAGTGTCAGGCCTGCGGTGCGCGATTGCTGCTGCGTGCTCGGTATCAAGTAATTCAACCATTAGGACAAGGAGGATTTGGGGCAACATTTCTGGCAAAAGATATATCTTTGCCCGGTCAGCCGAGTTGCGTAGTCAAGCAACTGCGACCAAGCAGTACGTCGCCACGAGTTCTAGAAATGGCGCGGGAATTATTTAAGCGAGAGGCAAAAACCCTAGGCAAACTGGGCGATCACCCCCAGGTACCCAGGTTGCTAGATTACTTTGAGGCAGAACAACAATTTTTTTTGGTTCAAGAGTATGTTAAAGGCTCGACTTTAAAACAAGAAGTCAAACAATCGGGTCGTTTAAATGAATCAGATGTGAAAAATTTTCTGTTGGAAATTCTGCCAGTAGTGCAATATATCCACAGCCAAGGAGTAATTCACCGGGACATAAAACCCGCGAATATTATTCGCCGAGTTCAAGACAACCACTTGGTGTTAATTGATTTCGGGGCAGTCAAAGATCAAGTCAGCCAAACAATATTATTAGACCCCACCGACCAAAGCGCCAACACCAAATTTTCCGTGGGGACCTTTAGTTTTGCCCCGCCGGAACAAATGGCAATGCGACCAGTATTTGCCAGCGATATCTACGCCTTGGGCATGACTTGTCTGTACTTGCTGACAGCAAAATCGCCCAAAGATTTAGATTTCGATGGAGTCACGGGCGAAATTGTGTGGCAGCATCACGTTCACCTCAGTGCCAGTTTCGCGCGGATTCTGGAAAAAATGCTGAAACCGATGGTTGGACACCGCTTCCAATCAGCAGCAGATGTCCTCCGAGCTCTGAATGGCCAATTTGAAGACCCAACTCTTCTCGATGGCTTGGCGACTCAATTCAACGGCAATAATGGCACTGTTGAAGAACCGACCATATTTAATGATGAGGGTTCTTCCTGGCCTTCCTCCAAGAGTAAAATGAATCGGGGCTCGAAGCCGGGGCCCGCCGGGAGAAGTTCCCTAAATCCATCCGGGAACACGGGGATGCAGCCGAGAGTTTCGCGCACTCTGGCTGAGTCCGGCAGAACCTTCGGCACAGTGGGACATTCTAGTGGCAATTTAGCAGCGCCAAAGTTACCGAAAGTCACTCCCAAGTGGGATAGTAACAGCGTGCGATCGGCATATTTTAAAGGCAAGCGCGATTTTTCCGACAGCGAACTGTCTGGTCTGCAACTACAAAAAGCGCAGTTGGCGGGGGGAAATTTTTATCAGGCAAAACTGGTGAAAACCAATTTGCAAGCAGCAGATTTGTCGGGGGCAAATTTGGGTCACGCGAGATTGATCGGGGCGAATTTGCGAGATGCTAATTTGACTGAAGCTTATTGCAGTACGGCTAATTTTGAAGGGGCTGATTTCCGAGGTGCGGACTTGACGGGGGCTTATTTGAGCAAGGCGAATTTGCGGGGGGCAAATTTGTCGGGGGCGAATCTGACTAACGCTACAGTTAGTGAAGAACAACTGGCAATGGCAAAGACGAATTGGATGACTATTAAACCCGATGGTAAGCGAGGTTTTGGATTTTAAGAAGTTATTGGTTATTGGGAATTGGGAATTGGGAATTGGGAATTGGGAATTGGGAATTGAAACTGACAACTAAAGACTAAAAAAAAATAACCAATAACCAATAACGAATAACCAATAACCAATAACCAATAACCAATAACCAATTCCCCTTATCAGGTAATTCTCTTGGAGGAAGCCCGATCGCCCGTTGGCCACCTAAATTGAACATTCAACCAGGTCGGACTCGATCGCACTTAACCCCATGAAAATGCTCAACCGTCGCACTCAACCCCTATTATTCTTGACACTTAGTGGCATCCTCGCCCTCGCCTACTATGTGACTGGAAAACTCGCAGCGTCCATGCTGGGATTCGTGAAAGCCGATGCTTCCCCGGTGTGGCCACCCGCCGGCATCGCCCTCGCCGCACTCCTACTCCAAGGACGGCGGATGTGGCCCGGAATTACCGTCGGTTCCCTGCTGTTGAGTTCTACCTTCGCCGTCGGTATACCCTCAATCGTCATGCTCTCTTCAGCCTTTAGCGTCACCCTGCAAGCTCTCCTTGGTGAGGCTTTGCTCAGGCGCTGGGGTTTTTCGACCAAACTCGATCGCCTGGGAGATGTTCTGGGGTTAGTAGCCTGCGCTGTCATTGGGTCTACTTTGATTGGTTCTACCATCAGCAATCTGAGCGGCTGCATTTTTGGTTGGATTCCGTGGAGCAATTTTGGGAGAAATTGGTGGACAATGTGGCTGGGTGATGGTATCGGGATTTTGCTATTTACCCCATTCTTGCTAACTTTGAGCCACTTATTACCGCATAGATTCGGCAACAAACTAATTACCAATTATCGATTACCAAATTTAATTGTTAATTATTCAGAACCGTTGATTTTGCTAACTCTGCTAGTGAGCGTTAGCTGGCTGGTGTTTGGTTCAAAAACAGATGCTGCGAGCTTTATCTATCCCCTGGAATATTTGCCTTTTCCTCTGGTAGTCTGGGCGGCCTTGCGATGGAGTCCTGGAGGAGCGATTTTTGCTTATTCGATCGTTTCTTACATTGCGATTTTGGGAACTGTCCAGGGTGGTGGCCCGTTTTTAGTCAACTCTTCGGCTACCCTCAGTGACCGACTTACGTGGATGCCGGTGTTATTTTTACAGGCTTTTATGGCGACGATGGCGATTGTGGCTTTGATGTTAGCCGCCGCCGTCGCCGAACGCGAGCAAGCTCTGGTGGAGGTGCGCCGCACAGCAGCCATGTTGCGCGATCGTGAAGCTAGTTTGGCCAACGCTCAACGTATTGCTCAGTTAGGCCATTGGGATTTAGATTGCGCCACCCTAGAACCACCTGACGACTGGGAGGAATCGCCAGAAAATCATACATCCAACCTCGAATTGCGGTGGTCTGACCAACTTTATCGGCTCTTGGGTTTAACTCCCGGAACAATCAAGCCGGCGCCCTGGTTGTTTCTGCAAGCGGTACACCCAGAAGACCGAGAATTGGTGGCGCGATCGCAGCGCCAAGCCATATTAGAGCGAAAATCCTATTGCATTAATTACCGGATTGTGCTAGACAATGGCTCAGAACGAACTGTGTGCGAACAGTCGGAAATTCACTCAAACGTAATTTCTGCAACAGTTCAGGACGTTACCGATCGCTACATTGCTACCTTAGCCTTGCGAGCATCAGTCGATCGCGATCGCCTCCTCTCAGAAATGGCACTGCGGATTCGCCATTCCCTAGACCTCCAAGAAATTCTCAATACTACTGTCGCCGAAGTACGGCAATTTTTCAAAGTAGACCGCGCTTTCATCGGTATAAAATCGGCGCAGGAGCCAATTCCCGACTCGCCAGTCTACGGTCAGATTGTCGCTGAGTCTGTGGGTACCGAATACCGTTCTATTTTGGGCTGTGTGCTGGCTGACGAGAGCCATTTTGAATACTTGAAAACCTTTTATGCCACCAACCGCGCCAGAGCACTCTCCGATACTGCTAGCGTGGAAGTCATGGATGGATTTACCAAATACTACAATGAGTATCAAATTCGGGCAACGTTAAATGTGCCGATCGTCTTGGGCGGTGAGTTGTTCGGAGCCCTGGAAGTCAATCAGTGTTCTGGGCCGCGCCAGTGGCAGGAATTTGAGATTGATTTATTAGAAAAACTTGCTACCCAAGTGGCGATCGCCCTTCAGCAAGCCCAACTTTTGCAGCAGGTAAAAGACCTCAATACCAACCTAGAATTTCAAGTGGAGGAACGCACCACACAACTACAACAAAAAATGCAAGAATTGCAAGAAAGCAATCGACTCAAAGACTTATTTTTACACGCAGTTTCCCACCATCTCCGCACCCCGGTTATGGGAATGTTAATCCTGATGAAAAATTTACTAAATAAAGCATCTGTTGACTCTCAACAAACTGTTCCGATTTCTCGCTCGATTTTGGAACGGATAGTGGAGGGTAGCGAACACCAGTTGGGTATGGTTAATGCCCTACTAGATGCTCACGCCACCGGGGTCAAAGGTGTTTCCCTTAACACAGTACCACTGCAATTACCATCTTTAACTTCCGCAGTAATTGCCAAATTAGAACCGCTGCTGGCTAAAAATCAAGCAACTTTAATTCAGGAAATACCTGGGAATTTGCCTCTTGTATTTGCCGATGGCCAACAGTTACAGCGGGTATTGGAACATCTACTGATTAATGCTATCAAACACAATCATCCCGGAGTAAAAATAAAGTGTAAACTAGAGGTTGTAGAAGTAGAAATAAATACAAATTATCTTAAATATAAAAATAAATTAATGACTCAAAATGGTAGATACTATCACTGTATAAATCAGGTGAGATATTCCTCGGATGCTCAAAATCAACTCTTTAAAATCGGTTGGGAATCTGCGACACAACCCCTAGAAATCAGCATTAAAGATCGCAATCCACATAGTAAAAGTTACTGGGATGGCAGTTATCAATTGCCCCACTATCAAGGTGAAATTGGGAATCTGAGCTACCAATTACCGCGATCGACCGTAAAAATGGTTCGTACTGTTGTAGTGGATGATGGAGTAGGAATCAGCCCACAACAGCGTGATTCTCTGTTTGAACTCTGCGTTCAAGACCCCAATAACCGACAACTAACGGGACTCGGTTTGGGACTTTACATTTCCCAGCAAATTATCAAAGCTCACGGCGGCGAAATTGGCATGGAAAACACTCCTGGAGGTGGCTCGACTTTCTGGTTTTCTTTACCTGTTATAGAAGTTGTCAGTAGTTAGTAGTGAGTGGTTATTTGTTTTAGGAGATGTTATGCTTGTTGAATCTTGATTTATTTTCACGTATGGTTAAATTTCAAGAGTTACAGGTTTATCAATTAGCCGAGCAAATTTCCAATGAAGTTTGGTTGATAAAGTTTGGTTGATAGTTAAATCCTGGGATATGTTTTATAAAGATACAGTTGGAAAACAATTAGTTAGGTCGGTCGATAGTATTGGTGCTAACATTGCCGAGGGGACAGGGCGGTATAGCTACAATGATAATCAACGTTTTATTAAAATAGCCAGGGGGTCCCTCCATGAAACAAGACACTGGTTAAGATTAGCTTGTGCCCGACAATTGTTAACAACAGAGCAAATCGGTCGCCTAAAACCATTGATAGATGAACTATCACCCAAACTTAATGCTTACTTAAACTCTGTTCAGAAGCAAGCAAATAGTCAATCGTTAAAAATCAAAAAACTTCCCAAAAAACCACCAAATACAGAGTATTAGGAAACGAAAAAATAATCAAGCAACCAACAACGAACAACCAACAACCAATAACAAATAACAAATAACAAACAACAAATAACAAATAACCAATAACAAATGGCGAATGCTAAATCAGTTCCAGGACTAACGGTTTATGAGGTGTGGCGCGATCGCTTTCTGCGAGACAGGCTAGGCCCTACTGTGCAGATTGCTATTTTTTTTGTTTTAACAATTATTATCTATTTTTTCGGTGAAGCCCTCTTTGCTCCCCAGGAGTTTAAAGCTGTTTACCTCTACACGAGTTTTGCTGTAGAGTTAGGTTTAATCATGTGCTTGGTTTTGCAAAAAACTGCGATCGGACAGCGTTACCCTGGTTTGCTATTTTTGGGTTTTTCCTGGTCCTTGACTGTAGTTGTACAGCTTGGATTGGCTTTCGCCAGAGTCGGAGACTTGCCGATTTTAACCTGGAGTTTAGCATTTCTGACCCAGGCTACGCTCATGCCTGTACGTTGGCCTCTGCACCTGATTTCTCAACTCGGTGTTTTGTTGTGCCACATCGCAATCAATTTGGTTTTAAACCTGAGTTTTGCTAGGTATACTCCTTTTCGGATGAGCGGATTTTACTTGTATTTATTTTGGTTTTGTTTTATTTGTGACTTGTCAGTTTACTGGTACGAAATTCTCCAAAAAACAGAGTTTAGCACTCGCCGAGAATTGCAATCTGCTTATCAACAATTGGAGGTGGCGGAAGCGAAGTATCGCAGTATTTTTGAAAATGCTGGTGAGGGTATTTTTCAAAGCACTCCTGATGGCCGCTATATTACTGCTAATCCAGCTTTGGCGAAGATTTTTGGGTACGATTCACCATCGGAGGTGACGGCAAAATTTACTGATATCGGGCATCAGTTGTATCTCGATCGCGATCGCAGGAGTCAGTTTGTGCGAGCGATCGAGGAAAACGGCAGAGTGTCGGATTTTGAGTCTCAAATTTATCGCTCAGATGGGAGCATTGTCTGGATTTCTGAGAATGCTAGGGCGGTGTTAGATAGCAGTGGCTCTGTGGTTTATTATGAAGGTTCCATTCAGGATATTACCCAGCGAAAACAGGCACAATCAGCTCTCAGGCTCTTTGTTCACGCTCTTTCTCACGATTTGCGAAACCCTGTTGCCGGAATGTTAATGGTTTTGAAAAATTGGGAAAAAAAATCTGATAAATCTATAGAAATTCCTCGCTCAGTTTTGGAGCGGATGATTAAAGGTAGCGAGCAGCAATTGCGGTTAATCGATTCTTTATTG
>Ga0209812_10001870_pt1 | contig 13502 bp, 12 predicted proteins | sample JI71714BDNA_FD_187502 | JGI IMG/M metagenome (GOLD analysis project Ga0209812, IMG submission 187502) | Wastewater effluent complex algal communities from Wisconsin, to seasonally profile nutrient transformation and Carbon sequestration -... | ecosystem: Engineered > WWTP > Effluent > Algae...
TCAGGGTGGCTACGCAACGGCGGGTGATTTGGCCTTGTACCAAACTTCCTTTACTTCGGAGGGCATCACCCGTTTTGATGTGTTGTACGACACCGCCCGAATTACCAATATTCAGGGAACGGTGATTGTGAAACCCACCAAAGACATTACGGTAACGGGTACCTTGAGCCAAAATATCTTCAAAATGTCGAACGCTTTGGCGGCCTGGGGGTTACCGGGTTTGGAGGGTAATTTCAACGGCGAATACCGTTTGCTCGACAGCCGGGCGGCGTTTAAGGCCAATTTGTACATTGCGGACAAAATCAAACGCCGCGACGAAAACGCCATTCCCGGCAAAGACGGCGCGTTGTTTGACTTTGGTCTCGGTGGCTCTTACCGCTTTTCCAAATACTTCGGGGCATTCCTCGATATCAACAATATCCTGAATAACCGCCGCGAACGCTGGCACAATTATCCCATCTACGGCACCAACGTACTGGTGGGCCTCACGGCGCGGTTTTAGTAGGGCAGCCACAAAGGCGGTTCTTACGTAGTACACTTCGCCCCGGCGCACCTATTGGGTGTACCGGGGCGAAGTTATTTTTACTAATTATTTCGATCAATTTCACCCTGATGGTCATCTCTCAACAAATTCAACAACCTATGTTTACTACGGTACAAACCGAACAAGATGTTCACGATATATTGGCTTTGCAGGCGTTGAACCACAAATCATCGGTGAGCGAAGATACCTGGCAATCGCAGGGATTTGTGACTGTTCGCCACGATTTTGACGTTTTGTGGGACATGAACCGGGCTTATCCGTCGGTGATTGCCCGCGCCGCCAACAACGATTTGGCGGGTTATTGCCTCATGATGCCGCGTTCGTTCAGCAGCCGGATACCCATTTTGGAACCCATGTTTACTAAATTAGAACAAATGGAAGACCTCCAGGCGCAACGCTGGTTTGTAATGGGCCAAATTTGCGTCGCCGAAGCCTACCGCGGGCAGCGCGTATTCGACGGGATGTACCAACACCTCCGGGAGATTTGGAAAAATGACTTTGACCTGATTATCACGGAAATTTCCGAACGCAACCCGCGCTCGCTACGCGCACACGAACGCGTGGGTTTCCAGACGTTTAAGGTGTACGAAAATCCCCATACCGGCGAAAAATGGCATTTAGTGGCGTTGGAGATATGAGTGATGAGAGATAAGAGATGAGTATTACGTCGTAAGGTCTACACCTGAAAAAGGTTGACATCAAACTATAACAGTTATGGCAACTTACAAGCGTGATCAAGTGCACTATTCATTAACATTCAAACGGGAGGTACTGACGACAATCCTTCGGGGAGAAATGTCAGCGTATCAGGCGGGACGACATTTTGGAGTAAAAGGCGGGATGACGATTTATCGCTGGTTAGATAATCGCGATAAAATTTTTGAGCGTACCTTTGTAGAGATGTCAGATAAAAAGAATCAAAATGAAGAGCGATCACAAGAAGAATCGTTAGCCGACTTGGTTGCTGAACTAGCGGCCACCAAGCGCCTATTAGAAATTGAGCGCTTACGAAGTGAGTCTTATATGACGATGATCAAATTAGCGGAAGAGAGATATAAGATTTCGATTGAAAAAAAGTCTGGCACCAAACAGTCGAAGTAATGAGTTGTGTTCATCCCAAAGTATCGCTAAATACTTTGTGTGACTTGTTTGGTTACAGTCGGCAATCCTGGTATAAGGCTCAAAAGACGGCTATAGTTCATGAAGAGCACGATGCCAGCGTAATAGCACTTGTCAAAGAAATCCGGACGGAACAGCCCCGGATTGGCGGGGTAAAACTACTGTATTTGGTCAATCAGGTATTGAGAAAGCGTGGGGATAATGTGATTGGTCGGGACTGGTTATACAATTTGTTACGGTCAAACAAGATGTTAGTTCGCCCGCTCAAAAAGTATAAACCGGCTGCTACAAATGGTCAGGGCAGGAGCACTTATTGTGATTTAAGGAAAGGATTGAGCGTGTTGAATATCAATCAATTATGGAGTTCAGACATCACGTATGTCTGCATTGATTCGAGTATTAGACATTGCTATGTGACGTTTGTAGTAGATGAGAAATCACATAAAATTGTCGGTCACCATCTTTCGACAGATATGACAGCAAAGGAAACATTACGTGCATTACAAATCGCAGTTATGGCTCAAGGAGTGAAGGATGATAAATTCCAAAATTCGTTGATTTTCCATTCAGACAGAGGTAGCCAGTTTAAAAGTCTTTTGTTCCAAGATTATCTAAAGGAACATGAGATAAGAGGTAGTATGGCACAGGAGGGAAAGAGTTCAGAAAATCCGGTAAGTGAACGCTTAAATGGAATCATAAAAAATGAATTATTGATTACAGACTCGTTCAAAACAGTAGCAGAAGCCAAAAGTGCAATTGATCGGGCTGTTAGAATTTACAATGAAAAAAGGCCTCATTTAAGTTGTGAATTACTAACACCGCAGCAAGCGCATCAGGCTGATGTGGGGGTGTTAAAAAAAATGTGGAGACAACGGAAACCGTATCACAAAAAAACACCCGACTAAACATAGGGTTTTTTAAGGCATAAACATAACCACCGTTCAACAAAAAGCCATTTGGATTTTTATATCCAAATGGCTGATGATCGGTGTATAAAGGTCAGACTATTCCTTGAAGGTTGCTCCCCAGCAGAGCCTTCTCCGCTTTATCTGACGAATCAAAGTTACTATCTTCTTCTGTAAACTAAAATCAGGACAGTAGATCAAATGACAACTTTTTCTAGGTTTTTATTCTCTAACTTGTCAACTTTTTTTAGGAAACGACCAATCACTCATCTCTCATCACTCCTCTCTCATCACTCAAATCCTGCGCATGGTGCTGCTGTCGCTGTGCATTGTCCGGTTGTGCAGTCGCGCTCGCGTACCCGATGAGGTATGGGCGTGGTCGGGCGACGGCTGGACGAACTGGCTGGTGCCCGCCACTATTTTTGCCTACCATTACACCGATACCACCCTTGTAACCCGGCTCATGGCGTACGCAGCGGGCTTGTACGCAGCCTATACTTTTTGGTATCTGCCGCTGCCGACGCAGGCTATTGTAGTCTTGTGCGGCATTTTGTGGGGTTTGTACCTGCTGTTGTTGCGGCAAAATACCCTGCTGAAACCGGTGTTGGTGGCATTGGTGTGGACCATCAGTACGTACGGCGTGTATTTCGGGCTGCAACCCGGACCAACGTGGGTGGGAGCCGCCGGGCGATTTTGTTTTATTTTTGCCTTGGCGCTGGGCTACGATCTGGCCGATCAACAGTACGATACCCGTCACCAAACGCCCACTATTCCCCTCGTTTTTGGGCCGCGCACAGCGTGGATACTGGGCGCCGGTGCCCTTTTGTTGGCGGGTGCGCTGGAGTGTTTCCAAATTGCGGCGCAATACCGCCCTTTTGATCCGCCGCTGTGGTGCGCCTACGGGCTGGCGGCCGGACTGCTGTACGCGTTGTCGCACGGGCACTCGCCGCGCACGGCGGCGGCGGTGTATTGGTGGAAAATGGCGGTGGATGGGTTGATGTTGGGGTGATTATTGATTCACTGCCCCCAATAATACCTCTTGATTTTGGCCAATAGACTCCCAAATTCCTGCTCATCAAAACGGTGCCCCATGTGGTCCAGGTATTCCATGTGGCCTCTGACCGATTGTACAAAGCGAGCGTTGTAATCCAGATCTACCCGATCATCCAAACGCCCTTGGATGCAATAAACCGGGTGCACCCGACCATCAAAATAAAACTGTTCGTTGTGCCGGATTAATTCCTCCATCAGGGACCGTTCCTTTAAAATCGGGTGTTTCGGGTTGTTTTTATCCAACGAATACAAGAGGTTAATGGCCGGATTAATCATCATCACCGACCGTACATTGGAATGGCTGCGGTGGAGATTTAACGCCAAAAACGCCCCCGTAGAATGCCCAATCACCACAACTTCTTGGTGAGGGGCGATGATGTCGTGCAGCCGGGCCAAATCGGTACTAATGACGTTTTGGATGACGTAATATTCCGTCGGTTGGTCAAAAACGGCGTTCAGGGCGGTTGGGATATAGGGTTTATACGTTGAATCTAATCCGCTAATATACAGTATCATGGGTAGTTGTGTTTGGGGCAAAGTTACGCAACCCCGGACTGCTGTACGTTATACACCCGAAAGAAACATGCTCTTAGGTTTCGTCTTGTAATTCCGCCAAGGCCCGCTGAAAAAAGGTTGCCATTTCGCGGCGCAGGGATTCCGGGGCGAGCACCGTTACGTCGTTGGCCAAAGAAGCGAGTTTGCGTTGTAGGTCAATGTTGGGAATAAGTTGGAGTTGAATAATCAGGTGTTCTTCGGTTTTTTCCAGCACGGTAAAGGGTTCGTAAAACGGGGTACTGAGGAAATAAGCGCCCTGAATGGCGGTAAATCGCAGCACAATGTCTTCTACTTTTCCGTTGGGCGGTACGGTAATCCCGTAGATGTTTTGCCAATAGGTTTGTGCGTTGTATTGGGCGGGTTTATCGTGAAAAAAGCCCGTGGCCGTCGGTGTGCCCTGAATGCGCTCCAACGGAAATGTCCGCACAAACAGTTCGGCGGGGTCATTTGACCAGCCCCCGACGTACCACCGGCGGTCGTAATGCCGCAAAAACCACGGGTGAAATGGCACCAATTTGGCCGTTGTGGCGTGAAATGCCTGGTAATAAAACTCCACCGATTTGTGCTGCTCAATGGCCGATAAAAAGAAATCGAGGTGTTTAGCCCCGGTGTATTGCGGAATGGGGTCAAAATAGATGGCTTTTTCGGGAACGGTGTCGGTGGCCCAACGTTTGGAGGCCCGGTTAATGCGTTGCACCACGGTAGGCAAGGGCGTAAAATCCTTAAATTGCCCGCTTTTTTCCATCATTTCCATAAAAATACGCAACATTACCACTTCCTGCTTGCGGAATGGCATACCGTCCACAATGTCGTAAGGTTCGCTGTACCGCCACCCTTTGAGTTTGGGGTCGTACTCGAACGGGGCATTGAGTTCCTGGCGCATGTGTTCAATATGATAGTTGAGCATTCGGACACTAATGCCCACTTCTTCGGCGAGTTGCTCTAATTTAATGACGTTACCAGAGGTGTAACGATTCATTATATCGTTGATTCGCTCGTATCTTTTTTGCGACTTCATTCTTTATGAAAAATATTTTGAAAAAAATACCTTTTGTCTATTGTCCAATATTATTGAATAGCAGTATCTTACACCCGCTAATTTTTCCTGATGCAAAGATAATACATTGCTCTGCAATAAAAGTTGCAGAGTTGGGTGGTTATATTTGCGGAATAAAACTAAAAAACGATTTTATATGCTTGATACACTTTATCAATTAGGCCGGTATCTCTCACAAGACAGTTCTCGACTCGAGTTCGACGATATTATTTCGGTTCCTCCCATTGACGAGAAAGACCAAGGAAAGGGATTGGAGTATCATGTAGCAGAACTTATTTTTGATTTAGATACAGGCACATTTCGATTAAACGACCAACCTCGTACCTACGACCCAACCGATAAATTGGCTAAGTGGTCCCCTTATAATTTAAGGTGTATCAAAATTCAGGGCGGAAATAATAAAAGTATTTACCCAACGGTAGATCCCCGTAAGTCTTTTGAACAGTTGAAAAAAACTTTTTTTGGAAAGCCTGACAAAAATAATAGCCCTTCTAAAAACGCTGAGATTACCGAATCCATTGAAAAAGAGTTTCCTGATTTGATTAATTCCCCCATTTACAAAGCATCAACTTCTATTTTCAAAATGAAAAACGAGTTTGAATCCGAATTTTCAGACTGGAAAAAAGTGTCTGAAAGTTTGGATTGGGGGATCAAATCGCGTGTAGTTATGCTTTTTGCTTCGGTTGTTTCAGAAGAATTAGGTTGTTTTGAGCCTGTACCTGTTGCCCATCTTGATGGTTTTGACAGTTTTATAAAGCAAAAATTTTTACAAGCAACTCTGGATAACAAGGATGACAGCAAACTCCAATTGTGCTATATTACAGGGCTGGAAAGTACAGATGTAGGCGAGATTTCATTCAATAGCCGTTATAGTTTGAACAAAATGTTTGTGACTACCACCAAGAATTTTGCGACTGGCTTTGTTGAAAAAGAGTTTGATAAAAATTACAGGGGTAGTAGAGATGCCCAGATTTATCTTGAGCGTGCTTCTAAGTATATTTTAGAAAATTTAAAAATTCAAATTGCGGGTATTGACCATTGTATTTTGCCTCAGTTCCGATCAGGTCAGGCAATTGATTTCGAGGATCAGTCCAAAAAAATTAAGAACAAATCTGATCTATTGTTTTTAATGCGCCCCAAAGGTGATTTTGGCATTTTAGCAAGTGAATTTAGGGATATTGCTGATGGTGAACTTTATTGGATTACTTTTTTAGGTTTTGAATCAGATGGTAATTTTTTCAAAACAATAAACCTGATTAAAGATATTAGTAAAACTCATTTTGAGGCTGTGTTTCAGATTTTAAAACAGGTAGATGAGGAAATGGACGAGTTGTTTGGAAATTACTGGGATACAGCATTAACTTATACCCGAGATAAGGAGAAAATAAGGGCAGAATTTAATTTTACAACCCTTTTTTATTCCATACCTATTCGCAAAGAGAAGGACAAGCGTAATGCAGCATTAGCACTTTTTAAAGCGATTTTAGAACGACGCCTCGTAGAAAAAGAGCGGATTTTTCAACATTTTATCGAATTAATCCAACTACATCGCTTTAACCGATTTGGGTATAATATTCAGCCAACCTCGAAGGATTATTTTGACTTGGCTGTTAGAAATGCGGTGCTCCATTACCACGCCTTTTTTCAATTTCTTAAAAAAATAAAACTAATTGATATGGAAGAAAAAACAGTAGAAACCTCCGCCACATTGGAAGAGAAAAAAGTGGCTATATCTGCTTTTTTTGAGCGGATGAGTTATTCTGATGACCACCGGGCCTTGTTTTATTTAGGCCGAATTTTGAACACTGTTGCAAGTGAGCAATACAAAAAAGGGCATAAAAGTAAGCCTGTTTTACAAAAAATCAACTATAACGGTATGGATGCTGTGGCATTAAAACGCTTCCATATTGATCTGTTCGAGAAATGTAAGCAGTATGAAATTTTTAAATACACGGAAGGTTGGTTCTCAAAATTTACGGATTTATTCTTGGATGCACCCGACAACCGGTGGGATAAACGCGTAAAACCTGACGAAGCCATTTTTTACCTTTTATCGGGGTATTCTTTCCGAACTCCCAATGAAAAGGGTCCTGAAGATGCTACTCCAGATACTGAAAACTAATTCATTTACATAAAACAAAATTTACCATGTCTGTAATTAATAACAATTCCGATTTTCTTTTTCTCTACGATGCTACTCAATGTAATCCCAATGGTGATATTGACCAGGAAAATAAACCTCGTATGGATTACGACAACAAAATTAATCTGGTTACCGATGTTCGTGTAAAACGTTATGTCCGTGATTACCTAAAAGCGAAGGGGACTGATATTTTCGTTGATATGGAAGGCGAAAATAAAGTAAGCCCGGAAAGTAAATTGACAGCAGTGATTGAACGCTTATTGGCGAACAAAGAAGAACTCAAAAGCGTCTTCGCGGCGCGCCCTGATTTGGCAGATAAGTTTACCGAAATAGAGAAAAAAAACGGTGCAAAATCACCTAAAGACCTAATTAAGGCGATGCAAGGCAGTAAGGATGCCGGAGAATTGAACCGTTTTATCCTTTCTTATTTGGTTAAAGAGAAATTCATTGACATTCGCTTTTTTGGTTCAGCATTTGCCATTGCCGGATTTACAAAATCGTACATTGGACCTATTCAAATCAATTGGGGATACTCCTTGCACAAAGTAGAACTGATGGACAGTAACTCTATTGTCACGATTATGAATGATGGTAGCAGCACTATTGGTAAAGACTACCGTGTATATTATAGTTTGTTGGCATTCTCCGGCACCATCAATAAATATGCTGCTGTACACACCGGGCTGACGAATACTGACGTAGAGGCGTTCAGAAGTGCGCTTTGGGAGGCTGTTCCGGCGTTGCCTACGCGATCCAAGTTAAATCAATACCCTAAGTTATATGTAGAAGTAGTTTACAATGAGGGCTTTAACAATGGGCATTTTGGTGACTTACGTCAGTATATTACGGCACAGCCTGCAAATGGCATTGATGAAAAGCAAATTCGGAAATACGATGATTTAATTCTGGATTTTTCGAAATTGAAAGGTGTGTTAAGTGGCCAGCAAGGTGATGGTAAACCAATTAAAGAAGTGAAAATAATCTGCGGTAATGGCGTTCAATTTTCAATCTAACTCATTCCTAAACGATTAGTTACGGAATACAAAACTGCACATCATGGACATATTATCCTTTGATGTCTGTGGAAAACTGGCACATTTTCGCAAATATTACGCAAATAATACGGCTTTTACGTACTCAATGCCTCCACGGACAACCGTGATGGGAATGCTTGCTGCTATCATGGGGTATGAACGAGATCAATATTATGAGCGGTTTGCTTCCCAACACCTGCGCATTGGGGTGCGTGTATTGCGACCAGTCAAAAAAACGTTCCACAGGCTTAATTTTTTGAGTATTAAATCACTTGGTGATGCTATCGAAGGATCTGGTGATTTTACAGGGGCCGGAGGGCATATTCAAACGCCATTTGAAATGGTAAGTGGGCTTCATCCTGGTTTGGATTGGGTGGGATACCGCATTTTTATTGCACCGGGAGAACAGGATAATGGCGCGTTTGATTTGCTTCATGCTGCGTTGGAGAAACGCGAACAGCATTATAATTTGACAATGGGGGTTGCCAATTTCAATGCGTGGATTGAAAAACTGACTTTAAATAGCGGTATCCAATCTTTGATTTCCGATGGCTTAGTTGATTTGCATTCAGCAGTTCCGTCGGATAAAGTAGGCCGTTTAGATTTTAGCAAAGGCGATTATCTAAGTGCATCATATAATTATCTTGAAGAAGATATGATGCCAGCCGATTTTATTGGTAACGATAATCGAATACTCTCGAAGTTAGTACGCGTTATTTACAGTACAGAAGGTAAACCATTTTCGGCGGAAGTTACCGGACCTTATTTTCCTGTTCCTGACAAAGATGGCGTTATTCAAAATATTCTTTTTATTGAATGAAACAATTCTATTCACACGCAGGGGTCTTCAAAGGGCGGGTGATAACACCTAAATTGCTCCGGGATCATACTTTTGGGGTTACTCAAAAAGCCTTACATCACATTTCCCCGATTGCATTTGGGCAAGATATGAGCGTGTATTTTTCTCAGATTGGTCTCTACCATGATCTGGGGAAATACACGCCTCATTTCCAAAATTACTTGCTTAAAACCGGTACTTTTAAACCTAAACTGAAACGACATGCCATGTTTGGGGCATTTGTATTGTGCCAAAAGTATCTAAAAAGTGGAGGCAATCCTGCCGAAGCGATGATGGCATTTTATATCATCCGGCATCATCACGCTGATTTGTCTAATTTTGACGATATAAAGATTCTATGCGACGAAGACGGCGAGGACTGTGATATTTTTCACCATCAATTAAAAAGTCTTTCATCTGATTTGCCTCAAATTGCCTCTGAATTAGGAGAGGCTGATTTGCTTAAATGGGTAGAGTTTCCCGATAAGCGTGCTTTTTCACAACTACGGAAGCAGTTTTATCTGCGTGAGCGGACTATTGAACACTATTATCAGATTAATTACTTCTTTTCGTTGCTGATTGAAGCAGATAAATTAGATGCTTCTGAAACGCCTATATACCAGCGAAAAGACTTAGACCCTCAATCCGTAGGACGTTATATTTCAAATTTTACGGAAAATCCTTTAAGAAATCGAGTTCGTCAAGAGGTAGTTGGGCAATTGGGAGTTATCAATTTAGATACAACAAGATTATTTACACTTACAGCCCCCACCGGAGTTGGGAAGACTCTGACTGCACTAGATTTTGCTTTGCAACTTAGAGACAAAGTACCAGGGTTAAGACGAGGCCAAATTATCTACGCGTTGCCTTTTATTAATATTATTGAGCAAGGCTTCGATGTATATAAAAATGTATTTAATGGCTTAGACACCCAAATCTTCGCCCACTATCAATACGCGGATGTTTTCAGTTCTGAGCCTCGAAATAACGACTTTGATGGCGAAGAATCCGATTACCACCAGAAAGCAATGGCATTGGATACTTGGCAAAGTGATATTGTAATTACGTCATTTGTTCAACTATTGCACACGTTAATTGGCAGTAGAAACAAGTTGCTGAAAAAATTTAATCACTTTGCCGATAGTATCATTATCCTTGATGAAGTGCAAACACTAAGTCTGGATTTATTGCCAGTTGTAGGGGCTTCACTGTATTATTTAACCCGTTTTTTGAATGCGCGAGTGGTTTTGATGACCGCTACAAAGCCTGAAATAATGCAATTGGCGCACAAAAAAATTTTACAAAAAGAGGGTGTTGCTTTCCAAGAATGTAGTGCACATGAACTATTGGGAACGTTTAAGGATGTCTTCGCATCCTATAAAAGAACTAAAATAGTGCCATTGATCAACGTAGATTTGGGTGATGTTGAATCGGAAACTACATTTATTAAAAAAGTATTCTCCGCTCATTGGTCTGCCGAAAAATCTTGCCTCATTGTGATAAACAAAGTAAACCGGAGCATTGATTTATTTAATGCCGTATCAAAATATTGTATTGATAATCAACTAGATAATCCGGTTTATTGCCTGTCAACTAATATTGTTCCGGCTCATAGACTTGATCGCATTAAAAATATTAAAAGCGATCTAAAGGCTGGACGTAAACCCATCTTAGTCGCTACACAGGTAGTGGAAGCAGGGGTTGACCTTGATTTTGACATGGGTTTTAGAGATTTAGGGCCGATTGATTCCATTATTCAAGTGGCAGGCCGTATTAATCGCGAGGCTAATCCAGTTGAACCGGTGGAGTCGCATAAGCCATTGTTTATCGTTGATTTTAAGGACTGTCAGCGTATTTACGGTACTGTTACTGATTGGCAGGCCAAATATGCACTTCATGGTAAAGATGTCTTTTTAGAATCAGAGTATTTGGGCATGGTAATGAGTTATTTCCAAGAAACAAGTGAGTCTGGTGGTAATTATGGAAAATCTTTGAATACGTTTAATGCAATGAAAGAGTTGCGATACGCTGATTTGGATGATTTGTTTCAGGTTATTGAAGATCGTCCAGATACACGTTCTGTGTTTGTTCTTTGTGACGACCGAGCGCACGAGGTAAAACTGGCATTTGAACAATGGCAGTCGTTTGAAATAACCAAGGAAGAATTTGATAAAAGTTATAAAAAAGATTTTCACCAAAGAATTATTGCCGTGCCAAAGTGGTACACGGGTCATTTAGAAAAATTATCGAAGGATATTTTACTTGCTTTACCGGAGCATTACAATTTTGAAACTGGTTTTATCCGAGACAAAGCCAATGCACAAAGCGAAAAAACATTAACATTAAGTCTATGACCCAACCCATCACACTCACCACCATCTCATTTCCCGAAATCAACCTCCCACAAGGGGCGGCTGCGAAGTTACGCGGCTATTTTGGCGATTATTTCCGGGAGCATAGTCCGCTATTGCACAACCACTACGACGATGGCCGATCGGTATATCGTTACCCGTTGGTCCAGTATAAAGTTCGCGCTGGTATCCCTACGTTGGTAGGTATACAGGAGGGTGCGCATTTGATGGCCGAACTCTTTTTTAAAATCAAACAATTGCGCATCGAAGGGCGTGAATACCCCGTTATGGAGCGCGATATTGCTTTTAAAGTACAGGAAATTGGCGTGGGGCAACACCTCACCGATTATACCTTCGAGACGTTATGGATGGCGTTAAACCAAAAAAATTACGCTGAATACAGTGATATGGAAGTGGAAGAACGTCGGGCGTTTTTGGGTCGTATTCTGACCGGGAATATGCTCAGTTTTTTCAAAGGAGTGGGCTTGTTTTTGCCACCCGAAGCACGGATTATGACTGTGCTGAGACTGGAGGCCGAAAAATCTACCCTGTTTAAAGAGCAAAAAATGGTTGCTTTTAAAGGTGCGTTTACAACCAATGCTATTTTGCCGGATTTGATAGGTTTGGGGAAAAGTGTCAGCCGTGGATTTGGTAGCATAAAATCGGCGTAGTTATGCAACTTCATTTAAACTCGTACGGCGTTTATTTGCACGTAAAAGATGCCATGTTCGATGTTCGCCACAAACAACCCGATGGTACGTGGTCGAGTCGGCACATTGCGGCGCATAAAGTTAAAAGTATTTGGCTCAATAAGGGCACTGCGTTGTCGAGTGACGCAGTGCATTTGGCGTTGTACAACAATATTGACATTGTTTTTTTGGAAAATAACGGCACTCCGGTGGGGCGCGTTTGGCACAGTAAATTAGGCAGCACCACGCGCGTGCGCAAATGCCAGTTGGAGGCATCATTGGACCAACGGGCATTTGAATACACCAAAGTCTGGATAGCGCAAAAAATTCGCAATCAAGCCGATTTTATTAAAGATTTAAAAAAACACCGGGCGGCTATTGCGGATTATCTGCAACACAAAATAGACCGGATCGAAGCGTTGGAACTAAAAATTATTCAACTGGAACCAACAGATTTGCCCCAAAATTGGGCATCGCTGGTGCAGGGAATAGAGGGTACGGCAGGGCGGCTTTATTTTGAAACCCTGAGTTACGTACTTCCCGCGCAATGGCAGTTTTCGGGGCGCAGCACCCGGCCCGCCGCCGATGCGTTTAACGCTTTTTTGAACTATGCTTACGGCGTTTTGTACGCCAGGGTGGAAAAATCACTGATGTTGGCCGGAGCCGATCCGTACGTTGGTTTTTTGCACCGCGACGATTATAATTATAAAAGTATGGTGTACGATTTTATTGAACCATTTCGGCAGTGGGCTGATAAGGTGGTGTTTTCGTTGTTCTCGGGCAAAAAGGTGAATCAAGGGCATTTTTCGGTAGTAACGGGCGGCGTATCGCTTAATGCCGAAGGCAAAAAACTACTCATGGAACACTATAATGCCTATTTAGAAAGTGATCTTATTCGATACAAAGGCCGGAATCGCAGCCGGGCGAGTATTTTATTGCTGGAAGCGCATCGTTTTGCGCAAGAACTGATGCAGGCCAGTCCGGTGGACGCCGATGAAGCAGAACTCTTGATAGAAACCCTTTAATAGCCATGATTACCTGGATATTATACGATATTGAAAATGATAAAGCCCGCACCAAAGTGGCAAAAATTTGTTTGAGAGCCGGTTTGTACCGGGTTCAATTAAGTTGTTTTTTAGGGACGCTGGACCGCCACGAAAAAGACAAACTTGAACTTGAGGTGCAGCCATTGATTAATCAGGAGCGCGACAAGG
>Ga0209812_10001875_pt1 | contig 13467 bp, 11 predicted proteins | sample JI71714BDNA_FD_187502 | JGI IMG/M metagenome (GOLD analysis project Ga0209812, IMG submission 187502) | Wastewater effluent complex algal communities from Wisconsin, to seasonally profile nutrient transformation and Carbon sequestration -... | ecosystem: Engineered > WWTP > Effluent > Algae...
GACCGCCCCGGCCATCCTGAACGCCATTCGCCATGCGACGGGGGCAAATATCACCCGTCTCCCCGCGTTGCCCCATCGGGTTCGCAACGCGCTGGAGGGCAAGGAATGACTGAAAATATCCTGCCTCTTTCCCAGCGCCGACCCAGACTGCGGGGGCGGGCCCCCGGTGTGACCCTGACCAGAGGCTCATCCAATGACTGAAGCACCGGAAAAGATCCGCTGCGATGCCTGTCCGGTGATGTGCTACATCGCGCCCGGTCAGACCGGGGCCTGCGACCGCTATGCCAATGACGCCGGACGGATCGTCCGCACCGATCCTGTCGTGATGCTGTCGCACACCGTTGAGGCAGGGGGGCGCGTCGTCCCCTTTGCGGCACGGGATTGGGACGGCTCTCCGGTTCCCGCCGATGCTTTCGTTACCGGAATCGGATCGGGGACGACCTACCCCGACTACAAGCCGGCACCGTTTATCGTGTCGTCCAGGGTGGATGGGGCCGACATGGTTACTGTCGTGACCGAAGCGATCTTTTCCTATTGTGGCGTCAAGGTGAAGGTCGACACTGATCGGTTTCTGGGGCCGGAGGGCGCTGTAGTCAGGGTCCAGGGTGAACCCATAGGCCATGTCACGACAGCCGAATATGGCAGCCAGATGCTGTCGCTTGGCGGCGTCCACCACCTGACCGGAGGCGGCAAGGCGGAAGGACGGGTGACTTGTGCTGCGATGCTGGCCCTTTGCAACGGCGATGCCGTCGAGCTTGTCATCGACGGAGGCTCGGCAGTTGTGGTGCAGGCTGGTCAGGCTCCGGTTGTGGACGGGGTCCGGGAGCGGCGGATGCGGGTCGGCTGCGGCTCGGCCACCATCGGGATGTTCGCAGTCCAATGGCAAGGACTGGTCGACGAAGTCGTGGTGGTTGACGACCATATCACCGGCGTGGTCAGCGAACACCAGGCGGGTCGCGTGATCGGCTGGGAGCCGTCGGGCATCCGGATCAAAGGGCACAGATCTACGCCCGGGCGCTACTTCCGGGTCTCGGAACCCGGACAGGGCTGGGGTGGGACCAGGTTGAGCGATCCGCTGGAAATCCTTGGCGAGTGGAACCCCAAGAAGGGTGCCCGCCCCGGCTTGCGACTGCTGATGGTCTCAACCACTGGCGAGCAGCACGCCTATTTTGTGCTGGATGAGGCGCTGAGGCCGGTGCCGCAGGACCTGCCAGACAACTTGAAGAAGACCGTGGAACTTATTGACGAGAATTGCGAACCGTCGCTTTGTACTGTCCTGTTTGTAGGCGGTGCCGGGGGCTCGCTTCGTGCCGGCGTGGCGAAGAACCCGGTGCGCCTGACCCGCTCGGTTCAGGGCGGCGTCACGCGGCTGACAAGCGGGGGCGCCCAGACATATGTCTGGCCGGGTGGTGGAATTACCTTCATGGTCGACGTTGCACGCTTGCCGAAGGGGGCATTCGGCTATGTCCCGACCCCGGCGCTGGTCGCACCGCTTGAGTTCACCCTGCCACGTGCCGACTATCTGGCCATGGGCGGCCATGAAGCGGCGATCCGGACGCTGGATCAGTCCATGGCGGAAGGTGGCGAGTATCCGACGGCGGCGAGGGTTGACCCATGGCCGTAGCATCCCCCAAGCCGGGCGGTGCTATCGCGGCCTTGCTGCCGGACGGTCGGCTGCACCTTCAGCATGGCCCTATCGACATCGTGGCTGAAGCCTGGGGCGATCCGCGCGCCGTCCGCGCCGGCTATTCCCGCGCCGCAGGGCGTTTCGCGACGATCCTGGGCGAACTTGTCGCCGAACTGCCCGCCCTCCGGTCCGAAGACGACGACGTGAGCTGTGGTGTCGCCCGACGGATGAAGGCCGCCGTTGCGCCGTTCCGCCCTGCCTTCATCACACCGATGGCTGCGGTGGCAGGCGCGGTGGCTGAAGACGTTGTGGGTGCTCTGGCCGGGCCGGGAATTGTGCGGGCCTATGCCAACAACGGGGGAGATATTGCACTCATGCTGACGCCCGGCGAGGTCCTGACCTGCGCCCTGGCGGGCGACTTTGGATTGAGCCGTGTGACCATCCGCGCATCCGATCCGGTTCGGGGAATCGCCACTTCCGGGTGGAGAGGGCGCAGTTTCTCGCTGGGCATTGCGGACGCTGTCACCGTTGTCGCACAGACCGCCGCCGCAGCAGATGCGGCGGCCACGATGGTGGCAAACGCGGTAAGTGTTGACCATCCGGGGATTCGCCGACGTCCGGCCCGGGATTTGCAGTGCGACAGCGACCTTGGCGACCTGATGGTGACGGTGGGCGTCGATCGGCTGGAACCAGACGCGCGCGCGGCTGCACTGGCCGCGGGTTTGCGCGCGGCGGAAAGCTTCAGAGCGCGAGGGTTGATTGAAGGAGCCGCGCTTTTCCTTCAGGGTGAGATGCGGGCGACGGGTGCGCTTGCGCTGGAACAGGGGGAAGCAAGTGGCTGATTTCGGGGTGCGAAAGATCGTGATGCAGCTGGAGGAAATCCGGCATGAGGGTGGGCCGCTGGTCACGCCTCCTCCGGTACGCGGGGCGGTCTATGCCATTTGCGCGAACCCTTTCGCTGGCCGCTACATTCCGGATCTGCAACCCGCGATGGAGGACCTGAAGGCCCTGGCGCTGGACCTGACCGACCGCCTGGTTGCAGCACTTGGTGGCCGCGAAGGGATCGACGCCTATGGCAAGGGTGCCATCGTGGGTGAAGGCGGCGAAAGCGAACACGGCGCATTGTGGCATGTGGCGGGAGGCTACGGGATGCGCGACCGGCTGGGCGAATGCCGCGCCATTGTTCCTTCGGTGATGAAGGTCGGTGGCATGGGGGCGACGCTGGACCTGCCGCTCGGCCATCTGAATGCAGCCTATGTCCGGTCGCGGTTCGACGCGATCACGCTGGCATGTGCGGATGGTCCTCGGGCGAACGAGGTGCTTTTCGCGCTAGCCATGGCGCGCGGTGGACGTGTCCACAGCCGGATGGGTGGCCTTGAGATCGACCAGGTGAAGGGGGAGGACGGCTTGCGGTGACACGGGGAACCGGATCCCTCGCTGGACTTGGCCAGGAGGTTTCAAGACTTCTGTGGGCAAGCGGTCTGGCCGTTTTCCTGACTCCCGGCCTTGCCTTCGCGTGCGCGCTTCCGCCCTCGGTGATCCTGACACTGCCCACCGGCCACTACATCACGGCAGCCGCCCTGACAGTGGCCTTGACCGCGCTCATGGGGGCAGCCGCTCACCGTCTGCCGGATATGGAGCCCCACATCCTTCTGCAGCGCCGGATCTTCATTCCCGTTTCCGTCACGTCCTACCTGTCGTTTCTGGTCTTTCTCGCCCTGATCTACATCGGCTTCTTTGGCGAGCGCGACCCGATGCACAACCTGATGACGCTGGTCTTCTGGACGGTGGTCTGGATCGTCGTGCCATTGGCCTCGATGGTCTTCGGCAACCTCTGGAGGCCGGTGAATCCGTGGACCGGCCCTGTCCGTGTTGCCCGCACGCTTCTGGGGCGCACCCGGTCCATTGGACTATCCCGGTTGGGGCTCTGGCCTGCCGTCATCGGCTATGCGGGATTTGTCTGGTTTCAAATGATTTCGCTTTCTCCCGATGACCCGGCCGTACTCGCCAAGGTCGCGCTTGCATATTGGGCGGTGATCTTTGCGCTTGCCGTGCTGGAGGGCGAGGACTGGCTGGAAAAAGGCGAGTTCATGACTGTTCTCTTTTCCTTCATCGCTCGAGTTTCTCCGCTCTGGCACGAGACCGATGACACCCGTATCCGGCTGATGCGGGGCTGGCCCGGCACGCAAGTTCTTTCGATGCCGCACCTTGTTCCCTCAGCGGTCGTCTTCGTCAGTCTCGCCCTCGCGGCGCTGACCTTCGACGGGCTTGCCGAGACCTTCTGGTGGCAGGCCCTGATTGGAGAGAACCCGCTGGAGCCCACTGGCCGCAGTGCCGTGATCTGGCAGAATTCCGTCGGCCTTCTGGCCGTCTGGGTGCTGACCCTGACACTGATCCTTGCCGCCATCGCCCTTGGACGCAGGATTGGCGGGGGCTTCGCCACGGGGCCGGTGATGCTGTCGTTCCTTGCCATTGCCGCCGGCTATCACGCCGCACATTATCTGGTGATGCTGCTCACGGCCGGGCAATACACGATTGCTGCCCTGAACGACCCTCTTCTGACGGGCGACAGCTGGCTGGGCCTGCCGCCGTTTTATGTGTCCTTCGGGTTTCTCGCTGACCCGCGGGTGATGCCGGTGATCTACGGCGCACAATTCGCGGCGGTTCTGGGGGCACATCTTCTGGCCGTCGTGCTGGGGTTGAAGCTTGCCGGCCAGGATGCGCGGCCTGTGGCACATCTGCCGATGACGGCCCTGATGGTTGCATATACGGTGCTGGGTCTGTGGTTGCTGTCCACAGCCAGAACCGGATGAACCGGCTGGACAATTCGGGGGTCTTGTCCCCCCAATGACCGAAATGGCCCAACGCAAGGCCGCAACAGTGGAGAGACGGACATGACGAGATTGCTTCATCCCACCCGCCGCGGCCTTCTGCTGGCCGGAGGTGCAGGTGTTCTGACGGCGGCGCTGCCGGGATACGTCGGCGCGCAGGCCGCGCCGATCAAGGTCGGCTTCCAGCTGCACCGGACCGGCATCGGGGCCTCGTATGGCCGCTGGTACGAACGCACGGCGCAAGCAGCGCTGAAGGTCATCAACGATGGCGGCGGGATCAACGGCCGCCCGGTCGAGATCCTGTTCGAAGACGATGCGACAGATCCCAAGCGCGGGGCCGAAGTCGTTGACAAGCTCACCCAGTCCGATGGCTGCGACCTGGTGATGGGGACGCTCTTTTCCCACGTCGTGATCGGGTCGGCGCCGCGCGCGGGCGAACTGAAGGTTCCCTATCTCGTCTGTTCCGAAGGCTACCACGTCGCCTCGGGCATGCTGAACCGGTGGACGCTGCAGCCGGGTATCACCGATGTCCGCAGCCAGATTTCCGCCATGGCCCCTTGGGTTTCGGCGAACCTTGGCAAGAAGGTCACGATGATCTTCCCCGACTTCGCATTCGGTCACGATCACCGCGACTTTTTCACTGCAGCGATGCAGGCGCAGGGTGGCGAGGTCATTGCGCAGATTGCGATCCCGCCAACGGAAACCAGCTTCACCCGGTACTTCCCCCAGATTCCCGCAGAGACCGAGGTGCTGTATCACGTCATGGTCGGTCCGGCCGTGCTGACCTTCGTCAAGGAACTGGGCGAGTTCTATGGCTCTGGAGCCAAGCCGCAGATCTTCGGTTTCATCGACTCGCTGGAAGCCGTGGACACGGCGACGCCCGGTCTGGAGTTCCTGGAAGGGACTCATTTCTGGGAGGCACACAACCGGGTGAAACCGGCGGATGCGGGCGAACATGAGGCGGCATACCGTACAGCCGTCGGGGTGGACGACAACGGCGCTAGCGTAAGCGACGCTGCGGACATTGCGACCTATTCCCACATGTTCTCGACCTGGGAGACTCTGTTCGCGATCAAGGCCGGGATGGAGGCATCGGGATATGCGGGCCCAGCCGACCGGCAGAAGTTCGTCGAGGCGATGGAGGCGATGACCGACTTGCCCTACGGGATCGAGCGGCCGCAGGGAGCAAAGGTGTTCAACGGCAAGACCCACCAGGTCTTCGGCACGCAGAACATCAGCCAGGTACAGGGCGGTAAACTGGTTCGGGTGCATCAGACCAGTCTGGCCGATGGCGCCTATGAAGACGCAGTCGATTACACGACGATGAGCTTCTGAGGCACAGGGGCGGGGGCAACCTCGCCTCGACCCGGGCATGGCCTTCGGACCCTTCCTGCTTCTCGCCCTGATGGAGGGCCTTGTGACCTCTGCCGTCCTTGCGCTGGCGGCGGCGGGCCTGAGCCTTGTCTTTGGTGTCATGCGGGTGGTGAACGTGGCACACGGCGAATTCTACATGCTGGGCGCGGTTCTTGCCTGGGCTGTTTCCGCCGTCGTGCCCGGCCCACCGGCCGTGGCTTTCGTCCTGGCGCTGATCATCGCTCCGTTTCTGGTAGCGGCCTTCGCTGCCGCTGCCGACGGGCTGATCCTGAAGCGGCTGAACTATGACCCGGAGGCGACCATCGTCGCCACCATCGGACTTCTCTACATGATCCAGCAGGCCACGCTCAGCCTCTACGGTCCGAATGCCAACCCGGTGCAGGCTCCTTTCGAGTGGCGCATCCAACTGCCGTGGTTCGGCTATTCAGGCTACAAGCTGTTCGTGGTGGTTGCTGCCTGCCTGGTACTTGTCGCGCTGTGGTCCTTCCTGTCCCGCACCAAAGCCGGTCTCATCATGCGGGCGACGCAGATCGACCGCACCACTGCCCGCGCTTTCGGGATCAATGTCGACCGCGTATACATGGGCACGTTTGCCCTCGGCGCGGGACTTGCGGCTCTGGCCGGCGTTCTGATCGTCCCGATCCAGCAGGCGCACTACCTCATGGGGGGCGACCCGCTGCTTCTGTCCTTCATTGTCGTGATCATCGGCGGGCTTGGGTCCTTGCGCGGCACGCTTGTGGCGGCTCTCTTCATCGGCCTGTCCGACGGTGTGATCTCGATGTTCTTCACGCCGACGCTGGCGAAGATCCTTGCAACGCTGCTTGTCGCCATGGTGCTCGTCTTCCGTCCGCAAGGCCTGTTCGGAGCAAAAGCGTGAAGGCCTGGACGCTGCATCTTGCCCTGATCGCCGGACTCTTCGCCGCCCAGTTCCTCCTCTCGCCGTATCACGCGACGAACCTGGCGCGGATCATGGTGCTTGCCGTCTTTGCAATGGGGTACAATCTGGCCTTCGGTTACACCGGGCTTCTCAGCCTGGGTCATGCGCTCTTCTTCGCGGCAGGAATGTATGCCGCCGGCCTGTCTGCCCAATTCTGGGGTCTTTCCGCCGGACCTGCCCTCATTCTGGGGATCTTCGGTGGAGGGGCCATGGCTGCTGCCGTCGGCCTTCTTGCGCTGCGGACCGCCGGGGTCAGCTTCATGATCGTGACCTTGATGTTCGCACAGGCCGGATACCTTACGATCCTCTATTTCGGCGCGACAACCGGAGGAGATGAGGGCTTCACCCTCCCGGCTGCGACCCGGACCTTTCTTGGCTTCGACCTCTCCACTGACACTCCCCGCTTCCTTGCGGCCCTCACAATCTTCGCTGCTGGCCTGCTTGTCAGCCTCGTCGTCGTGCGCTCCCCTTTCGGCCGCACCATGGTTGCGATGCGTGAGAACGAGGAGCGGTCGCGAATGCTTGGAATGAATCCCTTCACTGTAAAGCTTGCCGCCCTCGCGATCAGCGGCCTCTACTCCGGGGCTGCCGGGGCCGCTTATGCGCTGCTTTTCGGCTATGTCGGGGCGAGCTTCGCGACAATCCAGTACTCGATCCTGCCGATGCTCTATGTCCTTCTCGGCGGGGCGGGCACGACACTTGGCCCCTTCCTTGGTGCTGTTCTGATGTTTGCGTTGATCGAGGCTGCGTCGAACCTGACCTCGGCCTATCTGTTCCTGGTTGGAGCGGCGCTTGTCGCCCTTGTCCTTTTTGCACCGAAGGGGATTCTTGGCACGGTCCGGGAAAGGGTGGCCAGATGGCTCCCCTGATCGAAACCCGTGGTCTGACCTTGCATTTCGGCGGGTTGAAGGCGGTGGACGGCGTTGATTTCCGCCTGAACCCCGGTGAAATCCATGCCCTCATCGGCCCGAACGGAGCAGGCAAGACGACCTTTGTCAGCCTCCTTTCCGGTCGCCGAATGCCGCAATCTGGTGCGATCCTTCTGGCCGGCGAGGATATCACCCGGCTTCCGGCCCACGCCCGAGTGCGCAAGGGCATCGCCTACACATTCCAGATCACCAGCATCTTCCCTCGCCTCAGCGTCTTCGACAATGTGGCCCTTGCCGTCCAGTCCCACGGCGCAAGGGACTTGCCCGCCAAGACCCGGGATGCCCTGGTTCGCGTCGGGCTGGGTGGCTTGGAAGACCAGGAGGCGCAAACGCTGTCCTATGGCCACCAGCGTCTACTCGAACTCGCCATGGGACTAGCTCTGGCCCCTCGCGTCCTGATCCTTGACGAGCCGACCCAAGGACTTGCTGCCAGCGAGATCGACAGTTTCATCCGCCTGATCGAAAGCCTTGTCCCGGAGACCACGGTCCTTCTGATCGAGCATAATATGGAGGTGGTGATGGACCTGGCCACCCGGATTACCGTGCTGAACTTCGGCCAGGTTCTCGCCTCAGGCACACCGGCCCAGATTCGCGGCAACCCTGCCGTACAGGAGGCCTATCTTGGCGCTTGAGGTGCAAGGCCTGACCGCCGGATACGGCCCTGTCACCGTCCTGCGTGGAGTGGATTTCTTTGCCGGATCTGGCCAGATCACCTGCCTCATGGGTCGGAACGGAGTGGGGAAGTCGACTTTTCTCAAGGCATTGATGGGACTGATTGCGACCCGCGAAGGAACTGTTTCGTTGGATGGCCGTGCGCTGGATGGCCTGCCCGCGCATGAGGTCCCGAAACATGGTCTCGCCTATGTTCCCCAGGGCCGTCGTCTCTTCGGTCCGCTGACCGTGGCCGAGAACCTGGCCATTGGAGGTCTGGTTCGCGGCAACGAGTCCGCGACCCTCGTCCGAGTGCTGACGTTGTTCCCCCGCCTTCGCGAGCGATTGACCCAGACCGCGCAGACCTTGTCCGGCGGTGAACAGCAGATGCTTGCCATTGCCCGAGCGCTTTGCCTTCAGCCGAAGGTCCTGCTGCTGGATGAGCCGACTGAGGGGCTCCAGCCCTCGATGATCTCGCTGATCCAGGAGGCGGTCCTGACCCTCAGGGCCGAAGGCGTGGCCGTGGTGCTGGTTGAACAGCGGGTCGATGCGGTGCTGAAGTTGGCCGATTCGGTTGCTTTCATGTCCGCAGGTCGGATCGAGAAATCTATCTTGGCCAAGGATTTGCGGGCCGATGCCACGGAGTTTCGAACATATGTGGGTGTCTGAATGACGGGACTCGTGGCAGGCGTCGATGTGGGCGGCACCTTTACCGATCTGGTCATCTTCGACCCGGCTTCGGGTGACGTGCGATTGGCAAAGGTACCGACAACGTTGCCCAACCAATCGGGAGGGGTGTTGAATGCCTTTGCCGAGGCCGGAGCAGATCTGGCGGGGATTGATCTGATTGTACACGGTACGACCACGACGACAAACGCCGTGCTTGAACGGCACCTGGCGAAGACCGGCCTGATTACAACCGACGGCTTCCGCGACGTCTTGGAGTTGGGTCGCCGCACACGTCCGCATGCCTATGGGATGCATGGCAGCTTCACCCCCATAATTTCTCGCGACCTGCGGTTTGAGGTGCCGGAGAGGATGGATGCCCGGGGCCGGGTGCTGACCGCGCTGGACGAGGAAGCCTTGCGAACCGCCATCACCAGCCTGATCGAAGCTGGCTGCGAGGCCTTGGTCATCCACTTTCTCCACGCCTATGCGAACCCCGCGCACGAACTGCGAGCCGGTGAAATAGCAAGGGAGCTTTGGCCGAATGATTACATCACCTTGGGTCACAAGCTTCTATCAGAATCCCGCGAGTATGAGCGGGGCGTGACAGCGGCCGTCAATGCCTCGGTCCAGCCGCTTCTGGAGCGGTACGTCGCGCGCTTGGCCGACCAGCTCGCCGCAAAGGGCTATGTGCGAGACCTTCTGGTGATGAACGGCAACGGCGGAATGGTGGCTGCAAAGGACGTGGCGAAAGAGGCGGTGAAGACCGTGATGTCCGGCCCGGCCTCGGGCGTGATGGCTGCCGTCGCGACGGGGCGGCGGGCTGGAATGCCAAACCTTCTGACCTATGACATGGGTGGCACCTCGACGGACGTGGCGATGATCAAGGGAGGCGTTGCGCCGGTCTCGAATGAGATCGAGGTCGAATACGCCATGCCGATCCATGTGCCGATGGTTGATGTGCGGACTGTCGGAGCTGGCGGCGGCTCGATTGCCCGGATTGACGCCGGAGGAATGCTCCGGGTCGGGCCGGAGAGCGCAGGTTCGACTCCGGGCCCCATCTGCTACGGTCGCGGGGGAACGCGGATCACGATTTCCGACGCAAACCTGATCCTCGGGCGTCTTCCGACAGCCAGGTTCGGGCAGGCGGCAGACGCGGCATTTGCTGCCATGCAAGAGCAGGTTGCAGCACCGCTCGGCTTGAGCGTGGAGCAGGCGGCAGAGGCGGTAATCCGGATTGCCAACACCCATATGGCCGGGGCGATCCGGATGGTCTCGATCTCGATGGGGGCTGATCCACGCGACTTTGCGTTGTTTGCCTTTGGCGGTGCGGGGCCACTGCATGCTGTGGCGCTGGCGAAGGAGTTGAACGTTCCCAAGGTGCTGATCCCGGCCCGTCCTGGCATCACCAATGCATTGGGTTGTGTGGTGGCGGACTTGCGACACGACTTTGTCCGCACTCTGAACCGCCCGCTTGATGGGGTGGACATGACCGAGGTTCAGGGCGTGCTGGCAGCTCAGGAAGCCGAAGGACGCCGGTTGATCGGACTGGAGAAGATCGCCTTGACGAGGGTTCGCGCGGAATATTCGGCTGACATGCAGTTTGTCGGACAGACCCATCTGCAGCGGGTGCACCTGAAATCGGCGACGCCAAGCCGCGAGGAACTCCAACGCCTTTTCGAGGACGTCTATCACGCTCGGTTCCGGGTCGAGTTGCCCACGATCCGGGCCAATCTGGTGAACCTCAATGTCTCGGTCATCGGCGAGCGCCCGACATTGGACTTGTCGCGCTTGATCGACCCGGAGGGACGGAAAGAGACCGCCGAGCCAGCGTCGCGCCGCCGGGTCTGGTTCGACGGCTGGCACGACACGCCCGTGTATTGGCGTGACCATCTTCCCATGAAGATCGATCTGCAAGGCCCTTTGATCATTGAGCAAATGGACACGACTATCGTCATAGATCCCGGCGCAAGGGTGATCTCGGATCCAGACGGCAATCTTATCGTTGAGGTTTGCGAATGATTGATCCGGTCACTCTCGCGGTCATCCAGGCGGGCCTCCAGCAGGTCTGCGACGAGATGGACCTCACATTTTCACGAGCGGCTTTCTCGCCCGTCATCGCCGAGGCGGATGACCGGTCGGATGGAATCTATTCGGCGGACGATGGGTCCTTGATTGCGCAGGGAATGAAGGGTCTCCCCGTCTTCGTGGGTGTCATGCAGTTTTCCACCCGGACGATCCTGCAGCGGATCGCGGCCGGGCTGACGGCTGCACCGGAAGTCGGCGACATCTATATTGTTAACGACCCCTACCTGGGCGGCACACATCTGATGGATGTTCGCTTTGCAATGCCGGTCTGGCGCGGGGGCCGTATCTTCTGCTGGCTGTCGAATACCGGGCACTGGCCGGACACCGGAGGGGCCGTGCCAGGAGGATTCAGCGCCAGTGCAATCAGTGCCGAACAGGAGGGCCTGCGGATCCCGCCGGTGAAATTGTTCAAGAAGGGCGTGCTGGACCAGGAGATATACCAGATCATCTGCTCCAACATTCGCGTGGCGGAACAACGGATTGGTGACGTGAAGGCACAGGCCTCGGCGCTTATGGTCGGGGCAGAGCGATTGGGCGCATTGCTGGACCGCTACGGGGACGACCGTGTGACTGAGGCCATCGCCGAGATGCGCAGGCTTGCGGCCAGACAGATGCGGGCGATGATCGGGCTGATTCCGGAGGGCGCGTATCGGTCAACCGCCATCGTGGACAGCGATGGCGTGGTCAATGAGCCGCTGACGATCGCGCTGGCGGTGACGAAGTCGGACGAGGGGCTGGTTTTCGATTTCGGCGGTTCGTCCCAGCCCTGCATGGGTCCGATGAATTCCGTCCGGGCCACGACGCTTTCGGCGGTCTATCTGGCGATGCGGCATATTTTCCCCGATGTCCCCATCAGCGCGGGGGCCTTCGAGCCGTTGGAAGTGATCGGGATCGAAGGCACGTTTCTGGATGCCCAGTATCCGCGCCCAGTCTCTGGCTGCGCGGCCGAGGTCAGCCAGCGGATCGCCGAGGCGGTCTTTGCCGCGCTGGTACAGGCGCTTCCGGGTCACGTGACGGCAGCTCCGGCAGGAACCAGCGGGAACTTCGGTTTGGGTGGACACGACCCGGAAAAGGGGCGTGACTACGTGATGTACCAGATCTCGGGCGGAGGCTATGGCGGGTTTTCCGGGGGGGACGGGATCGCGAACGGGTGTTCGACCATCGGCATTTCCAAGGCCCCGCCAGTGGAAATCATGGAACAGAATTTTCCGGTGCTCTACAGGCGCTACGCGCTGCGCGAGGGGTCAGGCGGGGCTGGAGAGTATCGCGGTGGCTTCGGTCTGGACTATGAGATCGAACTGTTGCGAGGAGAGGCGCGGGCGTCTTTCGTGATGGATCATGGACGGGTCGGGCCGCAGGGCGCTTTGGGCGGCACGGTCGGGGCTGTGAACCGGGTCGAGGTGATCCGCGGGGATGAAGTGCTTGTCCCTGAACATCTTTCCAAGGCGCAGGATATTGCATTGCAGCCGGGGGACCGGGTGCGGGTTCGCACGCCGGGGGGCGGGGGATATGGCCTGCCGTCAAAGCGCGATCCGGCGCGGGTGGCCGAAGATGTGCGGCAGGGTCGCTACAGCCCGGAAGAGGCGGCGAGGTTGTGGCCGCGAGTTCCTGGCTGAGGCAGGGGCCACCGGGGCCCTTCCAGGGTGCTGCAAGGGACCGGCAAGGTCCGGTCAACCGGCCCGAACCGCTGGCTTGACGACGCGGGATAAGTGGGTTCCGGCAGCCGGGACTGCGCATACCCTCCGTAAGCGGTCCATGCATACGCATATGCACAGGCCGGATGGGTACTCAGCCCCAAGCAAAACGCGCAGGGCCGATACCCGAGGGTTCAGCAAACCGCATGTCGCCGGGGTGCCCGTTGCAGCCCGAACGGCTGGGCGGGGTCACTCTGCTGCGTGCGGTTTCGGAGAGCGGCGGCCAAGCGTTTCCTCCAGCAGCGACAGCCGGCCCTGCAGCAGCGCCACGTCAACCTGGCTGCGGGCCAAGCTGTCGGCCAGGATCAGTGGGTCGGGGGCCTTCGGCTCGACCTCCTTCTTGCCGATGAAGCGTCCCAGAACCCAGGAGAAGAACCGGGAAAGGTCGTCCATCACCAGGTACATCGAGGGAACCACCACCAAGCTCAGCACGGTGGAGACGATGATACCCCCCATCACGGCGATCGCCATCGGTGCGCGGAAGGCTCCGCCTTCACCGACACCCAGCGCCGAGGGCAGCATCCCTGCGGACATTGCAATCGATGTCATCACGATGGGCTGGGCGCGCTTGTGGCCGGCCTCGACCACGGCTTCGATCCGTTGCATGCCGCGGGCCCGCATCTCGATGGCGAAGTCGATCAGCAGGATCGCGTTCTTCGCAACGATCCCC
>Ga0209812_10001877_pt1 | contig 13463 bp, 13 predicted proteins | sample JI71714BDNA_FD_187502 | JGI IMG/M metagenome (GOLD analysis project Ga0209812, IMG submission 187502) | Wastewater effluent complex algal communities from Wisconsin, to seasonally profile nutrient transformation and Carbon sequestration -... | ecosystem: Engineered > WWTP > Effluent > Algae...
AAAGGTACCTGTAATTGCTTCGCATTCTTCATGTAGGAAGTTTACTCCGGGATTTGAGCGAAATATGAGCGACGACATGATTACCAAAATAAAAGGAAATGGTGGTGTCATCATGGTTAATTTTGGCTCTACTTTTTTAGATAGTAATATTGAAAAGTACAATGACAGTATGCGTACCGAATTGCGAAATCTTCTTGTTGATAAAGTATTAGATGAGAAGTCTGAAGAAGGTAAAAAATTCACTGAAGCTTTCCAAAAATCACATCCTAAATTGTATTCCGATGTACAAAAGGTAGCTGACCACATTGATCATATTGTTGCTTTAGCGGGGATAGATCATGTTGGATTTGGGTCTGATTATGATGGGGTAGGAGATTCGTTACCCACGGGCTTAAAAGATGTTAGTGATTTTCCCAACCTAATCTACGAACTTTTAACTCGTGGTTATTCGGACAGTGATATTGAAAAAATGTGTTCGGGAAATGTTTTTAGGGTTTGGAATAAAGTATTAGAGTATTCCAAGGCGATATAATTAATAAGCCTGTACACTGAACTTTTTTACCTATTTTTTATTGTGTTGCCAAACGAAATGCCATGGAACAAAAATCTTTTTTAGAACGCGAAATTTCACCATTCAAACAATTGATAGGTGTACTTCTTGTTGCAGCTATTTTTATGGGGTTTTCATCTTTGGTGCCATCATCTCCCTACTCATCTACAAATGGCATCATGCCTTGGGTGGTGATATGTGGGATGATCTTGTTTTTTGCCATTATCAATAGCATTTTATGTTTGGTGGCGAAGGATGGTAATACCTATTGGTTACATTCTATCATAAGTTTTGTAATTTTGCTTGTAGTAGGTGGTTTGATGGCTTGGGCTATAAGTGGTGTCTCTATCAATAATGCAGGTTCTGTCAGATGGATTTATGTCGTTTTCACATTTGGCTATTTAGTGTTTTTGTCAATCGTGAATTTTATGAAGTTTTTAGTAAAACTGGCTCAGAGACAGGATAAAAGAATGCGTGGCGAAAATTGAAGATTTATTTAACGAGAATATTAAAATAAAAAGGAGATGAAAATTGGAGTATACATTATAGTGATATTGAGTTTTTTTGTAGCATGTAAAACTAAGAATTCTAATAACTTAAAGACGTCCGATGTGGAAGTCACTTCGACGGATATAGCAAAATCTTACTTAATAAATAAATTGGGAGACACCATTCCTAAAATTGTAAAATCCAACGAAGCTTGGAAACAAATACTTACACCTTTAGAGTATAATGTACTTAGAGAAAAAGGTACAGAAAGAGCATTTACAGGAGATCTTTATGATAACAAAAACGAAGGTTTATATACTTGTCGTGGATGTGGATTGCCATTATTTGATAGTAAACACAAGTTTGATAGCGGTACCGGTTGGCCAAGTTTTTTTAATGTCTTGGACAAAAATCTGATTGTAGAAGATACCGATTATGATCTTGGATATCCTAGGACGGAATTAACTTGTGGCAAATGTGGTGGGCATCTTGGACATGTATTTTCTGATGGACCTAAACCTACAGGATTGAGATATTGTATAAATTCAGTTTCTTTAGATTTTGTGAAAACTGAATATTAGATTTATTCTTGCATATCATCGACTTATTAATCATGGCGTCTTTTGCCTTATGGACACTTCCCCATCATTAGATCACAGGCAGACAAATCACTTAAATGACACCCTTTCAGGGTTAAAACGACGTTCGACCTATAATCTCTATAATCCTATCATCCATTCTGGATTCTTTATAGAATAATTAAATCAATCAATCAATTATACTTTAATTCTCTCATTCACTCCTTCACTCATTCCACCATTCACCCATTACTTCTTCTTTCCCTTTTTACTTTTATTGTAGTCCATAAAAATAAATTCGCCCAAACCATCCAAAGAAGAGTAGAATGCTTTTCCATTGTTCGTTTGTGTAAATTGATCTACAAAATTCACTAGATATGGATCTCTAGCGATCATAAAAGTAGTGACGGGTATATTTATTTTTCTGCAACTAGCTGCGAGCGCGAGCGTCCTGTTTAGGATTTTTCTATCAAGACCGAAACTATTTTTGTAATATTGCTTACCTTTTTTTATGCAGGTTGGCTTACCATCAGTGATCATCATTATTTGTTTGTTTGGATTCTTCCTTTTTCTTAGAAGATCCATAGCCAGTTCCAAACCTGCTACTGTATTTGTATGATAAGGTCCAACTTGTAAATAAGGTAAATCTTTGATCTCTACACTCCAAGCATCATCTCCAAATACTATAATGTCCAAGGTATCTTTGGGATATCTAGTTATAATTAGTTCTGCTAGCGCCATAGCTACTTTTTTTGCAGGTGTAATCCGATCTTCACCATACAAAATCATGGAGTGTGATATATCAATCATCAAGACGGTACTAGTCTGACTTTTAAAAAACGTCTCGTGAATCTGCAAATCTTGCTCAGTCAATTTAAAGTCGTCTAAACCATGATTTATTTGCGCGTTTTTGAGTGTTTCTGATATTGCTATGCTGTCAAGTCTGTCGCCAAACTCAAAACGACGAAGTTCTGATGTAAATTCATCACCTTGGCCAGTTATTTTTGTAGTATGGTTACCTGTTTTTGATTTTTTTAATTGGTCAAATATATCATCTAGTGCTTGTCTTCTCAGGGCAATCTCCATTTTGGTAGTAGGATTAAAACCTAGTTTGCCATCATTTCCCTTATTATTAGCAATTAAGCCTTTAGCTATCAAGTCTTCAATAAAATCTGCAATACCGTAGTTTTTGTCCGTAAGGTTATAATGCTTATCCAATTCCGTCAGCCATGACAAAGCTTCCCTTACGTCACCAGATGTGTGTACTAGTAAGTCCTTAAATATTTTCAATAACTTCTCAAACGGATCAACATCATCACCATCTGATTCATAATTTTTAAACTTCCATCCGATCATTAGTATCAATTTTAGAATTGAAAAAAATCAATGTTTTGCTATAAGATCATGGCTAAAACAATCTTGACTGAATTTAGATATCGCCACTTTTATCTAGTATTCCCCATGTGGAGTCAGCTTTGAGTTCTATGGTTGCCAAGTATGTATATGGTTTTTTTTTGCCCCATTCTTCGGGGGCAATCATAGATATCAACCAACTTTCATCTGTTTTCGCATACAGAAAGTATGTATTTCCTATGATAGGTTTGAACCCACAATCAGCTTGATATATTTTTTCAGACAGCGCTATTCGGTCATGAATATTTTGAGCTTGACGAATCAATGTTTCTACTTGCTCTTTTATTTGTAACAGCTGACTGTCTGTCTGTTGATACATAGCTTTCATCGCCACACCCTTAACTTTCCCTTTGTCTAGGGGCTTTATAATTGCACTACCCACATGATGTGCATATGGGAGTAAATGTGGCGTTTCTGTTATTTTATCTACGCTGATTGGATTTTTTTTACTTTCTATCGGGTCCATTAAGTATTATAAGTTCATCTAGGTATAATACAATTCAATGGTTAAAATGTTGCCAAAATATTTTTTTGATAGTGTAGCTTCTTTTGTTTTTGAAGAATAAAAAAAGGTGATCAAACTTAACATTTGATCACCTTTTTTATATATTGTTGATGTTATTATCAGCTTAGAACATGATGAATTTAGATCTAGCACCACACTGTGCTTTTGCGAAATATCCAATTCCCCAGTTTAGTTCGAAAACCAATCCTGCAAAAGCAACATTTGATTTTTTGTATCCGTCTGCATATACTGATGGATCACGTAATGGCGCACTAACTGCTGTTGCTGCACCTTCAGGTCCAACAAAATCAGTAAATGAATATTCAAGTCTTAATCCTAGTATTCCACTGAATGCACCATCATTTCCCATGATGTTTGCCCCAAATCCTATGACTCCAGCAATGTTGTTTTTATTATAATTCGTAGTACGGTCTGTAAGAGAAGTACCTACTGATCCACCATCTATCAAATTATCTTCTACTTTGCTTACAAATGAAATTTTAGGTCCAATCTCGAAATAACCAAGGTTTTTTGCATTTCTAAAAAGGGCGTAAACATCCCAAGATTGCCAGTTTACAGTAGGAACTGCTGTAGTACCTGTTTTTTCAAATTCTTGTTTTGCTGTACTTCTCATCACATCAATCGCTAAACCGTTGTATCCAAAATTGATACCTAGTTTACCACCGTAGGAATATCCAGTAGAAATATTGTAATCATATCCATCTGAATTAGCTATGGCTGAATTGTAAAGGCCTGCAGCACCGTATTGTACTTTTGCACCCATATCAAACCATACTATCTTTTTTTGTCCGTAAAGTTGTAACGATACTAGAATAACCGCTATTGTAAAAAACTGCTTCATGTTTTAAATTTATAAAGTATAGAAATTAATAACAGGTCAAAGATATAAAAATATTGCATGTGAAAATAAAATGAAGGTAAATTATAGCTAATTATTCAATTTAATAGATGAATCTACTTCTTTAAATAAGACCTATTTACTAAATAAACACCTAAAATTGTGATGCCACAACCTATCAAAATAAGGGTCGTAATCTTTTCACCCAAAATAAAATAACCAGTAATTAAAGCCACTAACGGATTTATGTAGGCATAAACGGATGCTTGTTGTGCAGGTAAATGCTTTAAAGCATACAAAAAACACATAAAACCTATAATGGATCCAAAAATTACCAGAAAGAAAATGGATAACCAAGTCATCATCGATATATCAGCCAGTGTCACAAACTTCGGGTCTGAATATGAGATTGCTGTTAAAACACTTCCTGACAAAAACATCTGAAAACCTAATCCAAAATATGGGTTAAATGATCTAGCGTGTTTTTTTGTATAAAGTGTTCCCAATGCCCACGACATAGTTGCAATTAATGACAAAATGATACCAAATCTAAAATTGGGTTCTAAAAAATCTGTCAAATGATCATAAAAAATCGTACAAACACCTAGGAAACCTATGACGACTCCTCCAACTGCCATCTTTGGTGGACTTTGTTTAGAAATAAATAGCCCAATCAAAACTAGCCACAAAGGGAAAATAGCTCCAATAATTGCTGCCAAACCAGCAGGAATAAATTTTACACCCCAAGTACTAAGACCATTACTAAGTATGAAATTCAGAAATGACAATATTAACAGTGGGATTAAATCTTTTTTTTCAGGAAGGTCGTACTTTTTAATTTTAAAATAGATCAAGAAGAGCGATCCGCCTATTAACTGCCTTATTCCAGCCATTTCCAATGCGGGTATTTCTCGCACAGCTTGCTTAGAAATAATCCATGTAGTTCCCCAAATGATGCTAACGATAGCTATGCAAAACAATGCCATGAACCTAGGTCCCTTGGCCTTAAGTTTAGAAGGGGATAACACCAAAAGTCCATTTAATGCGTCTGAGTAGAGCATCTTTTTGACCTTCATAAATCGGTTCACTTCAGAAAATTTCTGCAAAATTACAATAATGAAAGGAATAGTATAGAGAAAATAAATTTGTTTCAAGTTTTGAAAATAAATAGTTACATTTGTTATTAATTAATAGTTTCTCTTCCCATGTCCCCTGAAAGTGAGATCATTCTTGATATTAAAAATTTGAGTGTTGATATTCGTTCAATACAGAATCAAAAACTGTTGTTAGATAATGTGTCTTTTTCTGTTCGAAAAGACTCCATTCTTGGTATTACAGGCGAATCGGGAAGTGGTAAGTCCATGACGGCAAAGAGTATTATGAAAATATTAGATGAAAAAAATGATTTTCTTGTTGATGGTCAATTATTTTATAAAGGAAAAGACTTAAACCAATGTAACGACCAAGAACTAAATAAAATAAGGGGAAAAGAAATTGCAATCGTCTTTCAGCAACCAGAATCTATTTTTAACCCTATCATGCGTTGTGGTAAACAGATCTTTGAGGCCATCCAAATACATCAAAGATTATCAAATATTGATATAAAAAAGAAAGTTAACACTCTTTTGCAATCTGTAGGACTCGAAGATACAAACAGAATTTATCATTCATACCCACATCAGCTAAGTGGAGGACAGTTGCAGCGAGTAGCCATTGCCATGGCAATATGTAATGATCCAAGTATTATAATTGCAGATGAAGCCACTTCGTCTTTGGATGAAAATCTGAAAAAAGGTATTATCGATTTATTGCTTAATATTAAAAAGCAAACCCATTGTGCTATTATATTTATAACGCATGATTTGAAATTATTGACACAAATATCTGAGTCTATATTGATGATAAAGGATGGAAAGGTAGTTGATTGTTACAAGGTGAATGATGTCAATGCAATGGTCTCTGACTATACTACAAGTTATCTGAAGAATAGCATAGAAAACACAGAATATAGAAAATATGAAAGTCAAGAGACATATCTAGCATTAGAATTTTCTCACGTTTATAAATCATATGATCGATATAGACTTTATCCGTTTTTCAAAGAATCTAATCAGGCATTACGTGATGTGTCATTTCAATTACATACTGGTATGCTTTTAGGTGTTCTTGGCGCTTCTGGAAGTGGAAAATCCACTATTGCCAAAATATTGGTGGGATTAGAAGGTGCTAATGCTGGAAATATTTTAATAAATGAGGTAAATATTTCATCAAATCATTTAAAAAACAAAAAAAGCATTGCAAAAAGCATTCAAATGGTTTTCCAAGATGCTGCCACAAGTCTCAATCCTACACATAACATCAGATACATTCTAAATGAAGTGCTGAATACTTTTTATAATTTTTCAAAGCAAGAAAAAGAAAAAACCATTGAAGAATTATTTGAAAAAATGTCATTGAGTATGGATGTTTTAGATCGTTATGCTAAAGAATTATCTGGCGGTCAAAAACAAAGAATCTGTCTTGCAAGAGTCCTTCTTATACAACCTTCGATTATTGTTTTTGATGAATCACTCTCTGCACTTGATGTAGTCAATCAAAAAAAGATGATGGACCTTATATTAGATTTACATAAAATATATGGGTTCTCAGCTATTTTTATATCCCATGATCCATTATTAATCAAGTATTTATGTTCTCATGTGATAAAGATGGAAAAAGGGAAAATTATCCAGAGTGGAAGGGTAGAAGACGTTTTGTTACATACAAAATAAGAGATAATTAAAATAGATATTAATTTTCCTTAAGCCAAGTATATTCGCCACCATTCACAATATGGAAAATTGCAAAAATGACCATTGGGACGATCATCAAACCTATCATTAATCTAAAGTAAGCACCCGAAACGCCTGACTTTTCTATTTTTTCTGCTATTAATGAGATAATTGTAATAGCAAAAAATATCGGCACGGCAATAAAAGTCATCAAAGTGGCCAAATATTCATTACTCATCCAGAATATAATAAAAACAATGGCTTCTACAGCTAATATCTCTTTAATATACCGCATGGTGTCAGTCTTTATATATTTTAACTTCTCTTTTTCCATCCTTTGCAAAACCACGATACATACCTGAAGAATTAAATGGCATTTCGATGTTTCCATCTTTGTCGATCGCAACTAGACCACCTTCACCACCTTTTTGGACTAGTTTCTCATAAACGATATATTGGCATGCTTCTTTTAGACTTACGCCTTTGTATTCCATCATGGCTGCAATGTCTCTTGCTACAGTATATCTTATAAAATACTCACCATGACCGGTACATGAAACACCACAAGTATTATTGTCTGCATAAGTGCCGGCACCGATGATAGGAGCGTCTCCCAATCTATTAAATCTTTTATTGGTCATACCACCTGTAGATGTACCTGCTACAATATTGCCAGCTTTATCTAATGCTACACATCCGACTGTGCCATGTTTTTTATTTCCTTTTTCATCTTCTGAGAGTTCTGTTTTTTGTTCATCTTCTTTCAGTATTTTTTGAAGGCTATTCCATCTTTTTTCTGTGTGGAAATAGGAAGGATCTACTATTTCAAGTCCACAATTAGCTGCAAATGTTTCAGCACCTCTGCCTATCATCATGACATGTTCGGATTTTTCCATCACAGCCCTAGCAGCTGAAATTGGGTTTTTGACAGTCATAATACTTCCTACAGCACCAGCCATTTGGTTTTCACCAGTCATTATAGATGCATCGAGTTCGTTTTTACCTTCATTTGTGAATACGGCACCTTTCCCAGCATTAAATAGTGGACTATCTTCCATATATCTGATAGTTGCTTCTACTGCGTCAATGCTTTTTCCACCATTTTTTAGGATGGTTTCTCCTATATTTAGTGCTTCATTGAGTGCATCAAGATATAGCTTTTCTGTTGCGTCATCCATGTCTTTTTTTTCAATGGTTCCCGCGCCACCATGAATGACAATGGCATATGCAGGTTTTAGGGTAGATGCTGTTTCTGTTGTCTTTTGTTGACAAGATAAAAATGAAAGAAGAATAGTTATAATATAGATATGTCTCATTTATAATTTATTTAGAATGTTAAATCCAGTATTTTTGAAATCTGAAATCTCTTTTCTGTTTAATTTAAAGGAAGTGGTTGTGTAATATTCATAATACAATCTTAACCAAAATGCGAGCAAAATCACGACAATCACGTACCAAAGTGGCCATCCAAATACAAAAGCAGTAATAATAAGTAACTTATAGTAAATAATAAACAACAACAAGTTGCCAATCATCAATATCGATGCTTTAAATTCTACATGTTTGACTTTAGACTTTGTAAATAAATTTGCTAATAATATTGGTATCCCATTAAATAAAATTGATATTAACGCAGGAATTAGTCCAAGAAACAGTATCATCGCTCTTGAAAAATCAAGCGGATGTTTGGTCAGTTCATGTAAGGTTACCTTCTGCTTTTTTAAGGTTTGTTCTAACGTGTTTATTTCAGATTTTACTTTTAGAAGGGTAACTTCGTCAAGTCCATCTATTTTTTCAGCAAGTTCTTTTTCTTGATCAAGGGGTGTGTTATCATTGATGTGTACAGGTAAATAAGGAATAGAAACCTTGCTTCTTAATATAATTACTAATTTTTCAAATAAATGGATCCGATCTTGGTCTTCTATATGTATAACATTTTTTTTCATTAGACGGTAAGTTTCATCCAATATTGTCTGATGTGTTTGTTTTGGGTCTAGTTTAAATTGTTCTAAGTAGTCCTGTACATAAATAGGTGGACCAACTCGAAGCATGACTGACCGATTGAATAAAGAAGGATAGGTGAAATTTATTCCTACGGGTATTATTTCAAGATCTAAATTTGGATCTTTTTCAATAGCTTGGAACGCAATCCTAGAAATCCCCTTTTGCAGTGGTCTGAGTTTTTTAATACTTTCGGTACCGCCTTCTGCAAATATCAATAAATTCTTTTTGTCGAGGATGACTTTTATGCTTTCGTCCATCGTCTGACTATTTTCTCGCAATTTTGAAAAACCATCTCTAAATCTAAAAATTGGAATCTGATTGGTAGACGTGAGTAAAGGTTTTAATAATGGATTATCAAATACATCGCCCCTTACAAGGAAGTGAAGTGGTTTTGGAAAAAAACATGCCATGACCAAAGGCTCTAGAAAACCATTGGGATGATTGCTTGCAATAAGTTGTGCCTTATTGATTTGTATATGTTCAACACCTGTAATATGTATTTTTCTGAAAAATATTTTTAAAACAAATCTGACTAGAACTTTGAGGAAACTGTAAAACATCTTGTTGGTTTATCTATTTTTGCAGCGTAAAGCTAATAAAAGCTGAATGTCAAACATAAGAACAAACAATAATAAATTTTTAATTGTAGTGGCTGGCCCCACTGCAGTAGGGAAAACAGCGGTTGCTATAGAACTCGCTAAGATATTTAATGCAGAAATTTTTTCAGCTGATAGTAGACAATTGTATCAAGAAATGAACATTGGTACGGCCAAACCATCAAAAAATGAATTAATAGAAGTTAAACATCATTTTATTAATCATATTAGTATACATCAAAAGTATAGTGCAGGTCAATATGAACAAGAAATAAACAGTGCTTTAAATCAATATTTTGAACATCATGACATTGCGATTCTTTCAGGAGGTACAGGCCTATATATAAAGGTATTGTTAGAAGGTTTGGATGAATTGCCAGCTGTCAGTGATGAGATTTTGGAAAAATACAATCAGAAATATGAATCTTTTGGTATCCAAGGTCTATTAGATGAGCTGTCACTAAAAGACCGGGTGTATTATAATAAGGTAGACAAAGCTAATCACAGAAGAATTATAAGGGCATTATCTGTGATTGAATCATCAGGAAAACCATATTCATCATTTTTATCAACCGAGAAACAGAAAGTATTACCTTTTAATGTTGTACCTATTCTCCTAGAATTGCCTAGACAAGAACTTTATGATCGTATCAATAATAGGGTAGAGCAGATGCTTGGGCAAGGATTACAAAAAGAAGTGGAACATCTATATGAGCACAAATCCCTTCAAGCGCTTGAAACTGTAGGTTATCAAGAAATTTTTGATTGGATGGATGGGCTCCAAAGTTTTGAATTGGCCATATCAATGATTAAACAAAATAGTAGGAGATACGCTAAAAGACAGATTACGTGGTTTAAAAAACATGGTGATTGGCATGTTTTTTCGCCTTTAGAGATAGCAAAGATTATTAAGTTCGCTATTAGTGAAGTAAAGAAGGGGTATTAAACTGTTAAAATTATATTAAATGATTTAATTTAATAAATCTGTATTTAAATCTATAGTACATTTGTTGCAACAAATATTTATTTAACTCCTTAAATTTAGTTTATTATGAAATCGTTTTTATTTTCACTTAGTATTTTATTATTTTCTGTAGCTTCATTTGCTACAGGTGTAGAACCAAGCAAAAAAAGCATTAATGTAGCAACTTCCAAAATCATGTGGAAAGGTTATAAAGTGACAGGTTCGCATGATGGAACTGTAAGTTTTAAATCAGGTAGCCTAACATTTGATAACAACAAACTAACTGGTGGCGAATTGGTAGTGGATGTAAAATCTCTAGCAGTTACAGATTTATCAGGTGGTGGTAAAGATAAATTAGAAGGACATTTAAAGTCACCAGATTTCTTCGGAGTAGATACACATCCTACAGCAGCAATTAAGTTTGTAAAAGTTGCTTCTAGAGGTAAAGAAGGTGAATATAGAGTGACAGCAAATATCACGATTAAGAATATTACAAAAGAAATTAAATTTGATGCTAATGTTGCTAATGGTGTTGGAACAGCGGCAATAAAAATTGATAGATCTGATTTTGATATTAGATATGGTTCAGGATCATTTTTCGATAGTTTAGGAGATAAAACGATCTATGATGAGTTTGATTTAAATGTGGCAATAAATTTTTAATAAAATTTTGTTAAAAACTTGCACGGAATTAAAATAAGGTATATCTTTGCAATGAAATTAATATAGAAATCTATTTAATTACATTTTTAATTGATATTGCGCTTTCAAAGGAAGGCTTTATGATATAGTTTGACAAATTTGTCAAAAAAGAGACAGTAGTTTTTTTCATAGTTAGAGGGTCGGATCGCCGGATTCGGCCCCTTTCAAAAGAAGAAATCATTTAACGTCTAAGAACTTTTTGATGTATAATTTGTTAATATTTAAGTTCACATAAAGATAGTGAATTATATAAAAGTTGAATATATCACTTGATATAAAAGAGACAGTAGTTTTTTTCATAGTTAGAGGGTCGGATCGCCGGATTCGGCCCCTTTCAAAGAAAACGAGTTAACGTCTAAGATTTTAATTAAGTGTAATAATAAATAGTTAACACCTAAAGAGACAGTAGTTTTTTTCATAGTTAGAGGTCGGATCGCCGGATTCGGCCCCCTTTCAAAAGAAAAAGTTCAACGTCTGAGATATTAGGTATAACTAAAGATATTTTGCATATCAAAAAAGAGACAGTAGTTTTTTTCATAGTTAGAGGGTCGGGTCGCCGGACTCGGCCCCTTTCAAGAAAAATAATAACGTCGGAGAAATTTTGACAAAAGAATTAAGGCCAGTTTACTGGCCTTTTTTATTTCACTTCACTACTAAAATGGATTTAAAAAACTTAAAAAAATCTAATCTTCTTACCTATAAAATGTTCAATACGGAGACTATTTCATTTTACAACGTTGTTTTTTATATAAGTTACTATAAAATGTATAGGAATTTTATTTTGTAAAAGGTAAATATGATTATTTTTAATACTTTTGTCTTTATTATTTTAGTTTTAATCGATATATTTAATATTCATTGAACTCAAATTTATTAAAATACATTAGTATATTATGATCCAGAATTCAGATATGTTTAAGAAAATTAAGTCTCTTTTTATTGTAGAAGGTCCGGAGGATGCAGATATACAAACAGGTGAGGAAATAAATGTAGTAGAAACTACACAATCATCATCAAAAACAGCCGCTCCTAGCAACCAGGTTAATATCAATACTAGTATTTCAGATGGTCAACCAGATCAAAAATTTACAGATTTACTGTTAAGAGCTATAGAGTCAAATAATATGGATGGTTTTGATTATTTGGAATATAAAAACTCGCTTAAGTCTATTGAGCAAGTTATCCCTGATGAAGGAATGAGGTACAAATCTGCATTTGAAATGGCCAAAACAATGGGTTTGACAAAAGAAAAACTCATTCAAAGTGCATCACATTACCAAAATATACTTGTTAGTGAAGAAAAGAAATTTAAAGATGCAGTAGAGAATCAAAAATCAAAGCAAATTCAAGGAAGAACTGATCAGATACAATCTTTTGAGAAATCAATATCAGAAAAGCAGCAATTAATAGAGAAACTTTTAAAAGAGATAGAAGTGGCCAAAACACAATTGGATACTTTTAGAAAAGAAATCAATGATGCAGTGGTAAAGATTGATACTACAAATCAACAGTTTGTTGCATCTTATAATTTGGTTCAAGGACAGATTATACAAGATATTGAAAAAATAAAAAATAATCTTTAGTCCAAATTTAAATATCATAAAGTCAAAAGAAAGAATATATGGAGGTAAATAAGGCAAAATCTTTTTGGTCCAGACCGGAAGGTGTAACAGGAGCTGTTTTTTTGGCTGCCATGATTTTAGGTGGCGGGTATTTAGCTATCACAAGTATTGCAGCATTAGTAGCTTTTGTTCAAACTACTATGGGGGCTTTTATAAGCTTAATGGTTTTAGGTACAATTGTATTTTTAACATTAGATGGGAAGTCAAGAGCATTAGTTGGTTATATGTACAAGAGTGTGATGCGTTGGATTACAGGTTTATTTGTGCAAATAGATCCTATAGGGATTTTAAAATCATATGTAGATGATCTAAAATCCAATCTTACCAAAATGAATCGCCAGATCGCTCAGTTGAGAGGACAAATGCATAAACTTCAAGAAATAATCTTGAACAACAAAAAAGAGATTGAC
>Ga0209812_10001885_pt1 | contig 13418 bp, 3 predicted proteins | sample JI71714BDNA_FD_187502 | JGI IMG/M metagenome (GOLD analysis project Ga0209812, IMG submission 187502) | Wastewater effluent complex algal communities from Wisconsin, to seasonally profile nutrient transformation and Carbon sequestration -... | ecosystem: Engineered > WWTP > Effluent > Algae...
CCACACAATCACTACCCGCAGGCACGATCAAAAACTCAAACGGCGCATCCAAGATTCGGGCTAAATCGGACTTGGCATCTTCAATCGGATCGGGGATATAGGGCTCGGGTTCCGGTTCTACGCTATACACGAGGTCGGGATCCGAAATCCAGCTTTCTTCCTCTTCTTCCTCGGGAATGGTGTACGGCTGCCAACGGGTCCAGGCGCTGACACGCCCAATTCCACAGACACTCTGCACCCGAAAGGTATAATCCCCCGGATTTTGTTGGCGGAGCACCCACCGGGGGACGTCGGTGGAGAAGGTTTTTACCTCATTTTCTTTCTGCACTTGAATTTCATACCGCTGTACCTCCGGCATGGGATCCCAGACTAGCTCTACGGCACTGGGCGGTTGGACATATACCGTGGGCTTGGGTGCCAAACAGGGCGGACCGAGGATTTTAAACGATCCTTCCTCGCTCCAGCCATCCAACTCGAAGTGCGTTTCGCCCTGCCAGTCGGTAGCCTGCACCCGCCACGCATAGCGCTTGCCGGGCGTGAGGGGCACTTCGCTGGGGCCGTAGAAATAGCTGGTTTGTCCGGTCTCGATCACTCGAAACGGTGGTGCACCGGATAAGGCGACAAACTGCGGGTCATCGTCCTCGTCCAATTCATACAAAAACAACCGATACCACGCCCGATTCAGCGGCAAAAATGAACGACTGCGCCAAGAGAACAAAAGTCCGGGGGAGGGAGATTGATCTCCAAGTGGACTTTGGAGCTGGGGGGGCAGATGCGAGGCCCAGTTCCAGAAAGCCCGTCCGACATTGGATACCTGTCGGTCCCGAAACAGCTCCACCGCCACGACTTCCCATTCGTACCGTCCGGGCGGCAGGGGATTTTTAGGGTCGTAGAGGCCCTCGATGTTCCAGTTGAGCGGGGAGAACGTGCTCTGCTGAGTCAGATCGCGCAGGGTGAGTTGGACGCAAAAGGAAAGGTTATTCCGGTTTTGCTAGTGTAGTGCGTATTCAGGTAGGTTGGTGCTATTTCACAGAGATCCATAGAGAATTTCACAGAGATTTAAGTAATTTTTTGTAGATTAAATAATGTATTTATTTTGAATTAATAAAAATTTTCAAGAAAAATCATATTGCTTTTATTCACGCATTTTATCATTTATTTTTTAAACGATTATAAGCGATTATTTAAATTATGCAGAAAAAATATAGAATTATATTTGTCCAAATATGAATGATTCAAGTATAGCTTAATCTTTGAATATGCTACTATATTTTATGTGGAAAAAGTTAAGTAAGAGACCACATGGTTTTGTTTTTTTGCTTTACTTTTTAGCCGCTTGTGGTCCATTGGATAATGAGTTGACTGGAATCGATGTAGGTTCTATTTCCTTGAGAGGCTTTTCGGATGTAGAAATAACGGTTGATGGGGATGAAATCAAGATATCGGTACCGTGGGGGACAGATCGGACACGTTTGGTTCCGGTTTTTACCTTGACAGGTGCGGGGACGGTTGTTCCGGCGTCTGGTAAGATCCAGGACTTTACCCGGCCTGTAGTCTATATGGTACAGCATCCAAGTGGAGGGCGCAAGCTATATACCATTCAGGTGATAGAAAATGCGCCTCCTGTACCTGCGTTGACGGGGATATCACACCAAGAGGCTGTCTTGGGCGATACCCTCCGATTTTGGGGCTCATCACTCCGTGGTTTTTTGCCGCAAGTCGTTTGGAAATCTCCAACAGGTACAGGTGTGGCAGGTTGGGTTGAGCGCGAGCGTGATACCTTGTTTCGGGTTCAGGTTCCTTTGGTTTTGGCACCGGGTACCTACACGTTGGCGATGCAAGTAGGGGAGCAGCCCTTATCCAATCCTCCCAAATTGACAGTGCATTTCCCACCTCCTCGACTTCAGGAAGTCCTCGGGTTCACCTACTTTTCCGGGGATACACTCCAATTGAGGGGCGAGTACTGGCTAGGTGGGGGCTATCACTACCGAGGGTACCTACGGCAAGCGGGTCAAGAATGGACATGGGATTGGACGGATCAACCTGCTGCATTGCCACATGCCTTACCCGCTGGGTCGTATGACATGCGGATTGAGAATCGGTCCCGCCGACAGAGTTCGCCCTGGCAACGAGTCGCCTGGGAAATTGCTGATCGGCAAAAGCCCCACATTTGGCCGAATCGGATTGAAAATCGGACGGCAGCGTGGGGCGATACGTTGCGATTTGAGGCGAGGTCTTGGTCGGGAAATGCTACCCAACTTCAATTAGAACATTCGCGGGGCATGGTGGTCGTTACGGGGTATCGAGAACCCAACAACCGAGTTGTGTATATTTTACCACCCACAGGGCCTTCGGGTCGAATGAAGCTCCGCTTTCTTTTTCAAACTTTGGCGACCGGGGATTTTTTCCTAGCCAATACGACTATTCAATTTCGATAACAATAGGCCATGAAACGATTCTTTTGGTGGGGATTATTTTTTTTCTGCGCGCTCGGAACGGCACTCGCTCAAACAGCTCCCGTGTTGGATCCCCGAAAATTCACTGAGCGGCGCATCAGTATCCGGCAGATGCGGTCCACGGATCCCTCATGTTATGTCATTCTCAAAAATGGACAGCCGCAGCAAGAAGGAAGCGACTACCGCCACGTCTTTTTTTATGTTCCTGAGGGCAGTCGTGGGGGAGTATTTCACTTGGAAGTGGAATTCGGCTTTTGGCGTCCGGGGGATGTTATGCAAGTACAAGACCGTTGCCTGAATGAGGTGTCGGCTCCCATGACCATTCAGGATGACTACGCCTACCTCACCATTCCCGCAGGACCGGGTCATGGAGGCAATTGGTTAGATCCTACGAGCCAAAATCCACCTTATACCGCCTTAAATACCGAACTTTCAGTAGGGCAATGTGCCCCCGTAACCCTGCGTTCGCATGTGTTGTTTCCTGTGATTGTCGGGATGGCAACGGACGTTGGGGAAGAGCGCACTTCCGGAAATTTTCGACTTAACGGCCAGCCCTTGGGTACGATCCCCATGACAACCTACACCTCCGGAGATCCGACGGCCTTCCAGTGGGGAAGTACAGGATCGTTGACCGCTGATGGCTACCTCCGGCTGGAGACCATTCCGATGTATGATGGAAAAACCCCCTTAACACTCGAATATACCCACAATGGCATGGCCGACATCACCGACTTCTGGATGTTTGTGGGGGGAATTGGTATTCAGGCAATTCAGAACAATCGGTTTCAGGTGATCAAACGAAATTATTTAGGGGAATTAGTAGAGGAAAATTATTCAGGTGATTTCTCCCAAGCCCGGTACCGGATTGTCTTTACCGAAAATCAATACCAAGTGTGGGTCAACGATCAACTCATCTCGACGTTGGATCGATTTGTCATCTATTATACAGAAGCGGGGGAGCTATCGAATCGAGACCCGATGCCGTATGGCAGTTCGGTGACGTTTCAACCCCAAGTTTCGGGTTCCCAAACGGTGGGGGTACTCATCGATGGGGCCGTGACCGTTCGGCAGCGGTTGCACATTGCTTCTCCTTTATCGGTCGTTGCTGATGGCACGGGGGTTCGGTGTTTTGGCGAATCGTCGGGTCAGGTTATACTTTCGCCGACCGGAGGACTGGCCCCTTTCACCTACACACAACTGGGCCTAGCGGGGCAAACGACAGCCCAGTTTGGCGGATTAGCGGCGGGTACCTACACCTTTCGGGTACAGGATGCCTCAGGATGTGTTGCGGACGTGGGTGCGTCTGTTTCTTCTCCGGTTCTTTTAGAACTACTGGCGGTGGACTCCGTCGCTACGTCGTGTTTAGGTCAATCCACCGGCCAGGTCACTTTGGCTGCACAAGGTGGACAAGGCGGGTATCAATATCGGCAGGGCGCATCAGATTTTCAAGGAAACAATCAAATCGGAGGGCTGCCTGCGGGGACTCAAACCTTTGAGGTGAGGGATCAAGCTGGATGTATAGGCCAAACGACGGCTACGTTGGGGTATCGAAGTGCTTGGGCAATCGAGGCCAAATCGAGTCGGGCGGCTTGCCATGGGACAGCCACAGGGCAATTGGCCATCGAGTCGCTGCGGCCAAGTTCAGGCACTCCGCGGTATTCCCTCAACCAAATGGACTACCAAGCCAGCCCCATATTCTCTCAATTGGCCGCCGGAACCTACCAAGTGTGGGCAGAGGATGCGGGCTGTCAATATCACTTGACGGGTCTTCAGATTCAGGAACCGACTCCTTTGGTGATTGTCACAAACGGTGTTGAGAACGCCCGGTGTTATGGCGAAACCTCCGGTCGGTGGGAGGCTCAAGCGCAGGGAGGAACTGCGCCGTACCAATTTTCAACCAACGGCAGTACCTATACGCCCAATGACACGTTTGCCTGGACAGACCTAGGTTCCGGGACATACAAACTTTGGGCTCGGGACGCGGAAGGATGTACCACAGAGCAATTGCAAATGATCTCTGAGCCTACTCAGCTTCTGTGGACACTCACCGAAAACGTTGAGGTAACATGTCCTGGCACGGCCACGGGTCGATTGGTTGCCGAGGCCTCCGGAAGTAACGGAGGGTTTACCTATTTTCTAAATGGGCAGTCTTCTGCTCTATCCCGTTGGGAAAATCTTCCAGCGGGTGTGTATCAACTACGTGCAGAGGACCAACGGGGATGCACCTCGTTTATTCAGAGCGAAATCACGCAACCACCCACACTTTCGGTAAGCGCAAGCGTTGTGTCTCAGATTGCTTGTTTTGGACAAACGACGGGAGGGCTTGCCCTTCAAGGAACCGGGGGAACGCCACCATATCAGTTTAGTATAGGCGGAGACTTTCAGGCGGGGACTTTATTTGCTGGATTAGGAGCTGCTGCCTACCCTCTTGGCATTCAGGACAGTCGGGGTTGTAGGCACGAGGCCCCTTCTCCCCAAGTTATCGACCAACCTTCCCTGCTGCACGTGCAGGTGGAGGCCCAAGCTGTCCGGTGTCCGGCGGGACAAGATGGCCAATTGACCTTGCAGGGTATGGGGGGACAAGGGGGGTATCAGTATTCCACAGACGGGGTCCAGTTTCAAAACCAAGGAATCTTCGGGAGTCGAGCCGCAGGTACCTATACGTTCTGGGTGCGGGATCAGGCGGGATGTCAGACTACCACCACGGCAACCCTTTCCGAACCCGCCCCCCTTCGTTTTCAGGATTGGGTGATCGAGGATGTTCGCTGCCAGGGTGGAGCGACAGGCCGTTTGAAGTGGCAAGCGTCTGGCGGAACCGCCCCGTATTCATTTTCCATTCAGGGGAGTGCCTACCAGACCTTCTTTTCACTCGATACGCTTCGGGTAGGAACCTACCAGGTGGCAGGGCGGGATGCGCGGGGGTGCTCGTTTGTCTCGGAGGAAAAAGGGATTTCCGAACCCGCTGCTCTGGTTATTTCGGTTGATGATGTACAGGAAGTTCGTTGTTTTGGCGGACAAGATGGCCAAATACGCCTTCGGGCGGTTGGGGGCGTTTCTCCATTTGAATTTGCTTTGCAGGGTCAAGGTTTTTCGGTAGCCGCCACATTTTTTAATTTATCGGCACAAGACTATACGTTTGTTGGCCGTGATGGAAATGGCTGTACGCAGCCTTTACGAGTGTCCATGACGCAACCTTCAGCCTACCAGATGCACGTTCAAGACAGTCAACCAGCCACCTGTCATGGAGAGGCGACCGGGCAAATTGCGGTCTTGCATCAGGGTGGGACGGCGCCTTACCAAGCCTGGATTCGGGAGGATACGCTTCGTCAAGTACAACCGCGTTTTTTGGGATTAGGCGCGGCGGATTATACCGTGCAGGGTATGGATGCCCGGGGATGTAGGTTTGCGTTGTCTGACATCACGATTGGTCAACCTCAGCCCATTCAACTGACGTGGCAAGAAGTGAAAGCTGTCGATTGTGAGCAATACCGCCGGGGGCGAATACAGGTTCTGGCGAGCGGTTCGCACGGTGGATTTGGCTATCAGTTGGCAGGTACTACCACGGCAGGTAGTCCATTTCCAGCTCAATTTTCGGCAGAAGGAATTTTTGATGAACTCCCTACGGGGGAATTTCACATCGTAGCCACCGATCAGCAGGGGTGTACGATGGCCCAACCTGTGCGGATTACCGCGCAGAATACATCCATACGCTTTGCGGTCATGGCACAATCTCCTACCCAATGCCAGCAAGCCGATGGCGTGATTCAGATTCAGGACGTTGTTGGCGGTCGGGGGAACTATACGTTTATCCTGAATCGCGGTCAACTAGGAGATGGCCGTTTTTCTGGACTTTCGGCGGGTGTTTATCAAGTGACGGTAACTGATAGTTTGTGTGAAACACGGCAGGAGGTTCGATTGGAAGCTCCCGGAACGCCTCAGGTAGTCTATGAGGCCCGGCCTATAGCCTGTTCTACGGCGGAAGCCGCAATCGACCTGTCAATCAGTTCACAGGCTGGGGAAATGTATGAGGTCCAATGGCCAGGACAGTCATTTGGGACTGCGCTGTCTTTTCAGCCCATGCCCCCGGGTATTTCAGAAATCCAAGTACGCGCAACCTCCACAGGATGTTTAGTGCGCATAGCCTTGGATATTCAACCCCAAAATAAAGGAAATTTGAATTGGGTGGAACGAACGTCCTTGGTGTGTCATGAACAGCCAAAGGGTGTGTTGGAGGTTCGAGGATCAGGGAACCTTCAGTACCGATTAGGCGCAGGGCCATGGGGTGCTTCCCCCCGTTTTACCTCCTTGTTGGCGGGTTCCTATACCGTATTTGCTCAAAATAGTGTAGGGTGTTTGGATAGTATCCGAGCCTCCCTAGGTCAACCCACGCGTTTGCAAGCTCAAACTGAAGTCACAGCGAATTTATGTCATGGAGATTCCACCGGACGAATCCAGCTCCTGGCTTCAGGGGGCGTAGGAGGATATCAATTTCGGCTCGGAAATCAACCTTGGCAAGAAAGCCCTCAATTTGCTCAACTGAAGGCGGGGCCGTATGTCGTGTACTTGCAGGACCAAAATGGGTGCCAAATGATCGTCCCGACGGACATCCAAGAACCAACGCCGGTTCAGTTGTTGACAGCCGAGGTCATTCCGGTTCGTTGTTTTGGGGAATCCAATGGCGAGATTCGGTTGGAAGCCATGGGTGGCACACCTGGGTATCAATTTCGTCTTCTGGGTGAAGCATGGCAATCCCAAGGCCGATTTGCGGGTTTTGTGGTCGGAAATTATGGATTTGAGGTCCAAGACGCACACCAATGTCGGCAAGAGGTACGCGTGGAGGTGGCGCAGCCGCTTCTTTTGCAGGTGAATTATACCGAACAGGTATCCCCGCGGTGTTTTGAGGGAAGTGATGGGCTTTTAGATGTGCGCGCCCAAGGTGGAAACGGGGGATACCACTATCAAATTGGAAACCAAGCGTGGCAGAGCTCCCCCCGATTTTTAGGTCTGCGGCAAGGAGCATACCAGATTGAGGTACGCGATGGAAAAGGATGTCTTGCGCAAACGGATATGGCCCAGTTGGTACATCCCGCCGTACTCCGAGCGGAGGTCTCCAAGCAAGAGCCTCGCTGTTTTGGGGAGTCCAGTGGCTGGCTGGCTTGGCAGATTTCGGGTGGCGTTGGCCCCTATACTTTGTCTGTGGATAATTTCCCCACTTTGGGAACGAATGCAAATCGGTTTCGATGGGATGACGTGGCTGCGGGTACGTACACGTATCGAGTTCGGGATGCTCAGCAATGTGATCTGGTTGAGACGGTGGGTTTACCCCAGCCATCCGCGGTGGGACTTCAAACGGCGATCACGCCGGTATTGTGTTTTGGTGGCGCCACAGGCCAGGTGAATGTGGTGGGTTTGGGGGCAACACCGCCTTACACCTTCGCCTTACAGCCACTTCGATCAGGCGGGCCTACTTTTCAGTCGAATTCGTCGTTTACTGCATTAGCAGCGCAAGCGTATGAAGTATGGGTCCGCGATGCGCAAGGCTGTCAGTTCTCACAAGCCTTGGAGGTCCCGCAACCACCGCCTTTGACCTTGGCACTAGCCCAGCTAGATTCGGTCCGTTGTTTTGGGGAATCCAATGGCCAATTCGAGGTGAAAGCCACTGGCGGTATGCCGGGGTATGTATTTGCGTTGGGAACGGGAGGATTTCAGTCGGCTTCCAAATTTGAACGTTTGGGGGCTGGCGCGTACCGCGTACAAGTTCGGGACATGAATCAATGTACGGCAACGTTGCCCGAAATCCGGTTAGCGCAGCCTGATCAATTGGACATGCGTTTGGTCAAAAAGCAAAATCCGCGTTGTGTGGGAGAGGAAAATGGGGAGGTGCTCTTGGAGGCGCTTGGCGGAAATGGTCTATCCCAATTTTCTCAGGACCAAATGGCCTTTCAATCCGAGGCTCACTTTACCAATTTAAAAGCCGGAGCCTATGTTTTTCGTGTCCGAGATTGGAAAGGATGCACAGCTTCCATGCCCGTTGTTCAGCTCGAGCGCCCAAGTCCCTTAACGGCTCAGATCTCATTTGCCCCCCCAACTTGTGTCGGGGACCAAAACGGATCGCTGCAAATTCTACCAACCGGAGGCGCAGGTAATTACCAAGCCATGCTTTGGCTACGTGATTTACCTGAAGAAAAACAGGTTTGGCAAAATACAGCTTTTCAAGGATTAGGTGCCGGAATCTATGCACTTCAGGTAACGGATGCTTTGGGGTGCGTCGTCAATCTCACTACCCGTATCCCCAGTCCGTCACCCCTTCAGCGACCTACGTTACACAGCAGTGGTCTGGATTTGATTGATGTGTGTGCCAAAGAATGGGTCACGCTAACAGCCGGCAATCCCGGACAACGGTATTTCTGGTCACATAATGGACAAAGTTTATCCACCGAGACGTCTAGTTTACGCGTTCGGGAACCTGGAGAATACAGCGTTCGCGTTGAAAATGAGTCAGGTTGCCGGGTAAGTCAATCGATTCGCATTACCCATCGGCCTGCCACCTTGGCTATTGATTTCCTGATTCCCTCGGAAGTGTATTTGGGGGATACGATTGTCTGTTTGGATATCACCCGCCCCATCCCGCAAGCATGGGAATGGACGTATCCAGCGCACGCTCAAGTCATGGTGAATGATGGTCAACGGCTTGTCACTACGGTGGCTACGCCCGGAGAAAGTATCTATAAATTGGCGGTGTCTGATGGTACCTGTTGGTATGAAAAAGAACAAACCGTGCGGGTCGTACCGCGTGCCGTGGTGGTGGACGATACCCCCTTAATTCAGGCAGTTCAGATTTGGCCCAATCCCTCGTCAGGCCGCTTTCAAGTGGAGGTTCGCTTGCGACGCCCCGCGTCTGTGGAGATTCAAGGGATTCGGCAAGTGGGAGGACAAGTGATCACAACCCAACAAGGCAAAGGACAATCTATGTATGTGTGGACTTTTGATTGGCAAGTACCTTCGGGTATCTACGTATGGGTCATTCGTGCCGAAAACGAGCAAGTTACACATCGCTTCATCATTCAACGGTAAACCTATGAAAACAAGAATATTGGGAGGGATGTGTGCTTTTCTGCTGTACCACACCAGCTTTGCTCAGCTCGTTGTACAAGGGTCGTTGGATAGTCAATTTCGTCGGTATCAGGCTTGGGGACAAGAGCTTCGGCAACCCCCGAATGCCTACTTTTTGTCTGGACGAATGGTTTGGCGGTGGGGGGAGAAGATCAAGATTCCTGTTACTTTTAGTTTAACCAATCAGCGGGTGATCGTGGGTGTGCCTTCTTTGCAGGTGCCAAGGCGTTGGGCGCAATCGTTCAATCGGCTGAGTTTTCAACCCAAATGGAAGGATCATCAGTTTTATGTGGGTACCCATGCCCTCACATTTTCTCCTTATACTTTGGCAGGACATCGCGCTCAAGGAATTGGCTACGTATATAGATCCTCGAAAAGTCCATTCTATGGAGGAATTCAGGGGGGACAATTGCTACAAAGAGTACTCCCAGATAGCTTAGGGGTAAGTCGCCCGGCCTACGCGCGGTGGGGAGGATCGGCTAAACTGGGGTATCAACATGCCCAAGGATTTGTTGAGATTTCGCATTTGAGTTCTAGCGATGTCTGGCAAGGCGACGTTTGGGATCGTTTGATTCCGGAGAAGAACCAAGCCAGTTCGTTGTCGGTTCAGCAAAAACTAGCCGAGTCTTGGCGGTTAAACGCGCTCTATGGCCGTTCCGTGATTTCTCGGTTTGGAGGAGGAGATCTGTGGGAAAAACAGAAAGCCCGCCAGGCATGGAAACTCGAAGCCCTTTACCAAGCGGGTGCTTGGGAAGGCGGCATGGCGTATGCCCATACTGATCCTCAATTCCGGACACACGGGGCGTATTTGATCAATCAAGATTTGGATACGTATTCTGGTCATGGGCTTTGGCGACAAGATTGGGGGGAAATTCGGGGGGAAACGGGCGTTGAACAGTCCACGCGCCAATCCCAAAGACTATCCCGAGAAACCCGTTGGGTAAATCGTTGGCACGCACAAGGCCAATGGGAGTCTGGATGGACAGCCGATGTGGGGTGGTCGAACTTTACCTCCATTGCCAATCTCCGTCCGGAATTGCTTTACCTACAAGCTTTAGAATCTTGGCATTTTGTGGATACGCTCAATTTTCGGCAGATGAATCAACAATGGACTAGCCAAGTGGGGTATCAAGTGCCTACCGCTTCCAAGGAGATATCCACCACGGTCAGTCTTCAAGGGCAATGGCAACAAGGCCGCGATACCCAAGGAGAACAAGCGCAGGAGACGCGGATCTTCTCCAGTCAAGCGTCGCTTTCTCGGGCAAATACTGCCCGAAAAAGTTCTTGGCAGGCCAGTGTGCAAGCCCTCCAAACTGTCATGGGCAACCGAGCGGAGTGGATGGCAGGCCCTCAGGTGCATTGGAAAAGTCCAATCGGGAAAGATCGATGGGAGTTGATGGGGCAAGTGGCTCAGAATCAATTTTGGTCGGAGGGCCAATCTACCCGACAACTTTGGACCGCACTTCTGGGCTGTTCTGCCCGCTTTGGCGATCAGCATCGACTCTCTTTGCAAGGTCGTTGGATGCACCAAAAGGGACTAGAATGGGGGCAATTATCTGAACAAACGATTACGCTTTCGTATCAATATCAATGGAATCTCACCCTTATTCCACTCAAACCATGAGACTACCGTATTTACTTTTCATTTGGCTGGGTATCGTTTTTTCCTCACAGGCCCGAGCTACCGCTGTGGCCGCACGCGAGCCCGTTACGGAGGAGCAGGTTGTCCGTTTTTTTGACGGTATAGAACGAATGGGCCAATGGACTCAAGGCATTCTCGCCTTGGAGCAAAATACCCAATTCCCCATTGCCATTCGCAAACGACTCAATGGAATAACCTATGAAGTGGGCTTGCAACAGCTCCTGTTGACCCCCCAAGGGAATGTATTGGATGTATTTGCCATGATTACGACGGGAGATGGGGCCAAACTTTGTTTTTTTGGGGAACAGGTCCAATTTTCCGGTGCCGGAGGGATTCAGTCGGGCTCGCTACGGTTGATTACGTCGGGTTCAGCGGGGTTGAAAATAAACGTGTTGCCCAAGGTAGGTTTGGAGATTTTGGAGGGAGCGCTGCATTTTGATTGTAGGGGATATGAAAGTTTTTCTATTGGCGGACGGATATTATTTGATCGGGAGCTCATGGTTCCTGAAAATCCATTCAATGCCGCTATCCTAAGTGGCCAAGTGGGCGCTTCGTTCCGGATGGAGCGTGTAGAGGATTGGAACGATTGGTTGTTGGAAGTCAGTTTGCCTCCCTTTCAGATGGCCAATATGCCCGGTTATGGATTCACAGCCCAGCGGGTAATTGTGGATGTCAGCAGGGGACGCAATAGTCCTTCGCTTGTATTTCCGGAAGGTTATACCGCTGCCGATATGGGCCCCGGTTGGTTAGGGGTGTCCATGGCGGAGTTGTCGATGCGATTTCCGCCAGAATTTAAACTTCGTCAAGGCCCCACCGCCGCTGGCCGGGTGGGTTTGGGTGTTCAAAATTTACTCATCGACCGGCAGGGCTTTTCCGGGGTGTTGACTGGCAGGAATCTTTTTCCACTCAAAGCGGGTGATTTGAATGGGTGGGATTTCTCCATGGAGGAATTTAATCTCGTTCTCTTGAAAAACCAAGTCCAAAGGGGGCGAATGGTGGGCCAAATGCGCTTGTCACTCACAGAGGAAAATCAGCCTGTGGGTTACCGTGCGGTGATTGACCCCACGAACGATTTTTACCAGTTTACCATCCAAACCCCGGATTCCCTTTCTTTTCCCTTTTTAAAAGCAGCCCAAGTTTCGTTGGCACCCAATTCTCAAGTCCAATTGACACTAGCCAACCGCCAATTTACGGCAAAAGCTCGCCTCCATGGGCAATTGGATATCCAGTCAAAGGAGTTAGGTTTGACCTTGGATCGGTTTGAATTCCAAGATTTGGTGGTATCTACAGAAGCCCCCTACCTCAAAATCGGTTTTTTAGGAGGAGGGTCGGGTAAAACTTACGAGATGGGGAATTTTCCCATTTCGCTGAACGGCCCTATAATCATGGTGAAGGACCAAGCGATGAGTTTGTCTATCGGAGCGAATTTAGATTTGGATAAATTGGGTATCTCCGCATCGGGTGGATTTTTTGTAAAAGGAGAGATGGTAGCGGAAGGAGGCCGACATTTTTGGAGGAATACGGATATTGGTCTTCAGTCCTTATTTCTTGGCGCTGATTTCAATCGATTCAAGTTTAAGGGTGGTGCCGAATTTTTCAACAATGACCCACAGTATGGCCGTGGTTTTTATGGCCGGCTTACATTGGAAACGTGTTTGCCTACGTGTGCCAAAGCCACAGCCGTTGGCATATTTGGCCGAAAATCGGGAGAAGAGTCTTATTGGTTTGTGGACAGTGATTTGGAACTCGGGGGAGGTGGAGGAAACTCAGGAATGCAAATCACTTTCTTATCAGGAACGGTTTACAAGCGCATGAAGCCCGCGGGACGGTCAAGTACGCGGTTTCCTTCCATTACTGGGATGAGCTATATTCCCGATGACAACTTAGGTTGGGGAGCTCGTTTTGGGGTGGGACTTAGCCTTGGCAGTGGAGAGACCGCCGCCTCTGCCGCAGGAGGATTGGAGGTCGTCTCACGAAAAGATGGAAGCATACAATCCTTCGGGATCATGGGTATGGTGGGGGTAGGAGGCCAAGCGAACCAAGTGAATTCGGCGAGTGTACGGGAAGCCTATCAACAAATGTGCGGTGGTCAGTTTGTGGCCGGTGAATTTGCTTCGGCTCAGGCACCATCCCCCCAAGATTCGGTCATGCAAAACAAGGCCAAGACGCGATTTCCGCCGTCTTCTTCCGACGGGTTCTACGGAACT
>Ga0209812_10001888_pt1 | contig 13406 bp, 13 predicted proteins | sample JI71714BDNA_FD_187502 | JGI IMG/M metagenome (GOLD analysis project Ga0209812, IMG submission 187502) | Wastewater effluent complex algal communities from Wisconsin, to seasonally profile nutrient transformation and Carbon sequestration -... | ecosystem: Engineered > WWTP > Effluent > Algae...
GACACGGAGTTTCCACCACATACAAAGCCCGGCAAAGCCCTAAAGACAACATACAGAGAAGCAGACATGGAAGTAGAAAAGATGTAAAGGACTTACTCGCCCCTTCACGACATGGCGCACGGCCATCCTCTGATCTTGAGCAAGAGCTAAGAGGATCCGAGGCACTGTCGGCGTCCATTTGTTGCGTGTGCAATGAACCTGCTCGAACCTATTTACAGGCCTTGAATAAGAAATACCATCATGCTTGCTTTAACTGTGTCGGGTGCCATGAGCCGATCGATCCAACTGCGCCTTTTACATATATGTCAGAAGGCGGTGAAAAGCACCCTCTTCACATGTCATGCCACTCGGAACTCTACAGCATGAAATGCACTGTGTGTCTTAATCCTATCCCAGCTGGAGCGGATGGAAAGATCAAATATACCAAACACCCATTTTTTAGTAACGAGGTTATGTGCCCAACACATGTTGTTGAGACTATAGAGACAGGAACTATGATGAAAAACGGCTCGATGTCATTGACATCGCGAAGTAAACGCCCCGTAAGGCGCTGCACATCATGTCACAGATTTGAACCCCTCAAGGGAAAAGGTTTTTTGGACCTAGGAGATCTGGATCGATGCGTATGCATGGCTTGCTGTCGGACCATCGTGTGTGATTCCGTCGATGCACAACCTCTATGGCGCAAGATCCTTAGATTTTGGGAAAAGAATTTGAATTTGCCCGTATGGGAAGGCATGAAGGAGGTTCCTATCTTAGTCGTTGGTAGTGACGTCATGTTTGAGCAGGTCGCTCTGGGTGGATCTGCCGGAACAACTCACCATCACACAACAATGGCAAGAGGACTCTGCTTGGGCGAGCAGCAAGCAACTAATTTGCCCTCTTCTGTAACGGACGACGGAAAGCCCCTCCCAACTACCAAATCACCAGAACTCACAGCTATATTGTGTTTAACTGGCCTGCCCTCCGATCTAACTGCAAGTGTACTCGCCCATGAAGCAATGCACGCTTGGTTCAAACTACATCCTGAGTTCGGTGCATCTAATCACACTATACCGCCCAACGTGGAAGAAGGCTGCGCTCAACTTATTTCATACTTGTATCTTTGTGAAAGAGAGGAATCGGCGTCAGAAAGCAAGAAACGTAGCACACGCAATGAAGATGGGCCAAGTGACGAAATGTTAAGACAATACTTTAAGTACAGCATTGAAAGTGATCCTACTGAAGTTTTCGGAGATGGATTTCGAGAAGCAAGTAGGGCTTACTCAGAGGTTGGAATTGAAATGCTATTGAACCACGTTGCTTATTACAGGGAATTTCCTGATATTTAAAAGGAAAAGCTTCAGCTACAAATATGCATTATTACTTTAGATTTAGCATCCTATGTGTTTTGAGTTGCGCTATTTAGTTCATATGCTACATAGATGTTATAGATTAGTTTTCCGATTTTCATATCTTCCCCAAGGCTATTCTCAACATACAAGTATACAATACTCTGCAGTGCTTGCTATATTAATGGCCAATGAGAGACTTGTTGTATCTAAACATGTGATGACATGAATTCTGGCATTATATATGCTGAATTAGAACATTCTTGCTCATTAATCCATCAGTATATATAGTAATCTGTCATACTACAAATGCCAGTCTAGGCGGAAATCATATACTATTCAGATGAACTTAGATGTTTGACCCAGTTTTGTTCGCTCAAGTCTAATGCAGCAAATTTTATCGAGAAACCTTCCAGAATTATGGGAAATGTTGCCCTGTTGGATCATCTCATGGGTTTGTGCTGCCAGTCACAATATGAATTCATTAGAAGAGCCATTAACTGCTTCAGCCACTTGATCTTTCAGTTACTGCCTGATGTTGAAGAAGTTACGGATGGGTTTGTGCTGCCAATCACAATATCAATTCATCACAGAAAAGCCATTAACTGCTTCAGCCACTTGATCTTTCAGTTACTGGCTGATGTTGAAGAAGTTATTGGTCCAGTGGATCGACCACAATGCCCAGTCTATAATGAAAGGGAGGAACAACAAGGAGTAGGAAATGTGATAACAACTGGAGCGCAAGAATAAGATATACATCCAAGACGAAGATAAGAATCACAGTTGAAGAAAACCAATTATTGCCTATATGTCAAAAAATGGGTAAAACCAAACAGTCGGGCAAAGTTGCCTACTATAGTTAGTACTTTCTAGTCAGCAACAGCAGTGACTATCAGAATACTCTTCTAGATCATTTTCAGATACAAGAAGAATAAAATCAAGTGAAAAAGGGAATATCCTCAGAAACCTGCTGTCTTTGAGCAGACATTTGCAGAAGGTTTGATCATCTTGTGAGCTACCTGCAATGAATTTCAATAGAGCTATGAAAGCTGGAGAAATGGAAAAATGTTTGTGAATATGCAGTGGTTCGTGCAAATTTGTGGATTGCACTACGTTGCGTATGATTTCTTGTCTGTCGTAACTGAATAAGCCAGTATTATTCTAAGATATCAATCATTTACACTGGATCAATGTACTGTATGTCGAAATTTTAAAGGCAAAATCTAATTTGTATGAAAGACCCAAAAGTTTTATCCAGGAAGTGTTCTATTGATATTGCTACAATCTGTAAGCTGAAGCTAGCAGCAAGAGTTTTGTGCAAGAGTAGAATTCTTATGGAAATCACTATTGTCAATGCAATGTGAATTGCATTTAACGACTTCTAAAATTTATTGATGTTCAAAATGTGAATAATATTTTAGATACTACCTAATTTGATTTTTCTACTTTCATCCTGGTGTACACTCGTCTTGTCATTTGTAATCCTTAGCTTCTCATACAGCACATCCTTTGTCTTTGCTATACTCCTGATGCTTACAATTGCCATTTAGCCTGGCCCTGTGCTTGCTTATTCCCTTTGTGCGGATTTTTCTTTTTCTCTTCATAGCCCATACTGAGTCCAGTATTGTTATTGCTTTTGGCACTTATTTATTTAGAAATTGTTCCAAATGTTTCCTCTATTGGTGGGTCTCTATTTCTTTGACCTTGGCCTTGATGAATTCCACTCTGTCAGATTGCTGCATGGCTTATTGTAGTGGCAATATTCTGTTTTTGTTACAATCTTTCATCTAATATGTATTCAGGCATCCATTCAGTTATAGGTGATTGAGGAGTGGTACAGTGTTAGAGTTATTGAATAATGATAGTGGAACAAGGTCGTCTTGAGTTCTTGGTTTAATGTTTCTTACTTCATTTGCCAGTCAGAGTGCACATGGCCACAGGTGAGATGTGATGACATCTGGCCTTTGGTGTATGGAGTGTAGAAGTAGTATCCTGCATTTTTCCTCTAGGTCCTTAATTCTCTTCTAAGCTCTTCCATTCTTTTGATGAACATTGACTCCATCAGATGAAATATTCTGGCGTAGCTCCTTCATGTTGTTTAAGAAACTCTTGTCTGTTAATCTTCTATTGTTGGCATGGTAGTGTGTATGCGGTGTTTAATTACATAGTTTCTGAAGGCTATCTTAACATTTCACTTCATATTGTCTGTTTGCAAGCGAACATATGATAAGTCACTATAACTGTCCGCATATTTTGTGGCCACTTTGTACCTCTTATATGTCACGCATACTTTCATCTGTGCCACAAAACCTGCAGTGTTGTATTCTATGCTATCCAATGACACACATGTTGTTTGCTGGATGTATACTTTTGTTGTAACTTTTGTTACGCCATGGCTTTTTGGTGGCTTTGCTGAAAGTGCAGGTTGGGCAAAAAGTTTCCTCTACCTTGGATAGTTATATGAGTATACTTGCCTATAAAACTTGTAGTTCGACCTTGTTTTATTTTACGCAATTCAATCTCACATGCCACTTCCTATGTTGGCGTTTGTCTGGAATAGTAGCTTTATCCACTTCCTTGTTCAATTCCTCAATGTCGAACTTGCATGGAATGAAGTGTTCTATTTCACTTCCATTGGTCTTTTGTTTTATTTGGCCTTTTAATTGTACTTACTTTTTGTCATTTTCCATATTTGGGTTTATTTGATTTACAAATTTGCTATATTTCTCATAATTTGGCGTGCTACTGATGAATCCACAGTTGTTGTCTTTTTCCAGCTTTATTTGCCTCTGGATTTGCCTTTACATTCTGTTGTGTTGGATAGTTTAGTAAGTTCCACTTGGGTATTCATATTTTGGCGCCAGTGTTGAGCGTAAAACAAATGTAATGGGCTTTGAAGCATTGATTGTATTTGGGATTAACTCAGTGTGGGTCATATCCTGGTCGTTACTTTGATCTTCCCTGAAAATCCCTGTATTATTGTATTGCATGGAGTCATCTTCCCAACAAAATACAATTTCCTTTTCACTACAATGTATGAGCAGCATCTGTCGATTGCTATAGTGATTGTGTCTCAGTCAAGTAGTTGCTCTTTGCACCATTTGTTTGTTGGTGTGGCTTTGTACATGACTGTAGTCAGCTCCCATTAGTTGTTTGTGCTTTTCTTGGTTTCTTGATTCTCTTCATGCCAGTTGTGGCTCTCTTGGTGTTATTGAAGTAGTACTTGAGGAATTTCTTTATCCTCTTTTGTTTACATTGTTCTCTTATCGTATTTCGGGTCTTTGAACTGCTTTTTCGATTATCATAGATAAGCATATTAGTTTATTGGAGAAGTAGTATATAAAAATATTATTAATAATAGATACTCAATTTTTTGGCTGTAAATATGTTGGTATACTAATCCACCTATAATCAAACCCCACACCCAAGCAAGCAAGCCAAAGACATTGGAGTCATTACATTGACTCATCATAGTTCTGGATTGCTGATAGTGCCTCCTAAAGCTTTTAGGCCTTCCTTGTTCTTCACCTGATCTTTCTTCTCTTCAAGACTAGATTCCTCTGCCTTTTGTTGTTGATTCACCAGTGGTATGTCTTCGCTTTTCTGTGCTTAGTTGACGTGAAGTCTTTGGGGGCTTTCTTTCTCCATTAGAATTTCGTTGTTCCTCTCGCTCTTCTGACTCCTCTTCGCCTTGGTGGGGTTTTCTAGTTTTGCATATAGTGCAAGAATATTCTTTTGATCCTTGTCTGGAGCATTCCATTCTCCTGTTCGCACCAGCAATTTGTATATATTTCCGCCATCACCATTAGAGAATCTTCTGAGAAATCCCTTCCTTCCTTGTACTACTTCTTCTTTTGTTTAATATAGTATCTGAATTCTTGGTCATTTGCGGCTAGGTAGCCTTTAAATAGATTAACCGTCACATCGTGAAGTTTCACCTCCCGCTGTGAGGGAATTGATCTCAAGCCTTACGAATTCATTTAACGTTGTTTCTTTACCATTCACACTGGTCATATAGTCATCTAGTTCAGATAGTGCCTTCATTATGTAAACAGTAGATCTTGAATCAATGGTGATCCTAGATACTAGTGTGATATGCTCACTGAGTGGGTTCCCCTCTTGACCTCAATTTCAGATGTCTCTCTGCTGGTTATTACCTTCAGAGGCATTTGTCGCTGATGGATTCTTGGATTCGACAAAACATTTGAGCTAAGAGTTGCGCTCTCTTGTTCAAAGTCAGGTTGCCTGCAGAGTCTAGATTTAAAAAAGGTTTAGGCACTTGCTGAAATGGTGCTGTACTGAGTGATGAGGTCTTTGACTTTGATGTTGGTGATCAATCTCCGTCCTTTGAGGGATTTCGCCATAACTTATCTCACTCAATTTATCGTTGGAACCTGCCCTTTTTTTCATACCCCATGTCATGTTTATATTCCACAAGGAATTTGGTTGATAAATCTGGAGTAAGTGCATACTTGACCACGATAATGCCATACATTTTTTTGCTTTATTTTATTTATAATCCTTTTGCAGAGGAAGGGGAAGCACTATTGTTGATTCAACTAAAATTGTGATTATAAACTTGTAAATTCATTGGTGATAAAAATGTGAATTATTTCAGATACTCTCTATTTTGTTTCCATTCATTAGTCCAGGTGTACCTTGGCTCCTCTTGTCATTTGTAATTCCTAGCTTCTCGCACATCGCCTAGTTTGTCCTTGCTAATTATGTGTTTTTACCTAGTTTTCTCCACAGCGCTTATTGTTCTAGAGATTTTCATAATTGGAATTTGTCTTGGTCGCTCTTTTATTTCGTTCTGGAGTTCTCATCTCATCCTAATTTTTTCTCAAAATACGCCATAAGACGGCCACAAATCCTTGTCTCTACTAATCTTGGACGATGACGGAAATCCGTGTCTGTGTCTGGTTGAATGGATAGATGAAAGCCAAATAGGAGGAATTTAAACAGGAGTGACAGCAGCTAATCAGCAGATGAAGCAGAAATTGGATTGAAATGAGGTGTGGTGAGTCGAAAATGTACAGATTTGGCTGTAGTGATAACAAGTCGATCATGCCTGTCGAATCTGGCAAAATGCTGGTAAATTGTGAGGAATCAAAGTTCTCCAAAGAGGACCAACAATAGGGGTTGTCAAAGTTCTATCTATCGTTGATTATTTTCGCGTTTTTTTGAGAAAATTAGGATATTTTTCTCAACAAATTCTGATTGGTCAAAACCAAAAAGAGCTATAATAATAGTAACTTCTAAGATATACTGTTTTTGGTTATCTTCAATGATATTTCTCACACAAGCCACATGCTGCAAATGGAGAATACATGTGAGCTTCACTAAAAGTGCCTCAAGAAGGACGAAAACTTAGATGAATGTAAGAACCCAGAGCAGGAACCGACAATCAAAATGGAAAAGCTCAGAGCAGAAGAAGCTCATGAGCGCCTCAATGTTGAAAAGGAGCAATTGCAGCTAAAAGTAGATTTACTGCAACAGAGGGTGCAGCTACTTAAGGAAGGGGTATCACAAGATGACATTGATAGTGAATTGCCTTTAGTGAATGACTAATCTAATAATTAAACATACTAATCTAATAATTATAGTTTAATTTGAATTTAGTTTAGTTTATCCAAAGCTTTAGTTTATCCTGTTCAACACTCTTTGCCAGCTTGGTGTTAAAGTATTTTCTTTCCTCGCTCAGATTGGTGTTGTGGCCTTTCTTGAAGGCTGGCCTTTCTTGAAGCCTGGAATCATCACTGCTGAGTTGGTTTACCCTACTCAACGACCTTCTAACATGTAGGCAAAGACTTGGTTGCATCTTGCATCCAAAGTGCTATTCTCAACAGACTGGCTGAGTTCATCTTCTTTCTCTAACTCCACAATGTTGTATACTCCTTCTGATTGAAATACTTATCTCTACCAACATAAATCTCACTGTTTGACCATACTCAATTGTTGTGGACACTACCCAGCCAACCCATTTTAATCCAGGTAATCGCAGCATCATCACAAATGACCAACGCTTTAATAGCATAATCACCTTTTCTTGTATAATAATCTTCTCCATTCACTGTGGGTGCAAAAGCCAAAGGAAACAATGTACCATTGATCACACCAATACAACCAATGAAACCATGTACCTTTCTGATTCTTCCGCTGATGTTTCGATGTTCTTCTTTGTCTGGCCACTTGATAACTTGATCATGATGCTTCAAAATAGCGTTACAAGCCTGCACGACATAGTCATTTACCGAACCTTTCAACATACCCATCATGTGACCAATCTTCTGAAATTGAGCTGCATTCCTATAGCTACCTAAGAACTTTAACAACACCATGATATGAAGCACTGATGATCACCTGCCTACCTTTCCATAAACTCATCTTCAACCAGTCTGTTCAATTGCATGATGCATGATCCAACCATACAAAAGTTGGACAGAAACTGTCATGTACATACCATCTTCCAACATTTGTTCCCAATTGATATCCCATTGCCTATATGGGCCTCATAAACAATACCATGATTCCTTCAACACAGCTAACTCTGCCGATATACAATAATCAATGTCATCCTCAGAGCTATCCTCATCTTCAAAGCAAAAGTGGACACAAGCCTTTATAACCCCATGTTTTGCTAGTGATTCATATTCTCTTATCAAGGTTGCTATTTTAGAAAGTCTAGGCATTTTGGAGGGGTTCTTTCGAATGCGACGGGTTCATTCAGCTGCAGATAAAAAATATACCTTTTTGTGATTTTAAGCCTTTTGGGGTAGTCAAAGTTGCTTGGATTGGATTGGTTGAGCCGGAAGTTTAAAAAAAATATTTTTGTTCAAAAAATTTCGATGATAGATAGAACTTTGACAACCCCTAATGTGTCATAAATAATTGGAAAACTCCTACAGCACAATTCACTGGCCAAGCCAAGTATGTTCGTGATCTATCAAGGCTCACAAAAGTGGGAGCAACTGTGTAGAACGTACAGGTCCACTGTGTATTAACGTACATTTTCTCTCTCTTCTTCCATTCATATTAGCTATTTGATTCTCATCATTGTTAACTTTTTAGTCTTTTTCCGGTTCTTGTTTATTTCACATATTTCCTGGCATTTTTTAATTTTAATTCAACACACATCCGTGCACTCCTGCGTTTTTTGGAGGTAGATTGAGGCTATTCTTTCTGAATGTCCATCTTGAGATGATTTGTTAAGAAATCTGCTAACATGTTTGTTTTCAGGCAACTCCACCTTTACTTACTCTTCTTGATCCTGTCAGTTTCAAAAATAACTTTATTCAAATATATTGTTTTTGCCACTGGACAGCTTTAAATTCTCAACATATATGATTGTTGTCTGGTATGTTGCTGTTGTTGTTATGTGTAGGGCCTGAACAGAGGCGTGTCAACATTTTTTGTCTTATCACATCATCAATTGCTCCATATTCAACATTTGTAGAGCTTTGAAATGCCTTTGCTGTAAAGTGTTGGCAAATGGCCTCAAACACAGTGGCCATGCCTATAGGAACACTAAGCTCTGTGAATCTTATTCTGTTCTTTATATGACATTTCCTCTTTATGTATAGGCTGTAGTGCATCTCTTGTGCAAGGTTCTTGTGTTTGTAAAGTGTGTCTTGACTCATTGCTATCATCCATTTATGTGATTTGAACAGTTAGTATATTCACATCTATATCTGTAAATAATATACCCTCATGTTCGTCAGACGCCGAAACCATTACTTGTACATTCTAAAACCTCATTTGCGATGGACAAATTGACCATGTGCATCTGTTGATTCTTTCTTTGGATTGTAGGCCGAGGAAATAGTGTGGGCCTTATTCATAGCCCTTAGGTAGCAGTGCTATCGGGATGTTCCTCATGGACTTGTACATATGCCCCAAACAGCAATAACATTTGCTTGATGTGATGTATGGAATGTCCTGTCATTAAACTTTTATGGCATGCATATTGTTGCATGTATCCTATGTTTTGTGAGAAAAGCTGTTCGACCATAACCCATGGGCAATACCATCTAGTGGTTTCTATGAATCTTTTTCCTGTATGTAGACTTAGGAAATAGTGTCCAACCTGTTCATTTCCTTGTGGTCTTAGGTCTATAGCACCTGACATCCTTGATTCCATTGAGTTGTTTTGTTTCTAACGTGTTTGTACATATGATCTGAATTCCACTTTGCAATGTTTGTCATACATAATTTTCTGTCCTGTCATTATCACTCTTGCACTCATTGTTGCATGTACGCCATCTTTGTGTGGGAAGCTATTTAGCCAGAATATGCATTGCACACCATTCCAATGATTAGTCATGGTGGATATCTTTCGAAAGGAAGTGTCATGGCAATACTCCTGACTCATTCTTTTATGGTTCTTATTTATGGCACATGTTCATTTGCAGCGCATATATTCAAGATAATACCCTTTTGTTCAATAAATTGTTGGATATGTTTGAATTGCCCATCCATGAGAATTGCCTTGATTTTGAATCCCACATGCTGTATATTCCTGTATTACTTGCTCGATTGATGTCATCATTGTATTGTTTTCATGTCTTTTACTAGCTCTGCAGTTCCAAAATTTATATTGCATGATTTTGTCATTATGGGTTGTCAATGTTCTATCTAACATCGATAATTTTTTTTGAGCAAAAATATTTAATCTGGAAACTTCCGGCTCAACCAATCTAAACTGAGCAACTTTGACCACCCCAAAACACTCAAAATAACAAAAATGTATTTTTTTTCTTTGTTCGTCGAACGAACCCATTGCACATGCTTGGCGTTCTAATCTAGAGCTTGTAACAATCACTTGTACCTTACTATGCTTTACCTTAGTAGATGAACGTCAGCACAATCATTTAGAATAACTTTAATCAATTACTATAGAATTAAAATACAAGTTTATTGTTGTTGTTCATTTGGAACGTTAATCATTTACTTTTAGACACTTCGAGCGCAGTTTACACATATGGTCCAAGTGCGGCTTGTGTGAAAAACAAATTATCAAATATATTAACCAAAAACGATTATATTAGAAGTTACTGTTAATTTAGCTCTTTTTCTGGTTTCGACCAATCAGATTTTAGCTGCGAAATTAACCTAATTTACGACAAAAAATGCGAAAATAATCGACATATGATAGAACATTGACAACCCCTATTATGAATGGTATTTTGTTGATGAACATCATGTCAATTGCCAGTGTTTTTTCACTGTGTCTTGTTATTATTTCTTGTGGTATGTCCTGTATATTAACTTGTACATGTTCTTGTGTAGTATGAGTCGTCTTTCCTTTGATTGATCCTATGTTAGGTCCAAATATGTCTTCTGCTCTTAGTATGTCTTGCTTCATGATAGGGAAATTTGGGATTAGGTTCTTCTCTACATATTCAATAAGGTCTTGAGTAGAAGGCCTACCTATGATGTTTTGCAGTTTGCGTGCTTTTCAAGCATTGGAGTACTCTCTCACTATGAACTTACTAGTCTTATCCTCTATAGTGGTTACAAAAGTGATGCCTTTGCTTACACTTAAGTAGAATAGTCCCTTCTTAGAAGGCTTAAATACACATTTAGTACTGTCAGCTTTGTGCACTTCAAAACAGTCATGGGCAGTACTATCATAGGTCACACGATATTTCTTCTTGACATTGTTTAGCAACAGTATTTTTGCAATACCATCTTTGTAGAACCACACTGTACCATACCCTGGCAGGTCACTGACCTTGTTCACTATAGCTACACTGGCATTACAATGTAGAAGCCTTTTTGCATCTTGAATGTTCTTGAGTAGTTTCTTGTTCATAAACACGTCCACAGTTGATTGGCTGTCTAGGAGGATCCAGCTGTTTGGTATCCTGGCCTTGTCATTCATATTGCAATTTATGTCTTGTACAAATGCAAATCCCTCATAATCCCCATCACTGAACATGTCATATTCTTCATAGGACTCATCATCAGATCCCTTGTCATCATCTAGGGCAGTATCATTCTTGTCCAGCTTATGCTCATCTGAGTTCACACTTGTACTTTCTTCTACATCACTTGCTAGTCCATCGTCAGAGCTGTCTTCCTTGTTTATTAGTAGGTTGGTACCTTTCTTCTCTGGTGTCATGGGCAGTTCCTCGGTACACTTGTTTGAATAGTGCCCCTTCTTTTTGTATTTAAAACAGGTGATCCTTTCTTTTATTAATTCTTGCTCATTTCGTTTTCCTCCATCATGGTTGTGAAGGCAATTCCATCATTTGAATCATTTTTTCCATTGTTATATTTGGAGTGGATTTTTGCCATTTTGATAGTACGTGGCAGGCTTCTGTGACAGTTTTTGGGAAAGGGTCCTTCTTGCATATGACATCATTTTTCATGTCTTCGATTAATTTTCCATATTTAAATTTGTCAGCCCTACTGTAGTACAAATAGAATGGCGTGATGTTCTTCAACTGCCTTCTTTGCCATGTCATCTTTTTCTTGTTGTGTAGGGTTGTCAATTTTGAGTCTCCTTAGCATATTAGCACCTCCGTATTCTGACTCACCAACCTTGATTCCCAATTGCTTGTACACCTTCCTGTATGCAACAAATTTGTTCTTGTAGTGATTGGAATCTCTCATGTTGTATATGGTAATAATTTGACACTGCCAGTATGTTATTTTATCCTTTGTGAGTGTCATCAGCTCCATTTGAGTACATAAGTTAATTGATGATCTTCAATAGCCCCAGTGTGTCTTGCTTGTTGTCGATGTCGTCATGGTCCTCATGGTTACATACCTGATCCTTCAGAACTGGATCACAGATCAACATTACTACTTCATACATAGCTTCAAGATTCACTTCAAGTAGTTCCACAAGCTTGATGGTGTTGTTTGTAATTTATAACTAATTTTCTTCCCATGTAAAAATTGTTCAAAATCTCATTTTTTCACTTATTTTTGTTTTCTTTTGAAATTTCCATTCGCTCTTGTTTTCATGGCTTTTTCTTGTCCTGTGTGCTTTCAGCGTTCACATCGCATGGCTCAGTTGGGTTTCTTTTTTGTACTTACGTTCTTGTATTTTTTCTTGTTACTTAACAATTGCTGTCTGCATAGGTAGCTTCTTTATAAATGTTGTCAGCATCATCTTGCTTTCATTTTAAAACTGTCATCTGCACATCCATGATCAGAAGATTTTATCCTTTCTTTTAGGCTTTAGGCATTGCACTAATTGGAGTAGTTCCCAGCCTTGCAGCAGTGATTTGTGAGATGTCTTTCTCTATTTGCCCATCTTTTCTTCTTCATATGCTGATACAGTAAAGGCCATACACTCCATACATATCATATTCAACGTGTTCAGACTACATCAGGAAGGACATCAAAGCCCATGTTAGGTACACATACTTCAGACCACGATTACATTCTGTCACAGTGTGACAGCAGTTGGCCTCCTACAGCGAGAAACTTCATAGCTCATTTATTAAATGAGCAATCATAATTATGGGGCCATCACACTTCATTTCATCAAAGAATTTGAGCTCAAGACATTCATCCTGAGCTGCACCAAACATGAAAATGGTGCTTCTGCTGAAGAGATGGTGAATCAGCTCGTACATGACATGGATATTTGGGGACTTGAAAAAGAATATTTCATGGCTGCTGTCACTGATAGTGCTTCTAACATGAACGCTTTTGGAAGAACTATTGAAGGCTGGCATGCAAAGCATTTAAGGCACCACTATTGCGTTGACCATGTCTTGCAGGAACTGCTATCATTGCATTTTCAGGAAATGCTAGTTTAGATATATATGATGAAGATACTTCAGTGGGATGCCTGAAGAAGGCTCGCAATTTAGTGTAACACATCAATTCTTCATGTAATGCAAATGAAAAGCTAGCGAACTGTCAACAGAAAATAAATCCAGGTGGAGTCAATTACAAGCTTTTACAAGATGTGGTAACCAGGTGGTGGTAAACCTTTACATTAATAGAAAGGGTCATAAAGCTAGAGGCTCCATTGAAGCTTATGTTTCAAGATGAGTTCAGACACAGAACTTCTGCAAACCAGCCAACACTTTTAGAAGCCTTTGAATTGACAGA
>Ga0209812_10001889_pt1 | contig 13406 bp, 6 predicted proteins | sample JI71714BDNA_FD_187502 | JGI IMG/M metagenome (GOLD analysis project Ga0209812, IMG submission 187502) | Wastewater effluent complex algal communities from Wisconsin, to seasonally profile nutrient transformation and Carbon sequestration -... | ecosystem: Engineered > WWTP > Effluent > Algae...
TACCTTTGAAAGATTAGAACATGATTTTCTTTCTAAAAAATTAAAAGTAAGCATAAATGGCCATAGCTCTTTAATTGAATTCCCTGATCAATAGTCTTATTTTTGATTTATAGTTTCTATGTGCTCTTTTCACCAAAATTTCAAACAAATGAATAAAATAGCTTTTCAAGTTTTACTAATCATCAATTTATTACTGATCTTTTCATACAATACCCAAGCACAAAAATGGAATTTAGGTGCTCATCTCGGCGTTACATCATCAAAGATGCTTTGGGTTGATAAAATAGAAGACCAACCTTGGGCATATATCCAATATCCAGAAACACAATTCAGACAGTCATTTAGTGCAGGTTTATCTGCTGATTACAAGTACAATGATAAGTTTTACTCTCCGTTTCAACTCGATTTCTACTCCAAAAAGTTTTCAATAAGTGTAGATGGTGGCGTAGTTCAAGCGTTTGATGAAAATGGTCAATGGATAGCTATCAGAGCGGATTACTTAGATTATAGACTCAACCAATTGGCATTATCTGGTGGGATTGGGTATTTGTTTATGACTCAATTAGGAATTGAAATACAACCATACATTCATGTAAGTCTAACGGAACAACAAATAAAAGTAGGTGAAGTCATTGACTGGCAAAAAGATGATGGTTTTCAGCAAGGTTACGATTTTGGTATTTCAGGATACATGCGTGGTAATTTTAATAAATTTTATCTGAAAGCTGGATATCAGTATGGACTTAGGGAGATTACGGAGTATAGTGTGGTAGATGCAAGTGGCGCATCTGTTGGTAAGTTCCCGATAAGAAATACTATGTTTTTATTTTTAATGGGATATCAGTTTTAGGTTTGTTTTAAAATTTAACTCTTAATACTTTTACTTAATCAATTCAATCATTTTAAAAACTAAATCCTATAATAATTGTGATGTTTCGAGATATCACAATTTCAAGTTGTTTTCTTTGATAAAACCTTGCAGACTTTCTTCCCAAACTTCGGATTTAAGGAACTCTGCCCTTCTACTTTTTATTATTTCAAAACAATCATTAAATAGTTGTCGATCTCCAAGCTTTTTTACACTATTTAAAATGATCAACAATCCATAAGCACTTTCATTCATTTTCATTTTTTGTATAAAATCAGCTTTACACTTAAGTAGGCTTGGATTATCACTAAGTTCATAAACTAATACGTCCATTTCTAAATCGTCTGTATCATGAATGACTTCGGAAAGAGCCAAAATGTACTTTTCTACTGATAAATTCCTTAATATTTTGAGTAATTTTACTGTCAATTTTATATCATTTCCGTTTTTTATTGATATATCTTTACATAATAATTTAAGTTCATTATTACCCAATAGTCCTGTTAAAATATAGTCAGCTGTTTCTTCATTGGTATGAGTTATTTGGTAGTGTTCTAATATTTCAAATGACAATATCTTATGACTAAGCCAAATATTTTCAAGCATTGGATGATACATGCTACACTCACTTCTATTAACACTATCATAAAAATCTACTAAATCAAAGTGGTTATTATTATTTTCAGGTTGCGTCATCAGATTTAAGACCCTATATAATATGTCGGCAGCATTTTGATTACAATAGCTTAATGTCGCGTATGTAATATCATCATAATTTTTATCATTTAATTTTTCTGCTAAAAAAGGAAGAAAACTCTCATGCGGAAATCTGGCTATCGCCCAAAATGATTGGTCTCCAAAACTTTTTATCAGTTCAATATCAGCTTTATTTTCATATTTTGCTAGAGTAAATAATATTTCCTCATCTTGGGTTTGTTGAACCAAGGTTCTAATTTTTTGATAATATCTAGGATCAGGTGGAATCTGATTATATAAATATCTCACCAAGCTAATATCAATAGGCTTACCTTCAAACATTTTATTGGCAAGATCAGATCTAATTTTAATATTTATATCTTCTCCTCCTTGCTCATAGTTGCGAGGTATACATTCGAAAAAGTATGCGACAATAGGTGTTTTATCTGTAAGACATCCTGTCGTTTGTATGATTGTATCTTTTGATAGAAGACTCTGTTCAAATACTTTTAAAAGACTTTTATCTTCTAGATTCATCAAAACTTTAATAGCTACAGCTTTGACATAAGGATTTTTCCCATGGATAGCTAAAAATATTAATTCATCTGACGTTGCCATTTTCTGAACTTCTGTCTCAATCTTATGAATATCTTCATCCAGTGTATGTATATATTCATAAGATTCAAGTGGCTTTATAATCTCTGCAACCTTCTTAGATATTTGACCAAAAATATTATTTGAAAACAACATTATTAATACTAACCAAACATTCAATCTCATTTGTGTTTTTTATGAATAACTACCAAGGGTATTAAAATATTATGCTTTTGTACGATTATTTTAAATTGGTTTTTCATTAGAATTTACAAATATTGGCGAACGGATTTTAAAACCCTTCCACACCTGACTCATGTCATTCTGAACCATAATTCTCGTCATACCACGAAAGACACCCGTCCTATACTTTTGCTTTATCATTCATTACAATTAAACACACAAAAGATGACAAAGCAAAATAGTATCTATCTTTCAGATTTACATTTCGAGCACAAACAATGGAATAGTGAGCTCATGTTCTGGAAAGACGAAATCGCAACATTTGAACACAGACTCGAAGAGATTGTAAGTAGATATACTTCAAAAGACGTCTTATCCAAACTTGAGCACTTTCAAAATCAACTGATACTTCATGGTAACGCAATTACATACTTGCTCAAAGACATCAAAACGCATGAAAAAGAGCTAAGTCAATTTGCAATGGAACATCCAGTGGCAATAGACCATGTCAGGTTTGACGATCATACAGGACTGCGTACAAAGATGGAAACTCAACGAGAATTATACACTGAAATGAAAAAACTGTTTTTTGATTTCGTGTCTAAATCTATGTAAAACACATGTAAGTCGAAAATCATGGAGTTTAAAGCCATTGTTCATTTTTATTTTGAACAATGGCTTTTATTTTTGAAACTTGGGTCCAATCCGAAAACACAACATGATTGAAAATCAAGATTTTTCATTTTATTTAAACTAAGGACTTTTCGGATTAGACTCAAATTTGATAATACTTTATTTTCTTGAAGCTCTAACCCAAATCTTATAGCCTTCCACCCAAAGTACACCTATAAAAGATGTCGCAAGACACAACCCTAAATGATACATACTTAAACCTTGTAAGCCAAAAATCCGCTGAACTGGGGGAAAATAAATAGACAAACTTAAAACAGCCAAGGAAACAACTATGACTAAAGGTATCAAATTGTTTTTGTACTTGATCGTTGTCAATACAGAATAAAAAAATGATCTATTGACCAATGTCAAAAAAACATTACTTAATATCAAAGTTGTAAATATAATTGTTCTCACTAGAGACAACTCACTTCCATCCGACATAAAATAAAATCCTAACCCTAAACAAGCGCTAGTGATTACCAGTCCTTGTATGATACTGATAAACAATTCTTTGAATGAGAAAAAGTCTGTAGTCATTTTCCTTGGAGATTTAGACATAGAATTCTTTTCTATAGGTTCATTTTCAAATATAATGGAACAAGTCGGACCCATGATCAATTCCAAAAATATAACATGGATAGGCGTAAATATATCTGTGTACATCCATCCTAATATCAATGGCAATGTGACTACCAAAATGATCGGAATATGAATAGAGATAATGTACCTGATTGCTTTCTTTAAGTTTTCATAGATTTTTCTACCAAGTGCTACAGCTTCCACCATATGTGACAAATCATCGTCCATTAATATCAAAGAAGCAGCAGATTTTGCAACATCACTACCTGTATTTCCCATAGCAATCCCAATATGCGCTGCTTTTAATGCAGGACCATCATTTACACCGTCACCTGTCATGGCGACTACTTCGCCATTTGATTTTAATGCATTGATGACCCTCAGTTTTGCGTCTGGAAACATGCGCGCGTAAACATTTACAGCACCTATCTTGCTTTTCAGGTCATCGTCTGTCATGTCCATGATTGCTTCACCTGTAAGGACAAGGTCAGCTTTTACAATGCCAACTTCTTTAGCGATAGCAACTGCTGTCCCTGCATGATCACCAGTAATCATTTTAACAGATATTCCTGCTTGATTAAATTCGTTCAGAGTTTTGGCAATGTTGTGTTTAGGAGGATCATAGAAGGCAACGAGACCCAAGAAATGAAATGAAATATCTTGCTGAACATCTGGCAAATGTTCTATTTTCATTTCAGACTTCCCTACTCCAAGTACTCTATATCCTTTTGTAGCAAGATCAGAAGTTACATCTAAAATTTGTTTTTTTTGTTCAGCGGTCAAAGCGGACGTATCTAATACACCTTCGACGCTTCCCTTGACCGCTACGATTTGATTATGGTCTTTATCGCTATACACGTGGGTCATAACAGGTGGCTTTCCTGACAAAGGATACTCTCTGACCATTTTAAAAAATGGTCTTTTGTCATCTTGATATACTTGAGCGTACACATCATGAATTGATTTTTCCATAGCGTCAAAGGGTTCTATTTCAGAAGCCCACATGGCATACTCAAGTACTTCGGATGGAGAATTTGTATTTGTATTATATTCAAGCAATTGATCTTTGGCAAAGTCAAAAATGGTCGCAAGCTGCATCTTATTTTCAGTCAATGTACCTGTTTTGTCTGTACAGATGACTGTTGCTGCACCAAGAGTTTCTACCGTCATTGGACTTCGTGCGATCACTTTCTTTTTGTAAAGATGGTATGCTCCCAAAGCCATGAATGTACTAAAAGCGACAGGAATTTCTTCTGGCAACACAGACATTGCAAGTGTCAGACCCTTTAACAAACTTTCTAAGACATCGCCATCCTTGACATAATTTAATATCCAAACAACCAAAAACGCAATGGAACCGAATATCACCATTGTTTTGATAAACTTGGAAATTTGCAGTTGAAGTGGTGTTTTTTCAGTCTCGATATTATCTATACTACTTCCTATCTTTCCCAATAAACTTGCCTTACCTACTGCTGTGACTCGAGCAGTGCATGAACCAGAAACAACAAGTGTACCACTGAACAGTTGATTTGTTCCTTCATCTAGATTTTTAAAAATAGGAAGCGATTCACCAGTCATGATACTTTCGTTAACAGAAAAATCATTTTGCTGAAGTAAAATGGCGTCTGCAGGAACTATATTTCCATCTTCAATGGTGAAAACGTCATCTACCACTAATTCTTCTACGGGTAACATTTGTTTTTTACCAGATCGGAATACATAGATTGTTGGGTCAGCTAGCTTTTTGAGTGAATTTACTGCTTTTCGACTTTTATTTTCTTGAAACAAGGATATCCCTGAAACGAATAATAAGGCAAATATCATGACCAATCCTTCCGTAAATTCTCCTAAAACAAAATACAAGATAGCTGTCAATACTAGAATAAAAAACAAAGGCTCCAGGATGATTTCTTTTATAGTAGACCAAAATTCGCTTTTATTATCGTCAGCCAATTTATTAGCACCAAAAATTTTTCTGTTATTTTGTACTTGATCATCATTGAGACCTGTGTAAACTTCATCCTTCATGTCTATTGTATTAAGATGGTAAAGATACCAACAAAAATACAAGTAATCAATAATAATTAGCAATGAATTAGCCTAATAAGAAAAATGGAAAAAATCAAAAATCGTAGTTGGATCCTTGAAGAAAGTTTTTTTTTGGGTTAGAGAAAATAAAAAGGACTGTAAACCTCACTCATTATACATCTTTATGTGTTTATGACTCTGAGCACAAGCTGGTACAGATCCTAGGCACCTTCAATTTCGGTTGTTGGGATGACCTCTTTGGGGATCTTTATACTTGTGTTTTTTGGATTACAGTCCTTAATACTAGGATCTCAAAATAAAAAACTTCAACTTTTGTCGTTAGACGATGCAAACATAACATATAAACATATTATAAAAAAACATAATATGTATTATTTTGATATTTTTATTTTTCTCATATAATTAATTTAAATACATTACTTATACAAGCAAACCTAACATACTGAATAACAATATATTAAAAACTACTCATAAACAATCACATTAAAATAAAGCTATTAAATAGGTTTGATCAAATCCCATAGATTTCCATACAAATCTTCAAAAACTAGCACTTCACCGTAAGCTTCTTGTCTTCCGGGTCTTATAATTTTTATGTTGTGATGCATTAATCTTCGGTAATCATCTTCAAAATCGTCTGTATATAAAAATAAAAACACCCTTCCCCCGGTTTGATTTCCTACCCTACTCTTTTGTTCATCACCTACAGCTTTAGCAAGTAACAAACTACAACTACCATTTCCTTTTGGTGCTACAATAACCCATCTTTTTTGCTCGTTCAAGATGGTGTCTTCTACAAGTTCAAAACCTAACTTATTGACATAGAAATCGATCGCTTCATCATAATTATCTACTACTAAAGCAATGTGTGCAAGATGTTGATTTGACATATGCGTTATTATCGTATTATTGTAACGTCACCACGATAATTCCAGATTTTACCATCAGCTAGTTCAAATTCAATAATCAATACATAGACTCCAGGAACTACATCTTTACCATTAAAAGTACCATCCCAACCAATACTAGGGTCTCCAGCTATCATCTCAGTGGATCTGAAGACATTTTCTGCCCATCGATCATAAATAGCGACTTGATTTATACGTTTGAATCCACGTGCCTGTGGGATATAGAAAATATTGTTTCCACCGCTTGATGTGGGTCTGAATATATTAGGAATAGCATTATTTAAGTCATTATTTACTTTTACCAATATAGTTACTTTCTGTTCACATGAACTTCCGACTCCATAAGTGATCGTATAGATGGTATTAATATATGGACTTACCTTCAATTCCGTACATCCTATACAAAGTACGCTATCCCTATTTTCCCAAACTAATGAAGCTAATCCTGTCGGGTCAATATTAAATTCTGGGGCTAGAAGTATAGAATCACCAAACTGAATAGTGACTTCAGGATCTATACTAATCTGTAAATCAGGACCTTCCGACAAAACGATGGTATCTCCTACCACACATCCATAAGCGTCCGTGATCACCAAGTCATATATTCCTGTTGGTAAGTTGAAGAACGATTGGGTATTACCTACATCGGTACCATTAAAAACTATATTATATTGTGGAGTTCCATTTAGTGATGACAAAATAATACTGCCATTAAATATACCTTCACAACTTGGCGGATTCACTTCTGCAATGATTTCAGTAAATTGTGGTGGACTTTCCGTAATGACTTCAGTTCTTAATGTTTTGCATCCACTATTCACATTCAACAATTCAAAGAAATAGGTGCCTTCGTCCATTATTTCAATGATATAATCTGTTACTCTATTTACAATATTTCCATTTGTTGTGGTCCACAAAGCTGTAAACTCATCACCTTGTGCTGAAGCCGATGCATCTAATGTAGCATTTCTATTTTGACATTGAATATCACCAATTACTTTTATTTCTGACATAGGTTTTATGGTGTCTATCGGCAAGGTCAATATCAAAGTATCTCTGCATTTATTGGCATTCGAGACTGTCAAAGTGTATCGTCCTGGTTCAGATGTATTTATAGTAGGAGTAATATAAGTGGTACCAGATTCACTTTTCCATTCATAACTAACATCGGTCTCCAATGATGAAGCAACCAATGTGGCTATAGGATTCACACAATTAATAGTATCTAACTGCACATCAAATCCAGGTGGTCTAGTATCAATATCTATATAAAAATGATCTATAGCCACACACCCATTTTTACCAGTTACTTGTATGGTGTAATCTCCTTGTTCATTAGTCTGTGGAGATGAGCTGTTGTTGGTTGTGCCAGAAGGATAAATCCATTTGTAAGCCTTTAGACTATCATTAGACATCACTGACAAACTAATAAAACTCGTATCACAAGGCAATAATATTGTATCTTGGATCTCAAAAACGGGTAGAGAAATGTCTTGAATAATATCCAACATCGCTACAGAAATACATCCATTACTTCCTGTTATAGTCACTTTGTACTCACCTGGTTTGAAAACTATCGGTGTCCTTACATCGCTTGTAAAATCAGTACCTTCCCAGTGATAACTTATAATACTTGAAATCGGATTAACCCCAATATTGATTTTTCCTTTACTACAAGTCAATGTATCACTAAAAAGTGTGTATTCTGGTACATCATCACTTTTAATAACATTTATCATAGTATCTGACGTGCAATAATTATCTGCTGTGACAATAAGCTGATATAAACCTGACTCAGACACAGACAAATCACTAGTGAGGGTAGTGTCTATGCCTCCACCTTGCCATCGGTAGGAAAGCACATTTCTATCAACTGTAGCACCTAATGTTACTGTTGGATTAAAACAATTGATGGTATCACTAATGATAGATTCAATAATAGGAGCAGCGCGATCTGATGTTACGACGACACTTCCTTCTGTCACACATTGATCATCATTGATAAAATCAAATAAATATGTACCTGGCTGAGAAACATCAAATTCCAATATATCTTGAGGTATGCTTTGTGGATTATTGCCATTTCGCCAAGTAACAGTTTTATAATCGTTTATTGGATTGATGACTATATTTGATAACGAATCACGACAATTTATGACCGTCGATGCAACATCAAACATTGGAAAGACTTTTCGTTCGACCACGTTGACAGTATCTCTTGCTGTACAGTTATTAGCAGCAGTAATTAAAGCAATATATTGACCAGGAATTGTAATGTCCAATGAATCACTTGTGATACCATTTGGAAGCCATAATGTACTACTTTGTGGTTGGTTATAATTAGTCACTAATGTTATTTGGTTTTGCTGACATGTAATAGTATCTGGTAATAAAATGCTAAAAACCGGAGCTAAAGTGTCATAACCAATTGTAAAAGTGATAGAATCCCTACAACTATTGGGTGCTACACCAACCATAGTATAACTACCACCTTCATATACAAAAACATTATTTCCCGTGGCCAAATACCCATCTCCACGCCAAGTAAATGATGTACCTGGCAATGAAGACAAACCACTCACTCTGACAGAATCCATTTCACATTTTATGACAGGCGTCTCAACACTCAACAATGGTAACGTATCATTTCTATATATCACTACAGAATCTGAAGTCACACAATTTTTCTGATTGATAAATGAATAATAGTATGTACCTGTTTTATTGACAAATGGAGATTGGTCACTTGAATAAAAACCATTTTCAAACCTGTATTCTATGGAAACAATGTCTGTATTAAGTAAACGAATTTGCACACTATCTTTTTGACAGTCTAAAGGCTCCGATACCACTTGTGGAGTCGTATAAATTCTATCATCTATCACCAATAAATCCTGTTCATCTGTACAGCCAGTGTTCGGATTTGTGATGGTGACTTTATAAAAACCTCCATCTAGTACTCGTGGTTCAGAAACATCATCTTCAAGTAAACTAGGGCCTTCCCATTCGTATGTATAAATCCCATTGGATGATTCTTGTATCAAGGTTAAAGTATCACTTCCACATCTGATGGAGTCGACCTTATAAACAACTTGAGGTATATCTTCTCCATTGGGAACAAATATTTCAGTTTGGCCGATACATCCATTACTTCCAATGAAGGTCATATTGTACAAACCTTGTGTGTACACCATTGGCTCTATGTCCGTACTTAAAAAATCAATACCCGTCCAAGTGGCAGATTTCAAATCTAAATCCGAAGTAACTTTAATAATCACTGTATCCACTAAACATGTCAGTGAGTCTACCATTAATGTCACTACAGGAATTAAGGTATCTGCTTGCACTTCGAATGTCTCAACGGCAGTACAACCATTATCAGTAGCAGTCACAGTGACATTATAACTTCCAGGACTAGAAATACGTGGATTTGGCTGCATGGACTGTATACCTGACCACTCATATTTCTCTACAGGTTCATTGACCGTAATTAATGGTATAACAAAAATAGAATCACAGCTTATAGTATCTACCATAATAGAAGTGATCAAAGGCGCAATTTTATCTTCTTGTATGTCAAATGAAAAAGTACCACCACATCCATTTTGTCTATCTATAATATTTACAGAAACCATCCCCGCATTACTTACAAAAGGATTTCTCTCGGATACATAATTAGGTAATACGCCTATCCAACTGTAATCATAAGTCCTATTTTCGTTGTGCATTAACAAAACTTGCACAGAATCATTTCTACAAGTCAGTGTATCAGCTGTAAAACTTGGATTTTCAAAAAACTTATCTTCAATAACTATAATAGAATCCCTTGCTTTACAGCCATTTTCCGATGTTATTGTTACAAAATATTTTCCGGGAAAGCTCGTGCTTATTCCATTTGGTATCAATGTGAAGAAATGACCATCTTCAGAAATCCAATTCAAAGAATCAATAGGCTTATTGGAGATGACTACAATTTCTACTTCAGGTACTTTACAAGTTATGGTGTCCGTTTGGAAATCTATAGTTGGATTAGATTCGTCTAGAAAGATTGTTTTTGATACAGTATCTCTACAGGTCAAACCTTGCAAAGTACCGCTGACTTCTAAAAAATAAGTTCCAACCGTTCTTATGTCAACTATAAAATCCGTAGTATCAGTTACTATTTGACCATCAAAAGTGAACCAATTGAATGTCACGTTACTTACCACATCACCTTCATTTGATCCTTCTAGCGCTATCAAATTAGACAGACAGCTTAATGAATCAGAAGTACTCATGATGGTAGCTTCAAGGCTAATAACTCTCAAATCTAATCTTACTAAAGAATCACATGCACCATTCGCAATGGAAATGTCATAAATTCCTTCTTGATCGTAAGTAACTCCATCTATGATGACCGATGAGCCTTCACAAATGTATTGTTGTAAATTGACTGGAGCAGCTTGATTAGAAATGACAACCACCATACAGCTATCAGAAACTGCTGCACAATTTCCCGCTGTAAAAAACAAAGTATTTAGTTGTAGATTATTCAATAAGGCACCTTCTGCGGGAAGGATGTTAGATTGATTATCAGCATATTGAATACCACAAATCGTATAAGTGCCTGCTGGAAAAGTCCTTAAATCTATCGCATCGGTATAATCAATTAGAGCCGTATCGTTAAAAATAACATTGGTATAATTATAAATAGAATCTATTGGCTGTTGTACACTAAAAGTCTTGACAATATCAATCTCTAATCTATCATCTCCTTGACAATAGGCAACATCAGGATTTAAAATCATCCCCGGATCAAGGATACACTCACCACAAGTTACACCTTCATCATCACAAAAAATCAGACTTGCATCCAATAAAATACCTTCATCTCCATCTGCAAAATCAATACATCTGAGTGTCCAGGTTCCATTAACAGGTCCAGTATTGAAATTTTCAAGACGACCCATGTGTGGATAATAAATACCTGTATAATTATTAAGACTTAACCAATTTTGGTCATTTTCCCATATTTCATCAAAACCTGAATCGGGTATGGCTGTAGCACCTTCAGGAACAAACGTAACATCCCACGTTATCAGTCCAGTAAAATATGCATTGATATTACCACCTGTTAGGGTGACTTTCTGTCCAGAAGGAGAGATTAATTCAATGAACATCTCCTTCATAAAATTATGTCTAAACTTTAGCTTTACACCACAAACGCCTTGGTTAGGGTCAGCTAGATTGTTGATGGTAGCTCCAGAAACCAAAATGGAAACGTTAGTCGTATCTTCTTGATCGTTAAATTCATCACGGATTATGTAAGTCTTGTCCAAGCCGCATTGTGCGGATAGATCAAATGTGAATATTAGTATTAAGAGTAGAATTATGTACTTCAACTTCTTTTATGAGTTTTGGTTAAAAAAGGAAAAAGTAAATTAGAGGGAAGCTGACATCGAACTGCAAATATAGGTAGTATTATCAAACATTGTTACCGAAATTGCGAAAAACAAAGAAAATAAAACAAAAACAAAGTTTAAATCTAATGAAATAATTACCTTAGCATCTTCAATTTTAAATAACCAATGAACAAAGTATTAGTAGCAAATAGAGGTGAAATAGCATGTAGAGTGATACAATCATTAAAAAAAATGGGTATCAAAAGTGTTGCAGTTTATTCTGAAGCTGATAAAAATGCCTTACATGTCAAACTTGCTGATGAAGCCTTCTACCTAGGACCATCTCCATCATCTGAATCCTATTTGGTCCAAGATAAAATCATTGATATCGCCTTAAAAAATGGCGTAGATGGCATACATCCTGGATATGGTTTCTTGAGTGAAAATTCAAAATTTGCATTAAAACTTCAGGAAAACAATATAAAACTCATCGGGCCTTCAGCTTATAGCATGGACATCATGGGAGACAAACTTTCTGCCAAAGATGCTGTCAAAAACTTTGGAATCCCTATGGTTCCAGGTACTGATTATGCCATTACCGATGTCCACGAAGCTATCCAAATTGCAGAAAAAGTAGGTTACCCTGTACTTGTCAAAGCATCAGCAGGTGGTGGCGGAAAAGGAATGAAGCTTGTACAGAGCAGCGCTGAGATGCCAGATCAAATGCAACTTGCCATTAATGAAGCGACATCGTCCTTTGGAAATGGTGCCGTATTTATAGAAAAATTTGTGACATCTCCACGACATATTGAGATACAAGTACTAGCAGATTCTTTTGGCAACACCGTATATGTTTTTGAGCGAGAATGTAGTATACAAAGGAGACATCAGAAAGTAGTAGAAGAAGCACCTAGCGCCATTCTTACTCCTGAAATTAGAAAAGCAATGGGCGACGCTGCTGTAAAAGTTGCTAAAGCTTGCCAATATGAAGGTGCTGGCACAGTAGAGTTCTTAGTAGATGATAAACTGAATTTCTATTTTCTGGAAATGAATACTAGACTTCAGGTAGAGCACCCAGTATCAGAAATGATTTCAGGACTTGACCTTGTAGAACAGCAAATCAAAATTGCTCGGGGCGAAAAACTAGCCTTCACACAAGATGATTTAAAAATAAACGGTCATGCTATAGAATTGAGAATTTATGCAGAAGATCCATTTGATAATTTTACACCGAGTATCAATACCCTTGAGACCTATCATCTGCCAAAAGGAGATGGCATTAGGGTAGATAATGGATATGTGGAAGGCGACACTATTCCGATTTATTATGACCCAATGTTGGCCAAGCTTACAGTCCATGCCGATACTAGAAATGGTGCCATAGAGAAAATGCTATCCGCTATTCAACAATATGACATCAAAGGAATAGCATCTACCCTTGATTTTGGTGCATTTGTAATGAAACATCCT
>Ga0209812_10001890_pt1 | contig 13404 bp, 10 predicted proteins | sample JI71714BDNA_FD_187502 | JGI IMG/M metagenome (GOLD analysis project Ga0209812, IMG submission 187502) | Wastewater effluent complex algal communities from Wisconsin, to seasonally profile nutrient transformation and Carbon sequestration -... | ecosystem: Engineered > WWTP > Effluent > Algae...
TGTGATGACTGGGATAAAATTTTTACAGTAAAAGGCAAAAATATAGAAGACCATATTTCGGCATGGAATAAAGCAAAGGAAAATAATTTGCCATTTGACTGTACTAAAATACCCGATGATGTCAAGTATTGGCCAGCTCAAGGTAATCCCTATTGGAATGAAAAATATCCTTGGCCATTACCAGATCAAACATTGGCAGAATATTGGGATTATGATAGTAATGGCAAATATGATCCATGTAAAGGAGACTATCCTATAGTTCTGAGAAGCGGCTGTGAGGTGGGCTATAGCCAAAGTCCTTATCTACCTACTGAAATAAATTTTTTCGTATTTAATGATAATGGCGGTCCACAAACGTTGTCTGGTCCAAATAAAATACAGATGGAAGTACAAGTAAGTGCCTATGCTTACAATACGAAAAACGAAGTCAATGACATGACCTTTTATCAGTATAAGCTTATCAATAAAGCAACCGAAGATTTAATAGATTTTTATTTTGGTTTTTGGGTGGACCCTGATCTTGGTTGTTATAGTGACGATTACTTTGGTTATGACAAAACTAGTGATGTGGCTTATATTTATAATCAAGACGCAGTGGATGGCGATGGTTCAGACTGCAATGGTGATAATGTCTATAGTGAAAATATACCTATGATAGGGCTTAGTTTTTTACTCAAGCCATATGGACCCAAGGTTTTTAAAAGAGATACGAATGGTAAATTTGTCGTGGATCAATTTGGTCAAAAGATTTTGATCGACCCTATACCAAATACAGGGGCGCAAGATACCGTTGTAGAAATTGGAATTTCTTCCTTTACATATTCGGAAAATTGTAGGCTACCTGGATCTTTTTTTCCACCAGGTACATGTGATCCTCTTAGAGGTAGAGAAGATGGTTTTTACAATTATATTAGAGGATTTTGGGCAGACGAGACTCCATTTACTTTTGGTGGATCAGGTTATAATCCTGGCTATACTGATACATTGTCGCATGTATTTGATGGTGAGCCAAATAACCCTAATGGATGGTCTATGTGTACATCAGGTCTACCTTATTCTGATAGAAAATTTTATATGTCCGCAGGTCCATTATTGCTACAACCTGGTGCTATTAACCTATTGACTGTTAATATCTTTTCAGTTTTTGATGTTCCGCTTCCTTGTCCTGATCTTACAAAAATGAGGTACATTAATGGCGTGACTCAATGGTTTTTTGGAAACTGTTTTAATGAGCCTCAAGAAGGTCCCGACGCACCGGACGTATCATGCATAGAAAAGGATAAGGAGCTTATATTGATTCTAAAAAACAATAAAGATTGGTCCAATAATTATGACGAATCTTTCAGTGAAGCTACTCTTTATTTACCTCCAGGATTTGATGACCAATATAGATTTGAAGGATATAAAATTTATCAACTTAAGGACGAATCTGTAAGATATAATCAGTACAATGATCCTTCAGTTTCAAGACTTATCGCACAAACTGATATCAAAAACAATGTGGCAGATATTTACAATTGGTTTCCTATCGAAAATCCAGATACATCAGCGTTTGCACATCCCTACATATGGCAACCAAAACTTATGATAAGTGGGGCAAATTTGGGCATCAAACACACTTTTTCCATTACCGAAGACCAATTTGCTGATGAAGAAAAGACGCTAGTCAATGGTAAAAAATATTATTTTAGTGCAGTAGCTTATGCGCATAATGAATGGAGACCATATAACACACAGGACAATTATGGTCAACGAACTTCATATATAGACGGTAGGGTAAATATCAAAAACTATTCATTCATGCCACAACAAAATGAGAACCAAATCGAAAGTCAACTTAAAGTGACGCGAATTTCGGGTGAAGGGAATCCCAATGTTTTTCTAGATGTTACATCAGATATGTATGACAAAATGCTGGCTAATGAATTTGATGGAAAGATAACATATCGTACTGGATTTGGTCCTTTGGTAGGCAAAATTCTTGACCCATCAAAACTAAAAGACAAAAAGTATCGTCTAGAAATTACTGGAAATTTTAATTATTCTAGACCAATTTGTACTTACGATGACGATGCTACTTGGACACTTACAAATATCACGGACAATGTTGTTGTTTTAGAAAATGAACCTTTGTTTTACATTAAGGAATATGTAGTAGACGAATTAGGGTTTTCAATTACTGTAGAAAATCGTCCAGAGCCAGCTTCTCAAGCATCTGACATTCAGAAAGGTGGTATCGGAGCCAAAATAGACTATCTCAACCCTGATGGTCCGAAATGGTTTGGAGCAGTAACCGAAGGAGGGAAAATCCAAGACAATATGTATGATTATATCAATCCTGCGGGTAGTCCAATGCAAGATCCCGACAACGTACTCTCAAAGCTCGGTGATGGATTTTTTATACCATTCATGTCAAGTAGACGAACTGGTATGCCATTTTTTTTGAGTCCATTTTCTAGGGAACTAGTATCAATAGTATCAGGCTCCGCATTAAATAGTTTTCGATTTCGAGATCTTAATAATGTGGACATCGTCATGACGAAGGACAAATCCAAATGGAGTAAGTGTATCGTTGTAGAGAGCACAGCTCCAGAATTAGTAGCAGAAGGTACCATTGGCGATAGAAAAAATTTTGAGCTAAGGAGCTCACCATCAGTAGATAAAAATGGTAATCTACTAAATGATGGCACCATAGGATTTAGTTATTTTCCAGGATATGCTGTAGATGTAGAAACAGGCAAAAGACTAAATATATTTTTTGGCGAAAGTAGTCTTTATAGAGATACCATGGTAAATATTAATGGTACACAAGTAGACATGAAAAGTGTTTTGAAAGATGGTGTAGCCTTAGGTGGTGATATGATTTTTAATCCTTCTTCTCAATTAGCTATTGATGATCTTGTGATAAAGGATCCAATAACTGACGAAATACTGACAATAATTGATCCAATAGGAATAATGGCCGGTGGTCAACATTATATTTATGTTACCCGCCAAGAGTATGATGGCTGTGCTTCTTTTGCAAAAAAAATGATGAGGGGCGAAGATGGTAGTATTCCAAAAATTTTGAACAGGGCAAAAGTTTGTACCGCAATCACTTGGACTTCATTTCCTATTTTACCCAAAGGTGCTCAACTATTACCTCTTAGCGAAGGACTTATTCCCAATGATATGATCGTGAAACTTCGTGTAGATAATCCTTACGGTGAAAGCAGAAGATTCGATATCGACCTAGAAAGGGAATGTTTTACTGATGGAGATTATCCAGTGTATGAATTTGGATTTGACACAATAAATTCATTTTTAAAAGAAGAAGGGGAGCTTGGCAATGTTTATTTGGCTCCAAATCCTGTTAGTTTGGGAGAATCTTCTTTTGTGTTAAAATTATTTAATCTACCACAGGATGTCCATGTTAGCATTATAAATATCGGTGGAAGTGTGGTCAAAACATATGGTATTACGGATGGTGTATGTAGTTTTTTATCAGGCCCTGGAGTTATGGAAACTAGATACGATATAGAACCATATCGTTTGAGCCAGGGACTCTATTTTGTACATATTAGAAATAACAAGACGGGTGAATCCAAGACACTAAAGTGGCTGGTGTTATGACATTTCATAAAAACAGAAAGGCGATCCATCGTAATGATTTATCGCCTTTCTTATTATTATGTGGTGGCTAAAATGAAAATAAACAATTATGGGAATACGCCCAATGTCATATAATCTCCTGCTACTTTATTTAATGCGCAAATAAATGCGGCATCTCTAAGGTTGTCTACTTTTGGATAAGAATGGTAAACTTCCATGATTTGGTGATAAGAATTGATCATGGTTTCTTCTAACCCTGAACGTACCAAATCTACTTCTTCTGCGCCACGTGTGATAAATTGTTTTTCTTTTTCGCTAATTGATTTACCTGTAAGGTTTTCAAAAGTAGATACAATATTTAAATATGTATTATGATTAAATCTTTTATCCATTCGACCAAATCTCATGTGAGAAAGATTTTTTAACCATTCAAAATATGAAACAGTCACACCTCCTGCATTACAATACATATCAGGAATGATCACACCGCCATTTTTGATGATAATATCTGCTGCACCTGCTGTTATAGGGCCATTTGCAGCTTCTGCGATTACTTTTGCTTTTACGCGACCCGCATTTTCTTCTGTGATAACAGATTCCAAAGCCGCTGGGACCAAAATATCACATTCTATACCTACCCAATCTCCTCTATCGTTTAAAGTGACTGTGCCCGGCATACCCAGAATTGTACCATGAGCTTTTCTATAATCTAATGCTGCTTGCATATCGATTCCTTTTTCGCTGTAGACGGTACCTTCCATTTCAGATAGGCCTATGATTTTCACATCGCCTTCTTGTTGAGATATAAGACCTGTGTACGAACCAACATTTCCCATACCTTGAATGACCATTGTCTTTCCAGCTATACCTTTTGTTGCACCTATTCTTTTGAGTTGTGAGTCATCATTATACACTTCTCTTATTGCATAATAAACGCCTCTACCAGTAGCCTCTGTACGTCCGCTGATACCATTTTGACGTACTGGTTTACCTGTAACACAACCAGCTGCATCTATCTCACCACCTTTGAATGTTTGGTAAGTATCTAAAATCCAAGCCATTTCTCGCTCACCTGTTCCATAATCTGGAGCTGGAACATCGATACTAGGTCCTATGAAATTCTTACGGATCAGCTCTACCGTATACCTTCTCGTGATACGTTCGAGTTCTTCAGCTGAGTATGCTCTTGGGCTAATCTTCACACCACCTTTTGCACCTCCGAAAGGTACATCTACGATAGCACACTTGTAAGTCATCAATGCCGCTAGTGCCATGACTTCTTCTTGATCTACCAAGTGGCTGAACCTGATACCACCTTTAGTAGGTAGTCTATGGTGTGAATGTTGCACCCTATATGCTTCTATCACCTGATATGAATCGCCTATTTTCACAGGGAAATTCATTTGGTAGATAGCATTACAAACCTTGATTTGTTGTAACAATCCAGGATGAATGTCTGTGTGTGCTGCAGCCCGATCGAAGTTGCTCTGCACACTTTCAAAAAATTTTGCTTGTTTACTGCTCATTTTTAATTTGATTTTCTAATTTGGTTAGTTTACGATCTAAACGATATAATAAAATGGTTATTCCTATGAAAATAACTGCAATCACTATGACTACAGAATAAATTTTGCCCGTACTCCTTAGGAAGTCTAATGAATCTCCTTGAGCCATTAGAGGCAAGACTGCACATAGACTAATAAAAGTCAAAGATAAAAACTTCTTCATAAATATTTCTTTATTGGTTTTTCAATAATACTTTTTCCTTTAACTTTTCGTACCTTATCAATAATTGCGACATCCATGTTCCGAGAAGTGCCAATGCTATGATAGATGGATAAAAAAACAATCTAAGCGTATTGTCTAGATCTTCACCACCCAAGGCCGGATTTCCCCCATTGCCAGGATGTAAACTGTCGGTCATACGTGGTATAATAAAGACCAATGGTATAAGTGCCACAAAGGCAAAAATACTGTAAGAAGCCGATAGTTTGGCCCTACGGTCGTGGTCGGACGAAGAGCCACGTAGCACCAAATAAGCAAGGTAAATAAGCATGGCTATAGCTGTCATATTGAGTTTAACATCAGAAGTCCAGAAAGTATCCCACGTAAACTTTGCCCATACTGAACCAGTTATCAACCCAAATACACCATACATAATTCCTATTTTATTGAATGATGCAGATTTGATATCGTGGATCATGTCACCAGTATTCAGAAATCTGACTGCGTGATATACACCTACTATCAATAATATAAACATGGCAAACCACAACGCAATATGGAAAAATGTATTTCTTATGGTCTCATTCAGAATATTACGATATGGGAATTTGATACCTTCCACCACACTAAATTGACCTATGCCTGAAGACTTCCATGCTTCACCAGAAATAGCCGATGAATCTGCTACTGTTGCAAAAATAGCATTAGGCTGTACAAAAACACCATCTACATCATTATCCACAATAAGGGAAAGTGGTTGGACCGCTTCTTTTACAGGAAAATTAGCAGGTATGCTGAATGTAAACTTTGCTTCGTTTTCGGTAATTTTTCGGATTTCTGTTGCTGAGATTGCATGGATAGAGTCTAGTTTTAACCATGCTCTCACTTTGGTAGCTGCTTGAAAATGGGTATTATACCCGACTACATTAAAGGTAATATCTTCTCCACTTTTTGCATTACTTGGCGTGACTGAGGTGATACCAGGTTTAATGGGAATGACTAAGCCACCTATCAACACGTACAAAAAGATCAACGCGCCTCCTATTTTCCACCAAAATCCGTTCATCTATCTTAATTATTATTTTTGATTACAATCAACTTCTCCATAAACCAGGGAAAAGTAATAACATGGCTCCTAATAAAATAAAATCTACTCCTATTAACATCATTACATCATCCATTATTGCAGTATCTACGAGCAATCTAACACTTACCGTCGTTATTTTTAATAAAAGCAGCACAATCGGTAATACCAATGGCAAAGCCAAGATTGACATCATAGTGCTACTGCCAGAATCTGCCGCCGATATCACGGACACAAATGTAAAAACGATCGAAATACCGAATATCCCAAGTCCTGACCCCATAAAAAACAGGCTATAATCTTTGACCGGAAAACCTGTAAATATAAACATCACACCCAATATGATCAGAAATAAGACACATAAAAACATGAAATTGTAGAGCAGTTTGGCTACTATGAGGTCAATGGGATCAAATAAGGTGTAGTAGTAGAGATAGGTTTCTTTTTTTTCTTGGAGAAAACTTTTGACGATGGCATTTAATCCTGCAAAAAGCATGATGATCCATATAAGAATCGTCCACTCTCTAGGGTTGATATTATTGAAAGACTTATATACGATGAACACTACTGTAGTCGCAAATAGAAATATTCCACCCAAAGCAAATTTTTGTCGAAATTCGATCGACAATTCTTTGATAAAAATATCTTTGACTTTAGTGATGTTCATTACCCTAATATTCGGGTCAAAGGTACGAGTATTTTTTTGGGGATAATAACAAACGAATGAGAATTAGGTGACGAAACTATTACTTCCCTACTTCTTCACAATAATATTATCTATCAGTCGTACGCCATCAGCCCACACTGCTACACACGCTACTACGTAATCTGAAGCATTTATATCCGTCACGGGTGTCAGTTTGTAACCATCTACTAGAGTCAGATATTCTGGTTCGAAAGGATGGATACTGAGTTTTTTTAATCCATTTTCTGTCAATTCAGCGATAGATTTTTTGGACTTATTGCGTTTTATGGTCTGAAGGGTTTTGTAGACGATGCCTGCTTTTGCTCTTGTCTCCTTGGTAAGTCTTTCGTTTCTAGAACTCATAGCCAAGCCATTTTCTTCTCGTATAGTAGGGCAAACGACCAAAGTGGTCTTAATACCTAAAGTCTTTATCATGTGGTCAATGATGGTAAATTGTTGGAAATCTTTTTGTCCCATGTACAATTTATCTGGCATGACGATGTCTAGCAATCTTTTTACGACTTGTGCAACTCCTTTGAAATGTCCTGGTCTGAACTTTCCTTCCATATAGGTATCAAGTCCGGCTAAATCTATCTCTTGTCCTGCTTGTTCGCCATCGGGATATACTTCTGCTGCTGTCGGTGCAAAAACGATATCAATATCTGTGGGTATAAGTTTTAAGATGTCACCATCTAGATCTCTAGTGTATTTATCCAAGTCCTTTTTGTCATTAAACTGAGTGGGATTGACAAAGATAGAAACGATGGTTATGTCATTTTCTCTTTTACTCTTTTTAGCAAGTGTGATATGTCCTTCGTGAAGCGCACCCATCGTAGGTACAAATCCTATGGAATAACCCTTGTCACGATTAAAAATTACAACATCTGATAGTTCTTTTGCACTCTGAATGACACGAATCATGACTGACCAATTATTTACTTGTATTAAACCATTTTTTTAAGACCTTTTCTGCGGGTTTTTCCTGTGGTGTATAATCTTTTTCGAAGTAACCTTCATGGCCCATATTATCTGGAAACCACTTCCATAAAAATCCGCCACCCCAAAAATCTTCTTCTATGAAACTTGACCATAGAGCGTCATAAGCATTGCATTGTGCTTGGTGATTGATGGTGAGAGAATGTATGTTTTTTTCTAACTCCCATGTTTTTCCAGCGCAACCGTCTACTGATAAATAACCGTATTCCGTAAAAATAATTTTTTTGTTATGCTTACGTGAAAAGCTTTTTAAAGTTTTTTTGATCGGTTTCCACTCTTTGTAAAGGAGATTAATCGTTGGATTTTGTGCATCTGAAAGCGGGAAATAACTGCTAATACCTATATAGTCGAGATCATCCCAAAAAGGCACATCTTGATAATTGTCCCAATTTGCAGAATAGATTAATTGCCCTTTGTATGTTTGTCTCACATCCTTTATAAGTTGCTTCCAGAAACTTGATCGCTTTTTTACAGCAACATTGTATTCTGTTCCGATACAAAACATTTCAACATTATGTTTTGCTGCGATGCGTGCAAATTCCTTGATATAAGCCGCATAATTATCTTCCCATTTTTTCCAATCTGACTCTGACTCAAAATCCATATCTCCTACCCATCCACCACCAATGTAGACTTGAGGTTTTAGCATTACTTTTAGACCAACTTCTCTCGCAGTTATGATTGAACTTTCTACACCTTCACTTCTTTCTCCCCACCATTGTCTATCTAAATTAAACGAAACAGAGGGATTTCCTTTTCTGCTAAATCCATATGGTACAAATGCTACCCATTCAGCTTGGATATTTGCAAGTGGCAACAAAGATTTTGTATTAAGTGGCTTAGGAGGCGCTACTACTGTAACTCCTTTGATAGGACTAAGTATTGAATTATGGGCATAATATGACCCAACTTGATTTTCTTGTACGAAAGCAAATGTTATATTAAGAAGTATCAAAAAAGCAATACCAAATAAAACTTTATTCTTTAAAAAGGACACTTTTAAAATTTGGTGTAAAAGTATATTATTTACTTAGTAATAATTGTAAAATTATTTCATTTTATACGCTGATTCCAAAAAAAAGTAACTCTTTTGAGTTAAAAAAGTAATAAAATTGAACTTTTAGGCAAAAATGCCATTTGAAGTGCTCAGTTGTTTACATTATTTACCAAATATTCTTTCCTTATAAAATGTGTCAAAAGATGATACAAGTAGTATTTTTGTCCATCAATCCAAGACAATAAATTATAGATAGTATGAAAGCAGCAACGTTGCATCAGATTAAAAAAGAATTGGAAACTAGTTCGCCGCAAAGGGTTTTGTCTCTACTATTGAAAGTAATAAAATCAAAAACCGAAAATAAAGAACTAATTTCTTACCTTCTTTTTGACGAAGATAATTTGTCAGGATATATAGCTGACTTAAGAGAAGATGTATCTGAATTGTTAAAAGATATAAAATACTTACCTCCATATCAAGTGAAGAGAAGTCTTAGAAAAGCCTTAAAATTCATTACAAAATATGCCAAATATACAGGCGCAAAAGAGACTGAAGCTGAATTGTTAGTTCATTTATGCAAGTTAATGCAAACCCAAGGATTAGCGTCAGGCTCAAATAAAATGGCAAATAGTATTTATGCCAAACAAGTAGAAAAAATTGAGAAACTCATTCCATATTTACATGAAGAACTGCAGTTTGATTACAAAGAAGAATTAGTAGTTCTAAAGAAGTCCATCAAAATAAATTATTATTGAAAGCAAAATTATGATTGGCAACAATTGAAAAGAAAAGTAAAGTTGTTTTTATAGCAACACTAGGTTAAATAAAACACAAAAAGGGTTTATCTTAATAGACAAACCCTTTTATATTATATTGTATAAAAAGATATTATTCTCCTTGGTTACCGAACTTCTCCTGTCTGTAAGCAGCAGAAAGAATTTCATTTCTTCTTACTACAGATGGCTTAGTAAAGTGTTTTCTACTTCTTAATTCTTTTACAAGACCTACTGACTGAAATTTTCTTTTGTATCTCTTCAGTGCTCTGTCGATCGATTCGTCGTCTTTGATGTTGATAATCAGCATAAAATATTTTTGTTTTAACCTATTTTATTAAAAGGAACGCAAAAGTATGACTTTTTAATAAATTGCAAGGTTTTTATGGATTTTTTTTATAAAAATTATTACTTTTTCTTTTTTACACTCCATTCTTCCCTTCTTTTTCAACAAAAACAGAACTCTTGATGGCATTTTATAAGTTTTTACACCTTAGTTATTAGCCAAGTTCGTCTTTTCAAAAACAATATCCCTGCTAAAATTACCAAAATTGCCCCACCTGAAGCCAATTCTTTTACTAATGCTTGTCTCGCTGAAAGCGCAAATACGTTCTCCGGGATTTTTATAGAAATGATAAATTCTATGTGGTTTTGGACAAAAAGACCGAATATCATGTTTAGTAATGCAGTACCTATTAATACAATGCCTACATATTTGTTGCTTAACCTGAACCCATAAATTTCGCTTACAAGACTGAATAAATAAGCTACTGAAAAAGCAAACCCAAGTATAAATAGTATTGGAAAACTAAAAGTGTAAAACAATCCTAAGCTTAATGTAATTAAAATTGTAAGACAAAATAACCATCCTACACTCGACAGTTTTTGTCCGAGACTGGAAATATATGTTCTAAACACAAATACCATTGCAAAAACTAAAAAAAATGCTAGTCTATGAAATAAGTTTTGACTATCATCTTTCAATATCATCGACCACAGTACAAAACTAATTAGTAAGGCAATGAATACAGCTGAGAACAACAAAAGACTTCCTTTAAGAAGGTTGGGAAGTGTTGATTCATTTCTGTCTTCAACATTAAATTCAGAACCTTTTATTTCTGACAATGCTAAAATTAGCACTAAGACAGCCATAACAGCAATAGCAAGGACATTGCCATCAACCAAAAAATTGGTGTGAATGACAATACCCGACAAAGAGATACCTAAGGCAATTTTAGCAAATACATTAGACGAATTAATACGATTTGTCACCAATGGTTTTAACAATATACCTGCCAATAAACCTTGGGCCAGCCCTGCAAAAAGTATGATTGCAACATGCTGGAAAACAAAAGTTATTGCGACTGCTACCAAATTTAAGCCTAAGATGAGATAAAATATTAGACGATTTGACCAAACATTTGTAAAAAAAACTAAACTTGCTGATGTCAACAAGATCATCAAAAATATACCTATTACCGTGTAATTTATTACTTCACTATCGACATGTGACGGAATGATACAACCTAGCCAAATGCCCACATATATGGACAGAAGCATAGAAACTGACGAAGCCAACCGTGTTTTAAATGACATACAATGACTTTATCATTCTTGATACTCTATATTCTCGTTCTTGAAGCCAATAAAAAATAAAATCAAGATAACACCAGCAAACCCAGCAGGATAAAGCCATATCATGTTCCAGTTTTTGACTTCATTCACAATATTTATTTCTGTGATGTATCCAGCAGCTTCAAAACCTATCAACATACCCACACCATAAGTAGCGAGTGTAATAAGACCTTGTGCAGCACTTTTGACATTTGGACCTGCTTTTGCGTTGGTATAAATCTGACCACTCACAAAAAAGAAGTCATAACAAATACCGTGTAAAGCAATTCCCAAAATGAGCATAAAAGACAAACTACCCGCATCACCAAAAGCAAAAAGAACATATCTCAAAGCCCAAGCCAACATACCCACCAAGATGGTATTTTTAAATCCATATTTTTTGAAGAAGATAGGAAGTAAAAGCATGAAGATTACTTCTGACATTTGACCTATAGTCATCTTGCCTGTCGGGTTTTCCATGCCTACATCAACTAAAAATGGATTGGCATTGGCATAATAAAAAGCTAAGGGAATACAAATCAAGATAGAAGAGACAAAGAAAACTAGAAAATTTCTATCACCTAGTAATTTCAATGCGTCAAGGCCTAAAATCTCTGAAAGCGTTATTTTTTTGTTTTTGTCTACGGTCGGTGGTGTGGCAGGAAGGAAGAAACTAAAAACACCCAAAAGAGCAGATGCACCGGCTGCTAGCAGAAATGTATTGCTTAGCATTCCAGCTGCAATAGACTCTTTGCTATCCCAACTAAAAATGTAACTAATAGAAAGTCCAGCCAATATCCAGCCTATGGTACCGAAGACTCTAATATATGAAAATTCTTTGGCAGGGTCTTTCATTTGATTGAAAGAAACAGAATTGACCAAGGCTAAGGTAGGCATGTAAGCGATCATATAACCCAAAACATATGGATAAAAAACACCAAAATCTGAAGTTTGTGACATCAAATACATCAAAGCCGCTCCTATCAAGTGAAGTACTCCAAGTATTCGCTCAGCATTAAAAAATCTATCTGCAATTAGTCCGATGATAAAAGGTGCAATGATGGCTCCCCAAGATTGTGTGCTAAATGCTCTTGCAATTTGTCCACCTTCCGCAGACATATTGCTACCTAAAAATGTTCCTAAAGTTACAAACCAAGCGCCCCAGATAAAAAACTGGAGAAACATCATGGTGGATAATTGGATTTGAATGGATCTGTTCATCTTTGTTCTGTTTTGATTTTGATTACAATTCTCTGATTTTTAAATTTTTGTACCATACTTTGTCGCCATGGTCTTGGAGCGATATATGACCTGACTTCGATTTACCAAAATCCGGCATTTCTTTAAACTTACTTTTAGCCACCATCTTTGCCCACGTATCATCATGCATAGTAAAATTTACCACATTGACACCATTGAGCCAAAATTCTACCTGACCTTTATTGCTCTTAATACGCGCTTCGTTCCATTCTCCTGCAGGCTTCACTACTGGATATTTACATTCTATCATATCATACAAATCACCAGCTCTGTGTGTCACATACTTAGCATCAGGATGACAAGTATTATCCAAAACTTGCATCTCTGGACCAGTCTGCCATACATAGTCGTATTTGTCACTCTCTACTACATTAAATATTACTCCACTGTTTCCACAGTTTCCGATTTTCCATTCATATACAAATTCATAATTTTCATAAGCCTTGTCAGTGATAATGTCTCCTCCATCTATTGCTTGCCAATGTCCATCTTTATTAGGTTTTGCATCTAGATGAATGGCATTTTCATTAATAATCCATCCTTTACCGATGCTTTTTTTGCGGAAATTGCGCCATCCATTTAATGATTTACCGTCAAAAAGTAATTTCCAACCTGTCTTTTGTTCAGATGGTGTCAATGTGTTGTCTGCATAAGTGAATGGTGGTTTTTTAGAAACGCC
>Ga0209812_10001894_pt1 | contig 13380 bp, 13 predicted proteins | sample JI71714BDNA_FD_187502 | JGI IMG/M metagenome (GOLD analysis project Ga0209812, IMG submission 187502) | Wastewater effluent complex algal communities from Wisconsin, to seasonally profile nutrient transformation and Carbon sequestration -... | ecosystem: Engineered > WWTP > Effluent > Algae...
AAAACCAATCCCGCCTGTTGCTCCGGTAATCACAATACGCATGGTATTTTCCATCCTACGCTAATCATTCTTCGTTCTATGCTAAGAAAGTCACGCTTTTAGCACAACGGTACTTTAGTGCTAGTTGTCTTTCTAAAGGATAGGGGGTATCCATCTAGCCCAGCTGACCGCTGAACGGTTTGCTACTTTGCGCTTGGCGCTCGGTATGTTAAATTTACGCCTTTACCTATCTGGCAGCGCTTCAGCCAGTGTATGCCGTGCTTGTTGCTAACCTGTCATGCGCAGTAAACACCAAAATGAGAATAATGAAGCCTGCTTAAAGTGGCGATACCATCGCCCCATGCTGTATACCAAGAGGACACATTTAATGACCCATTCCAGCAAAACGCCGCAGGGCGCTGCTGAAAAACGTGGCTGGTTTACACGTTTTCTCGATACTGTAGAGTTTTTAGGCAACTTACTGCCCCATCCCGTTACCTTGTTTGCCTGCTTTGCGTTAGCCGTTGTATTAGGCAGTGGCATTGCCGCGTATTTTGATTTTAGTGCCATTGATCCACGCCCTGAAGGGACCGCAGGCCGTGCCGCAGATGGCACCATTAAGGTTGTCAGCTTAATGACGGTTGACGGCTTGCAACGCATCGTCTCTAACTTAGTCACAAACTTTACCAGTTTTGCGCCCTTAGGTGTGGTGTTAGTGGCGCTGTTAGGCGTGAGTGTTGCCGAACATTCGGGCTTAATCTCTGCAGCGATGCGGGGCTTAGTGATGAATGCCTCAAAACGCATGGTTACAGTAACTATTGTGTTTGCCGGTATTATTTCTAATACCGCGTCTGAATTGGGCTATGTGGTTTTAATCCCGATGGCGGCATTAATTTTCTATTCGTTGGGGCGCCATCCACTGGCGGGATTAGCCGCCGCATTCGCCGGGGTTTCAGGTGGTTACAGTGCTAACTTGTTTATTGGTACGGTTGATCCATTATTGGCTGGTTTTACCACCTCGGCAGCCAATCTGATTGATCCTACCTATGTGGTTGGTCCTGAAGCGAACTGGTTCTTTATGATTGCCAGTACCTTTGTGATTGCAGCCTTGGGCGCTTTTGTTACCGAAAAAATCGTTGAACCTAAACTGGGTAAATACCATGCCAGTGAAGCCTCGGTTGATTTGGGTGAACAAAAACTGGATCCATTAACCGCGCTTGAGAAAAAAGGACTGATCGGCGCGGGGTTAACGTTTTTAGCCTTGGGCATTTTATTGGCCCTTAGTATCGTGCCGGAAAATGGTGTCTTACGTCATCCTATAACCGGTGCAGTGGAAGACTCTCCTTTCTTAAAAGGCATTGTGGTCTTTATTTTTATTACCTTCGGTATTCCTGGTTATGTGTATGGTCGGATTGTCGGTACGATGAAAACCGATCGTGATGTGATCAATGCTATGGCAAAAAGCATGAGTTCAATGGGGTTATATATTGTATTAGTGTTTTTTGCGGCCCAGTTTGTGGCGTTTTTTGGTTGGTCAAACCTCGGGGCCATTTTAGCGGTTAAAGGGGCAACCTTATTACAAACAATAGGGCTAACCGGCCCAGAGCTCTTTGTATTCTTTATTGCCATGTGTGCTATCGTCAATCTGTCGTTGGGTTCGGCATCCGCACAATGGGCTATTTTTGCCCCTATCTTTGTGCCTATGTTAATGATTGTCGGATACTCACCAGAAGTTATCCAAGCGGCGTATCGGATTGGCGATTCGGTAACTAACTTAATTACGCCCATGATGAGCTATTTTGGCTTGATTTTAGCGGTGGCGTCTCGATATAAAAAAGATATGGGCATCGGTACCTTAATCGCTACGATGTTGCCTTATACCATGGTGTTTTTTGTCGGTTGGGTGGTGCTATTTTATGTCTGGGTATTCTTACTCGGATTGCCAGTTGGACCCGGTGCCCCTACTTATTATGAATTCGCACAATAGCATCTTACTGCTTTAACAAAGCTGTGATATAACATGCTACAAGCGATAGCACAGTCAGTATGCTGGCTCGAGAAAAAGCGCTTTCTCGGGCTGTTTGGCTGGTTGATGCAATCAATTATTAACTGTCGCGTCTGTTATTCGCAGGCGTTTTAACCTCTAGAGAACAGAGTTGTATATGGAACAGAATAAAGTTGTTGGATTAAGTAAAGAAACGCATGCGAAAACCAAAATCAATAATGTGCGTCCATTCAGTCACATTGCGAATGAGCATATGTTACCTGTTGTTGTGCATGAATTTGTGGTGGCTGGCGCTGAATTCCCCATTGTGTTTGTAAAAGATCCATCAGGCGATCGTTTTCAACCTGTTGCGTTGTTAGGGTTAGCGGCACAACAAAACTTAATTATCAAAGAAGATAAGTGGGATGCCATGTATATCCCGCGTGTTCTGCGCAACTATCCGTTAGTGTTAGTACAAGATGCTCCTGGCAGTGATCGCTTAATCGTTGCTATTGACGAGAATTCAGAGCGCGTTAATACCACAGAAGGGTTTGCATTATTTAACGATGATGGCAGCGAAAGCGAGTTTTTAACCGCGCGTAAGCAACAAATGGGCGAGTTTGTTGAGTTTAGCCAAATCACCCATAACTTTACTGAGAAGCTGAAAAGCCTTGGATTAATCAAAGAGCAAGTATTAACGCTGACCATCGACGGTGAAAAACGTAACATCAATGGTATTCATATGGTCGACGATCAAAAGCTGAACGACCTGAGCGATGAGGTGTTTTTAGATTTACGTAAGCAAGGTTATTTAACCGCGATTTACGCGCACTTGATGTCGTTACAACATACGCAAAAGTTAGTGCAAAAGTTAGCGGCATTGGAAGAAGCGGCAAAAGCCTAACGCATTTCCGGTGAGTAAATAAAAACGGCAGCGATGGCTGCCGTTTTTATTGGTGTTTATAGAAACCGCACTTAGTTAATGCCTAATTTTTGTTGTAAGGCGAGCTGCACATGAGCGGGAACAAAGCTGGACACATCGCCACCGTGGCGACACACTTCTTTTACCAACGTAGATGAAATAAACGTATTTTTTTCTGACGGCGTCATAAAAATACTGTCTAGCTCTGGGTTGAGTGAACGATTCATACTGGCGAGCTGAAATTCGTACTCAAAATCAGCCACAGCGCGCACACCGCGGATCAATACTTGAGCCTGTTGTTCTTGCCCAAATTTGGCGAGTAAACCAGAAAAGCCAATAACACTGACATTCGGGCATTCCACAAAGGCTTGTTTCGCTAATGCTACCCGTTCGTCTAGTGTAAATAACGGTTGCTTGCTGGGATTGGCCGCTACCGCGACGATAACCGCATCAAATAAACGCGCGGCGCGCAGCACTAAATCGGCATGGCCATTGGTTAAAGGATCAAAGGTGCCTGGGTATATCGCGCGAATTTTCATCAAAAGGGTATCCTAGTCTGCCGAGTGTGACAGTGATCTGGTATTTTAAAGCAATTTGGCGTTACTATAGCAAACTCACCGTTTAATAAAAGAAGCCTGCTTAACGCAATGGAAAAGAAGCTTAGAACAAAAGACCGCATATTACAGGCCAGTATTGCCTTGTTTAATGAAGTGGGCGAACGCCAAGTCACAACTAATCATATTGCGGCACACTTGGGTATCAGCCCGGGCAATTTGTATTACCATTTCCGAAATAAAGAAGACATCGTACGGCAAATTTTTCGTGAATATGCCAAGCTGCTCGACACCCGAATAAAGCCGCCTGCGCACAGTTCACAAGCACTGGATGCGTTAACAGATTATTTAGACGCTGTGTTTGAGTTAATGTGGCGCTTTCAGTTTTTTTACGCCAACTTGCCCGATATTTTGGCGCGGGATGCCGCATTGCAGCAGGATTACTTGCACGTGCAGCAAGGGGTGCTCGGTCGTGTCATGTCGGTTATTAAAGCGTTAAAAGCCGCCGGAGTGATCAAAATTGACGATAATGATATTCGAGATGTTGCACACAATATCAAGTTGTTAGTCACCTTCTGGATCAGCTATTTAAAGACCCAAGCGCCCGATGCGGTTATCAATAAAGCCAATCTGTACCGTGGGGTGCTTAAAGTGTTATTACTGTTTAAACCTTATGCCACACCCGAGGCGTTGCCGGATATTAATACCCTACAACAACACTACACAGAGTTAGCTGGATCCGATACTAGCGCAGTCGATTTGTAGCCATTTGTTTACACTCGAGCCAGGCATGCCCTGGCTTTCTTCGGTATAATCACTGCAGTGATGCCCGGTAAAAAGTACAATAGGGCGTCAAATCAACACTATTGAAATAACCTGCCTACATTGCCAGAGGAGGCTTTATGCGCAATGGCGCTTTTCTGCACCATCTACAACAACAAATCGAAGAGGTGAAAGCAGAAGGTCTGTACAAAGCAGAACGTATAATCACTTCACAACAGCAAGCTGATGTTACTGTGGGATCGCAGCAAGTCTTAAATTTTTGTGCTAACAATTATTTAGGGTTAGCGAATCATCCTAAGCTAATTGCCGCAGCACAAGCGGGCTTAACCAGCCATGGTTTTGGGGTCGCGTCTGTGCGTTTTATTTGCGGCACGCAAGACATTCACAAAACGCTAGAAGCGAAAATCAGTACCTTTTTAGGCACTGAAGATACCATTTTGTACTCATCCTGTTTTGATGCCAACGGCGGTTTGTTTGAAACGATCTTAGGGGCAGAAGATGCCGTGATCTCGGATGCTCTAAATCATGCCTCAATCATCGACGGGGTTCGGTTATGTAAAGCCAAGCGCTATCGTTATGCCAATAACAACATGGCCGAGTTAGAGGCGCAGTTACAACAAGCCGATGCTGACGGTGCGCGGTTTAAACTCATTGCGACTGACGGCGTGTTTTCAATGGATGGCGTGATTGCCGACCTAAAAACGATTTGTGATTTAGCCGACAAATACAATGCGATGGTCATGGTTGATGACAGCCACGCGGTAGGATTTGTGGGTAAAACAGGGCGTGGTACTCATGAATATTGTGATGTGTTAGATCGCGTCGATATTATTACCGGTACCTTAGGTAAAGCCTTAGGCGGTGCGTCAGGCGGTTATACGTCTGGTAAAAAAGAAATTATCGAATGGCTTCGCCAGCGCTCACGCCCTTATTTGTTCTCTAATTCGTTAGCGCCATCAATTGTAACAGCCTCGATTACCGTTTTAGAGATGCTAGAACAAGGTGACGCGTTACGCGCAACACTATGGCAAAACGCCAATTATTTCCGTGAACGTATGACGGCTGCCGGTTTTACCTTAGCGGGTAAAGATCATGCCATTATTCCAGTGATGTTAGGCGATGCGAAAGTTGCCGCTGAAATGGCTAAACGCATGTTGGCCGAGGGCATTTATGTGGTGGGCTTCTCGTTTCCAGTGGTGCCTAAAGGTCAAGCGCGTATTCGAACGCAAATTTCAGCAGCACATACACAAGCGCAATTGGATAAGGCGATTGACGCCTTTATCCGAATTGGTAAAGACATGGGCGTGATCGCATAGGGCGGGGCGTAAAAATGAAAGCATTAGCAAAATTAAAAGCAGAACCGGGTATTTGGCAAACTGACGTCGAAAAACCTGAAGTTGGACCAAATGATGTATTAATTCGGATTAAAAAAACCGCCATTTGTGGTACCGATGTGCACATATACAAATGGGATGAGTGGGCACAAAACACCATTCCACATGGCATGGTGGTAGGTCATGAATATGTGGGCATAGTGGAAGGCATGGGAACGGAAGTGCGTGGTTTTAGCATTGGCGATCGCGTTTCTGGCGAAGGACACATCACCTGCGGGTATTGCCGTAATTGTCGGGCTGGTCGGGTGCATTTGTGTCGAAATACCATTGGTGTTGGTGTTAACCGTACCGGCTCTTTTGCCGAATATCTGGTTATTCCAGCGTTTAACGCCTTTAAATTACCCGACAATATCCCGGATAATATTGCGGCTATTTTCGATCCTTTTGGGAATGCGGTGCACACCGCTTTATCGTTCGATTTAGTGGGCGAAGATGTATTAATCACGGGCGCGGGCCCTATCGGTATTATGGCCGCAGCAGTGGCACGCCATGTTGGTGCTCGGCATGTGGTAGTGACTGACGTTAATCCTTATCGGCTATCGCTGGCGCTCAAAATGGGCGCAACACGGGCGGTAGATGTCAGTAAACAAAACCTAAAAGACGTGATGCAAGAATTAGGCATGACAGAAGGTTTTGATGTTGGTTTAGAAATGTCAGGGGTACCAACGGCGTTTAACAGTATGTTGGATACCATGAACCATGGCGGTAAAATTGCCATGCTAGGTATTCCACCTTCGACGATGGCAATCGATTGGAATAAAGTGATTTTCAAAGGGTTGGTGATCAAAGGTATTTATGGTCGCGAAATGTTTGAAACCTGGTACAAAATGGCCAGTTTAATTCAATCTGGCCTAGATTTAACGCCCATCATTACCCACGAAATGCCAATGGAAAACTACAAAGAAGGTTTTGAGATCATGTGCTCAGGCCAATCTGGTAAAGTGATCTTAAACTGGTCTTAAGTCTATCGCACCTATGTGATCGCATACGTAGGTTACGAAATGTATGTTCACCTAGTGAAGTCCTACTTCGCTAGGTGAACGGCGATTAACGGCTTAAGTTGCGGCGCTGTTGCTCAAGTAAGTTAAGGATATCCTGGCTTTTGGTGAGTAAGCGCAGCTGGCTAAATAATAGCTGTGCCTCGGGGTATTGCAGTTTTAAATAACTAAACCACTGCTTCACCCGATTCGCATAATATTTGCCTTTATCGCCGGCAATTTCAAATTCTGAATACTGCATGAGTAATGTAAGTACTTCTGGCCATGGCAGCGGGGCAGCGTGGTTGCGAATATGTTGTGCTAAATTGGGCATTGCTAGGGCGCCACGCCCCAGCATAATATCGCTGCACGCACTTTGTTGCTGACATAATAGGGCGTGTTCGGCATTCCAAATCTCGCCATTAGCGATAAGCGGTATCTTTACCTGTTGCTTAATCTTGGCAATCCAAGGCCAGTAAGCCGGTGGCCGATAGCCATCACTTTTGGTGCGGGCATGAATAGCCAAACTGCTGGCACCCGCTTCAGCGATAGCCTGTGCATTCGCAATAGCCAAGCTGGTATCGTCATAGCCAAGACGAATTTTCGCGCTCACTGGAAATTGTGCGGGTACTGCATCGCGCACGGCTTTGACAATGTGATAGAGGGTATTAGTTTCTTTTAACAGTACAGCACCGCCGCGGCTTTTATTAACCGCTTTAGCCGGACAGCCAAAGTTCAGATCCACGCCGGGAGAGCCAAGCTCTACCGCCCGTGCCGCATTCTCGGCCAGCCAGTGGGGTTCTTGCCCCAATAATTGCACCCGTACCGGCGTACCGGCGCGCGTTTTACCCCCTTGCAGTAATTCTGGGCAAAGGCGAGTAAACACGCGGGCTGGCAGTTTTTGGTCTACCACGCGCACAAATTCAGTAATACACAGATCATAGCCGCCAATCTGCGTTAGCATTTCGCGCATCAGATGATCAACTACGCCCTCCATTGGGGCTAATACAATTTGCATTTAACGGGTATCTTTCTGGTGGTTTAACGCGTTACTTTGGCGTTGCCGGCGGCAGCGCTCGGAGCAATAGCGCACTTCATCCCAATTACGCTCCCACTTTTTACGCCAGCTAAACGCCAAGCCGCACACTTGGCAGATTTTTTCGGGTAAGTTAACTTTTTTGTGCGGCATAAGGGATGGCTACGTTAATTGAATAGCGTTTGTGGCTGCGTTCACGTGATGGCAGCCAAACAATTAGGTTCGACAGCACGTTATACGCTATAAATGGTTCGCAGATCGTGCCGATGCATTAATTCTGCAAGTTCAGGTAATTGCAAGGGTTCCAATTCCAGCACCTCTAGAATGCTCATTTGATGTTGTTGCCACTCTGGATCAACATTAATGCCAAACAGGTGTCTACTTTCGCCGCTTAAATATTCAGCGATTTTTAATACTGCAAAGCGTTGATGTTCATCGATATTGTCGGTAGCTAATAACAACGTAGGGCTATGATGATAGGCAATAACATTACAGAGCGTATCGGTAAGGCCCCATGATTCTGCCACTAAATAGCCTAATACTTCGTGACTGGTATGAAATAAGGGTTCTTCAATCGCACCGGCGCTGTGCTGCTTAAGTAACCCTTGTTGCATAATGGCGGCATATTGGTTGCTTTGTTGGCTTATCAGGGCCATACCGGCATTTCGAAATAAGCCTAACGAGTAGCAATCATCTTGAAATTGTTGATCAAAGTTAAGTTGTTTAGCCAGTGTCATAGCTAAATTGGCCGTATGTAGCGCGTTCGTCCAGAGTTTTTTGCTAAAGCTGTCTTCTCTGCCGTCTTCTAACGTAAAGCGCAGTAACACACTACGCGCGAGTGACACAACGCGGTTAAGGCCTAAATAACGACACGCTTGTTCAACCGAGGTTATTTTATTGCGTAAGCCAAAGAACGCCGAATTGACCACTTTTAAGGTGAAACCTGCAGTACCAATATCTAACGCAATTAACGAGGCAATACGATTTAAATCAGGCTCGGCGCTATTTAGTTGCTGCTGAATATGCCGTAACACTTGCGGTTGCGGTGGAATGGTAAAGCCTTGTAATGCATGCTCAATCAAGGCCATATTTATCGCTTTAACCATACTACCTACTCCGCTGGTGGTGTTGATCTGAGATTATGAATCGAGATAAGGCCGACCCAACATCAGCTGCTGAGCTAATTGCTGTTCGGTTTGCTGTTCGCTAAGTTGCAAATCATTAAATTGTACATCAAATTGCAGCAGTTCATCGTCTGGTAAATTTATGGCAACCAGTTTATCTGGCACTTGGCCCACTTGCCGGTAGGCATTAATGGCCACCTGAGCTGCTTGCTCCATCAGTGTTAAAAAATCCCCTAACGGATATTGCTGAAAAATGTCAGCGTCTAAATGCGCCCAGCCTAATAAATCGCCGCTAATACTGCCATCGGCATGGTCTGTAAATAACATGGATACCGCAGCACAATGCGGGTTCTCACCCGGTTCAAATTGTTCTACATCATCAGCTGAGAACAGTAATACATAGCCAAAACCTGGGCAGCCTTCTGCGTCCATTTCGTCGAACGACGGATCGTACAACAAGAATAATTGAGTTTCAGACATGGCATTTTTCCCAAGGTAAAGATAAACCGCTATTCTACCTTAGCCAAGCGCGCGGCTAAAGCCCTGTTGGTTAATCTGGTAGGAAAATACGTTGTATCACGCGTTTCCGAGGCAACACGCTAGGCCACACAGAAACGCTAGGGATAAACGAGGCCTTAATCAAATTCAGCGGTAAGTGGCACGGGCAGTTCTAGCAACAGCGCTAACAGGTTTTGCAAGCCAAGTTCGGCTTCACTGCGATGTTTATCTGCAGCAATCGCCACTTGAATGGCTTGCCATATATGCTGCTTAACGGCAGGGGAGGCATGTAATAAGGGAAGTAGCGCGTGGTCTAATTGGTTAAACACCACGAGAGGTTTAGCTTGGTCAGCCGGAAGGGCTAATTGTTTTAGCACCGCTTGCCAAGCGGTATTAGCCGCGTCAGGATCGCCAGCGCAATCGGCAACCGCGCTTAACAAAGGTAATACGTGTGGCAAAAGCTCTGGCAGCGTTTTCAACTGAGAACGGCGGATCACATGTTTGCTATCAAAATGGCTAGTGACCACATGTTTGATAAAACTTAATCCCAGCCATTGCCGCAAGTCGGGTGTGTCGCCAGCTAATTTATTGGTTAATTGCGAAAAGTGGTAAAAGTCGGTTTCGGTAAGTTGCTTTAATGCCGGCACGGCCATCTGCAGTAATTGCACCTGCTGAGCTAAAGGGAGACGCTGTACCGCATCAGACAAGTGATCCACTTGGTTAAGTAACGGTATGCCACCAATCTCTTTAATCAAGCGTAACTGCTCAGTAAAAGCCGGCGTTGCGTGACGGTTTGACGAATCAGTATGTAATAGCATGGCACACACGATGGCTTGGGCAGATAACGGTTGATGGCTACTTTGCGACAACAGCATGGGGATCATCGCCAGCATGGCGCGGCGCTGTCGTTCTTGCGGCTGCTCGGCGGCTTGCGCTGGGCTGACGTGTTGGATCGGTACCGGCGTAGCAAAGCGCCCGTTCCAACTCGGATCTACCCGACGAATGCGTTTATCCAAAGGCGGATGAGTAGCAAAAATAGCGGCCCAACGGCTAATAGCCTCGCCAAAAAATAGATGGCTCATTTCATCGGCATTGCCGTGGCGAATACGCGAGCTGCTTTCATAGCCCCCAATACGTTTTAAGGCGCCGGCAATACCCCGAGGATTGCGACTAAATTGCACGGCAGAGGCATCGGCTAAGTATTCGCGTTGTCGACTCACGGCCGCTTTGATTAAATTGCCAAAAAACGACCCTAAGTAACCAATAATTACGAGCCCGACGCCTAGCAGCATAATACCAGCCGTACCTTCATTGCGATTTCGGCTAGAGATACCAATTCGACTGCCACGACCGGCCCGCAGCAGGTAATAGCCAATATGCCCAATAAATAAAATGCCGTTTAAAATAGCAATTAAACGGATGTTCATCCGCATATCGCCATTTAAAATATGGCTAAACTCATGCGCAATAACACCTTGTAGCTCGTCTCGGTTTAGTTGTTCTATGCAGCCTTGTGTTACACCAATAACGGCATCTGCGGGACTGTAACCCGCGGCAAAAGCATTAATGCCGCGTTCGGGCAACAGGTAAACGGGCGGCACAGGCAAATTAGCCGCTAACGCCATTTCTTCAACCACATTTAATAAACGGCGTTTTAACGGATCTTGGCTGTCGGCGGTAACGCGCTCTCCACCCAGCGCCTGCGCCACAGTCCGGCCACCTAGCTTGAGCTGTTGCCATTTGGCCACAATGGCTAAACCAACCACTGTGATCACCACTAAACTAATAATAGTGATAATTTCCCAAGATAAGGTTGGCTGCAACTGACCCTGAAAAAAGCCAAAGCCAAACATCACTAAGATATTCGTTAATGCAATCAGCGATAACACCGCCAATAAAAACAGCAATACTAATATTTTGGTATTGCGTCTGGCTAAATCTTGTTGCTGAAAAAAATCGGTAGCCATGTGCTCAACATTACCTTTTACTGCATCTGCTAAGTGAGGCGGTTAAGCCTAATGCACTGGGTGTTTAATCAGCGCGGTGAGTGTTTAATCCGCGCTAAAAAACATAGCTCTAAAACGTAGTGCTAAAAACGAACTGCTTAAAAACTGACTTTGGGAGCATGCTGAATTTGTGCAGTATCGGCAAATTCCAACAACTTTGCATCGTCGGCATGGCCAAAACTGGCAGCAAAAAACATCGGTGGGAAGCTTTGCTTATAACTATTATAAGATGTTACCGCGTCATTAAAGGCTTGTCTGGCAAACGCAATACGGTTTTCGGTGCTGGTAAGCTCTTCAGATAATTGCATCATATTTTGATTGGCTTTGAGATCTGGATAGGCTTCCATCACCATATTAAAACGGCTCATCGCCCCTTGTAATGCACCTTCTGCCGTCGCTAACTGGTTAATCGCACCCGCATCGCCTGGGTTATTCGCCGCCACTTTCAGTCCTGCTAAGGCATCATTACGCGCCCGGATCACCGCTTCTAAGGTTTCACGTTCGTGCTGCATATAGGCTTTGGCGGTTTCTACCAAATTAGGGATCAGATCATAACGGCGTTTTAACTGCACTTCGATTTGGGCAAACGCATTTTGAAACCGGTTTCTGAGTTTCACTAACTGGTTAAAAATACTGATGACGTAAAACACCGCACCTGCTATCAGTGCCAGGATAATAAGTAGGGTCATAATTCGCTCCATCATAAAATTATGCATATTGTTAACGATATTTTAATCATCTGTCTAGCGCTTTGTGTAAAACGGCTGCTGATATTTGCGATAGGCTGGGGTATGATAAATTACTTTGTACTGGGAGATGTAAATGAGCGATTTTCAACGAATTTCGATAGCACAGGCTAAACAACTTATCGCCAATAACGCGGCTGTCGCCGACATTCGAGACGAGCAAAGCTTTGCCAATGGCCATATGGTTGGGGCATTTCATTTAACCAATACCAGTTTGGGACAATTTATGCGCGAGCATGATTTCAGCCAGCCGGTGGTGGTTGTGTGTTACCACGGCAATTCTAGCCAAGGTGCCGCCAGCTATTTAGCACAACAAGGTTATGAACAGGTGTATAGCATGGACGGTGGTTTTGAAAGCTGGCGTGGTCAAGAACCCTTCGTAACCGCAAACGATAGCGAATAATGACAGCGCAAAACCTGCTTAAATTTGTTGAGTTTACCTCCATGTCTGCGGCGCACTTGTTTGCTGATTATTGCCAAACCCAGGGATTAACCGTGCAGGTGCAGCCACAAGGACAGACGACGTCGTTGCTGGCGCCGGCTGAACAGCTTGAACATATTGAGCCTTTATTAGCCGAATTTTTACGTGAACCTACGCATCCCCGCTATCAAGCGGCTGCGTGGCAGCAAAGTCATAGTGTGGCGTTACCTACTGGGAGCCGTCGTTTTAGTCTAAGCGCCCTGTGGCAAACACCGCTGACTGCGGCACTCTTACTGCTAACGTTGGCGGTTTATCTTTGGCAACAAATTGACTTTAACGGGGCAAATGCTGCGCTGCAATTACACCAACCTGCACAAGTTTGGCGATGGATCACGCCGATCTTACTGCACTTTTCGTTAACACATTTGGTGTTTAATCTGTGTTGGTGGGTGTTGTTGGGACAAAAAATTGAGCAGTACAGTAGCAGTGTTAATTTGCTTCAACTTGCTGTTAGTAGCGCTGTTATCTCTAATGGATTGGAGCTGGCATTAAACGGTCCACATTTTGGTGGCTTGTCGGGCGTAGTGTATGCGTTATTTGGTTATTGCTGGTTACACGATAAGCTAAATAACACTGAGCAGTACCCAGTAACCAACGGCTTAGCAGCGTTTATGGTGTTATGGTTAGCGCTCGGCTTTATGGATGTGCTGTGGATCAATATGGCCAATTGGGCGCATTTGGGCGGGCTGTTGTGTGGCCTTGGATGGGCTTGGCTGAGAAGAACGCGGGCAAACTTTTAAGTGCGCTATTATCTGCACACGTTATGCGTACCAGTCATTTAGGCCAGTAAAGCACGCAATTGTTAGGCCCTGCGCGATTGTCTTTGTGAGACGCGCGCAGGGGCAGCCATTTATCAAGGTGACGACTAAAACGCTAGGCTTCAAACGCTATTGATA
>Ga0209812_10001895_pt1 | contig 13372 bp, 14 predicted proteins | sample JI71714BDNA_FD_187502 | JGI IMG/M metagenome (GOLD analysis project Ga0209812, IMG submission 187502) | Wastewater effluent complex algal communities from Wisconsin, to seasonally profile nutrient transformation and Carbon sequestration -... | ecosystem: Engineered > WWTP > Effluent > Algae...
AAATCGCCGCCCAACTTGGCTTGCCTTATAGCTCTGCCATCAAACAATGCGAAGGTCTGGATAAAAATCTAGAACGCAGCTTTGCAGCCAGCGGCAATCCCATGGATGAGCTTGGTCGAATCTTACGCCACTTTGGCTATAGTACGTCAGTGCAAAACCAGGCTCTACAGATTATCAAGCAGGGCGAGCCCTTAGAGCAGCAGGCTATCAGCCTGAGCGCTAACTCAGGTCTTAGTGCCACGCCTGAGCTAGGTAGTGATAAAAAGCTTCAAATCAAGTCTGTGCTGATGCCCGAGCTTTTGCCGGGGAGCACCGTGTATGTTGATTCGGCCGTATTTAAGGGTTTTGCTATCATCCAAGCCGTGCGTTTTGATGGCAGTAATTTTGATGACGCCTGGGGGACGGAGATGGAGTGTAAACTCTGCTAGCCAAACATTTTTAACTTTTTTCTTGTTCGAGAAATGCTTCAATACTCGTATCAAAGAACTTTGCTAGTTTTTGAGCCATTTTATAGCTTATAGACCTTTTACCACTTTCCAAAGAAGCGATGACGGACTGAGTTGTTTTCATTTTTTTGGCAAGATCATTTTGGGTTAAGCCATCTCTATGGCGAAAACCGCGCAGACGTACGGCTTGTTTAGTGGAATCAGCAAAAAGATGCGATACTGCCTCTTCTGCATCAATATATTCTTCATCATTTTCGACTTTGTAATCTTTAAAAAGAACCAATAAACCTTTTACCGCAGTATCCGGCACTAAAAAACGTTGAGAATGTTTAGCCCCAATTATTACTTCAGTATGGCGCATCTTCACGGCTACCGACATAATAGACCTCCAATAGTCTAATCTCTCCTGATACTTGTTCCCAGCAGGCAACGTATGAATACGTCAAATGGCAATGGTGCTTGTTGGCACCCAAAGGAGAATAATTACGCCATTTTTTTCCTGGACACGCTCCCTTTAGCGATAAGTCAAACACCAAGGCCTCATAAGCCTCCTGAATCTTTCGCGGGAGCTTTTTAAGATTTTTCTCAATCCGTTTTTTTGTTAGGACCCGCCACTTATTCATATAGCATATTTATAGCATTTTTGCAATAAGATCAAGAACCATTAAAATAAAAACTCACATTTTTGGCTTCAATCTGATCTAGAGCCTTTATAATCTCTGGCCATGGAACAAACACCCACCTTAGCTCAACTCATCAAACAGGTCATAGATAGCCGTCTGCTTGATGTCCACACCGCGATAATCGCCAAAGTCGAGCGCTATGACCATGAAAAGCAGCTGGTTGATGTATCACCCGTGCTTAAGCGCCATGGCGAAGATCTGCCCATGCTCTGCGATGTGCCGGTATTGTTTCCCCGTGCTGGTGGCTTCTTTATTTCTTTGCCAATTCAGCCAGGCGATTACGTCCAAGTGCTGGTTAATGAGACAAGTATTGATGACTTTTTGGCCGAATCAGTATCTAGCATTGATTCTGCCACTCGCTTTAGTTTGCAAGGTGCTGTAGCGATCCCAGGAATCTTTCCGCAATCTAAAGCCATTACAGGCGTTCATAAAAGCAATTTGGTTTTGGGTAAAGAACAGGGCGTGCATATACATATTGATGGCGAAAAAATTCGCCTTGGTTCAGACCAGGCTAGCGAAGCTTTAGCGCTTGCTAGGAGCGTTGAAAAAGAGCTAGAAAAAATTCACCAGGCTTTTGCGAACCATGTTCACAGCGCTCATATGGCACTCACTACTACCTTGCTCAGCCCTGTTGCTACTATTTCTAGCACCAAGGTGGTCGCAGAATGATGGACTTTGCCCTGCAGCATGGTGATTTAGACCTAAAATATGGTGATCTAGTGCTGTGCCGTGATGATAAACAAGCGATCGCACAAAACATCAACATACGGCTAAAAACCTTGGCCGGTGAATGGTTTTTAGACAGCAGCATTGGTATTCCTTATCTCACGCAAATTTTGGGCAAAAAGCGACGTGAACGGCTGCTGCAAAAATTAATCAACGACGAGTTAAAGACTATACCTGGTCTCAGCACAATCAAGGACCTTGAACTGACAGACGGACAGTCTGAACGTGACTTGGTCATTAAATTCAGTGCGCTGTTATCTGACCAGTCAGTATTAAGCATCAACGAAAGTATGGGGTTTTAAGCTATGTCAAACAATTTTGGTCTATCTCTGGTCGGTTTTAAGTCTAAAGATTTTTTGAGTATTAAAAGCGAAATCGAGAACGATCTACGTAAAGATGTAGACCCAAGCTTGCATTGTGGCCCAGGCACGGTTGCTGGTGTGATTAGCGGTCTGGTTGCTTATCAATCGCGGCAAGTATGGGAAGCTTTAAGTGGCCTTTATCACTCTCTGAAACCCGACTCATCAAGCGGACACGCTCTTGATGCCTTGTGCTCTCTCACTGGCACTTATCGCTGCCGGGCCACCTATAGCAAGGCTAAAGCCAGGCTAACACTTGCGCCCAATACGCTCATCCCGGCTCATTCTCGCATCATGACGGTGGCTGGGGATTTTTTTAAAACTACTCACGAACTTAAGAATTCGTCAAAGCTCGAAGCCGAGTACGAAGCCAATATTATCGCTGAAATCTCAGGTCCTGTTCATGCTCCAGCGGATTCTTTGGCTAGCATCATGACTCAAGTGAGCGGCTGGTCGAGGGCTTTTATACTAAACACCTACGAGTTGGGCCGTAACGATGAAAGCGATGCCAATCTCAGACTCAGGCGGATTAGAGAGTTAAAAGCATCGGGATCATCCACGCGAGATGCCATTTATGCCAGGTTAGAAAATCTTGATGGTGTAGAAGCGCTTCACATCAAAGAGCAGGAACACAGCTTTGAAGTGGTAATCTTAGGTGGTAATGAAGCAGAGATAGCTCAGACCATCTGGAATACCAAACCCTTGGGCGTTATCAGCGCAGGCAGTAGCAGTCACACCATCAAAGACATCACTGATCAAGAACGGATAGTTAGGTTCAGCAGACCAAAGCAAGTAGCCCTCAGCCTTCATGCCAATATTAAAGTGAAAAACTTAATTGACGAAAACGCTCTTAAAATCGCTCTGACTGACTTTGCTAGAAAGAACTTTAAACTCGGTGCTGAGATCTATCCCTCACGATTTTTCACTACCATTTTAGCTCACCCTGACGTTTTGGATGTCGTGACCATGCAGCTCAGACATCACTCATCTGGAAATCTCGCTCCGAGCTTAATTCAAGACGATGAAATCGCATCACTGAGCTTTAAGGATATTTTTATTGTGTCTATCGTGGAGAGCTTTTAATGGATTTAATAACCCAAGCAGAATCGCTACTCTTATATCAATTTAGCCAATCGCCTAAACTAATCGGCTTGGTTAAAAGCCTGGCCCAACCCTTTCAGGAAATAGTGATAGAAATAGAAAAGCTCCATCATGGTCGCTATATCAGTGAAGCTTGCGGATCAAGCTTAGATATTATTGGCGATATTGTTAACTGCAAGCGGCATAATATGAGCGATGAAGAATACCGTGTGTGGCTAAAAGTAGCCATTCTTCTCAATCACTGCCAAGGCACCGCCAATGGCGTACTAGCAATCTTAATGGTGCTATTTGGCCTTAAGCCTAAGATTCAGCTCGATGAATATGAGCCGAACGTGGTGATGTTCACCTTTTTTACTTATCCCCATGTACCCACCAACATCTTGTTTTCCATCATCAGGCACGCTCTGCCCATCACTACCACCTGCAAATTTGTTGATGCCAGTTCAGGGCCAAGCAGTGCTGAGGCTACTTTAAGCCTCAGAGCCCATAGCATGCCTATTTTCCAGCTCGATGTAAGTAGCTTTGACGAATCGGTTTTTGCTGACTTTTTTAGGGAGAATCAATGACCAAGAATAATTTCATGTGGGCCCAAGGCAAAGATGCCAATCTCATGGAGCCACTCAAAGAGCTATCCGAAAACGGTTGGCGCATTCGCGATATCCCCAAAGCCTCTAATATGAACTGGATCTTTAAGCAGATCAGCGATGAGTTTGCGGCCCTAAGAAAAGACCTGCAATCACAAACGACCGAGCTTCATCAAAAGTTGTCTGAACAAAGCCAGGCGATCCAAGAGCACAAAGAGACGATTAACACCCTCAAAACCGAGCTCGGATCCCTCAGTGAAAAGCATATCAAACTTAAGACCTATACCAAAAATCACCTAATCAAAGCTTTTAGACGCGATGAATATAATAACGGCATATCAATGCAGATATGCCAGATGCTGAAGGATTTGGAGGCTAATATTAGGGCCTATCACCCAAATTTTCCCGAGTTTCCTTGGCCGATAAAGAGTCAGATGGAGCTAGAGACAGAAGATGAAAGTGTGGAGATTAACTCGCATGATTAATCAATCCCACCTTAAAACTACCCTGCTGTGCCTAGAAGCCAAGAGTTGGATTGGTGTGTTAGAAGAAGGCTCTAATAACGGTCAGTTAATTCGCATCTTTCAGAGCGCCATTGATGGTCAAGCCAACGAAGAGCCGTGGTGCATGAGCTTTGCCCAATACTGCATCAAGATGAGCGAGCTGACTTTTGCTGGGCTCTTTCCCGATGAACCACCAACACCGAGCCCGATATTTGCCAGTGAGCATTGCTTAACCACCTGGAACCGTAGCCTCTCACAACAAAGTCAGACGCCAGCTCTAGGTGCGTTGTGCATCTGGCAAAAATACGATGGCAGCAAAGCGACCTCGAGCGGTCATACTGGCGTGGTTACTAGCTTTGATGACCATAGTGCGATTGGTGTCGTAGAAGGTAACACCAGTGGCAAGAGTGGGAGTATTGAGCGTGATGGCGATGGGGTTTATTTGAAACGCTATCAGATGGGTCAGATGGATCGTGGAGCGCTGAGGTTTAAGGGGTTTTTGAGGGTGTGGTGAGTTTTAGCTAGGCCTCATCGCTTAAAATTCCTTAGCGTACGTTTTCGTACCGTTGGGCTTCACCCGACCTCACTGTCCCTACCCGAAGTTTTAAAATCATATATAGAAAAACATTAAAATTTATATATTTAACATATCACATTGCCAGTTTGGTCCAAATATGCGGGAAAACCCATATATCAAAAACACATTTGCGGGAAAAAATGACGGTTTGGGCTTAGAACCCCTTTATGGTGCCTATAAGCAAGTCACCAAATGCCAGGATTTTTGTGGAGCCTTGAGCATTGCTGGGTGAACACAAGATAAAAAACAACAGACAAAACAGGCCGTTAATAGTGGTTTTCATGATAGTGTCCGTAAATAATATTATAGTGACATGTAGTTAATGTTATATTTTACGCAATAAAAATGCTTTAATCTGTGTAAGTTAACATATTTAATAATGTGTTTTGTTCTTTGCTGCCGGGTTTCTTTTGTTGATTGTTCCTATATGCTGTGGCTTTGTGCGTGGCGCATGCCGGCATTAGGCGCCCGGTTATAGAACTAAGGTGTGGATATGCGACAACTTATCAAATTCATTTTTTGGGTTATTACAGTACTTGCATTAAATGGATGCGAAACAGAAAACTATGGTGCACAAGTTTTCCCTTTGGCTGAAAAAACAATGGCAGCGGGTTACTCACATAATTGTATTATTAAGAAAGATGAAACAGTGGCTTGTTTTGACGGGTATTTTATTAATAGAAACGATGCAAATTTTGAAGATATTAATAAGACCGCATTAAAAGCAAAAGCGTTGAGTGCTGGACTAGCTCATACATGTGCGATTCTGCTCGATGATACAGTGAAGTGTTGGAACGATAAACAAAAGGTGAGTTTTGGTCCAACAGAGCCATATGAGCGAAATTTGCGGGCTAATTTTGATGAAATCGAGAATGCCAAAGTATTAGATATTGCAGCTGGTTACTTTCATACCTGCGCCGTGAAGGCAAGTAATAATCAGATACAGTGTTGGGGCGACGATTCGCGTAATCAGATCAAGAAAATCAAGAGCACTTTTAATGGAAAAAAGATGAAATCAATAACTGCTGGTGCGGAAAATATCTGTGCGATCATGATGGATGATACGGTGTTGTGCAGCAATGAACCTTCGGGGTTTCACAAAATTGCGCACAAAAAGGTTAAGGCAATCAAGGCAAATGGCGACCACGCTTGTGCTATCACCTTGAACGACGACAAGCTTATTTGTTGGGGCAAGACGCCAATCGATCAGCAAGACACTTTTGTTAAAGAGATCCAAGATGAGAAAGTTTTGGCAATGGCATTAGGAGAAAAACATGTTTGTGCCATCTTAGCGAAAGATACTGTGATGCATTGTTGGGGCGACGAAAATTACGCCCAACTTATTTCGCCAATCATCAAAGAAAAAAAGTATAAATCAGTTTTTGCTGGTAGATTTCACACGTGCGCACTAGATTTCGACGATCGAGTAAAATGCTTCGGATTTGATGCTGCATTAGCGCATATTAAAGATATTCAAGGTGAAGTACTAAAGTATGTTGCCGCAGGTTCTTAGGGGCGGCTTTAAAGGTTATGTAACTATTATGATGCTGTTACAACATCCCGGTTCCCAGTAAAACTATGCTCATTTTCTGGCCAATAGCTGCTCTGGGCCCCAAAAACAGGGCTGGGCCTTGGATCTTTACTTCATGATCCTTGTTTCTAGGTCCAATTTCCTAGAAATCTTGCCCATGTAGCTTTTCTTAAGATATTTGGTACATGAACTGAATCAAAAAAAGGCGTTTATCAACTATGATTTTGAAAAAAATCAAAATTTCAGAAAATTAATGCTCTTACCCAAATTTGTCGTCGACAATAGTAATCTAACGCGCGGTACGAGCAAATTGACTATATTTTGCAAAATGGCCGCTTGTTGACTCATGTGTGTTTTGAGTGAATTTGGAAAAAAAAATGCCATTCAACACACACGAGTTGAATTTTATACAATAAAAAATGCCTTAAAAATAGTGGATAACTTACTAATTTTAGCCAGGAAATTCTTCTTTGATTCTGGCATTAGATATTACCACTATTTTGCGCATAATTGCGACTAAGGCAACTAATGGCTTTTTGCCATTTTTGGTAAGTCGTTCGAAAAATAAGGCCAGCTCACTGTCTTTTTTCCGCCTTGCTCCCATGGCTGCCATGTACAATATGGGACGCATATTTCTTCTGCCTCCATAAGTTCTGCGATAGCGGCATTTCTCTCCACTTTGCTGCGCATAAGGCGCTACACCGCAGAGGTTTGCGACCTGCTTTCGATTAAGCTGCCCAAGCTCAGGAACAAGCGCTAAAAGAGAAACTGCCGTTGTAGGACCAATGCCGGGAACGGTCATCAAAATCTCCCTTTTACGGGTTAAGTCTTTGTTTTTATCGACGACGTCATCTATCGATTTTTCTATTCTATTTATTTGCTTTTATAAGCAAGTTATTATTGTTTTGATTCCTGATAATATAGGCTTATTTAAAGGTGCTTGAAGGCGATTTTTTTCTTGAACCAGCATTTGTTTTAGGTCTTGGTGTCGTTCTATCAGAAGTTTAAGTTCTTCATGGCTTTTATCTGTTTTTTTATAAAGAGACAATCTGTCTTGTCTTTCATATCCATATAGAGAAAGCGCTTTAGCGTCCAAGTTATCAGTTTTGGCATGCTGACCAAATGAGCGAATGAAATTTTTAACTTTTCTCGTGTCTGCTCTGTGAACAGCTGCATTATTGCCTAGTAAAAAATCTATACATGCATTTCCATAGCCGCCGGTTGTTTCTAATACAACCAAAGAGTGAACTAAATCATCTTTGTGGTCATTTAGGAATTTTTTGAAACCCTGACGATTATTCTTATAACAGTTTATTTTATCATCACTTTTTAAAAAAGAAACAAATTCCGATTTACCAATATCAATACCGATAAAATTATTGTACAAGCTTCCCATATTGTCCTCGATAGTTTTAATAAAAAGATCATTTAAGATCGTAAACGGACGTTAAGTCCAAACAACTATTCAAACATATCGAAGGCAGGGATGAGGGTCTTGATAAACACGGCCGTAAAAAGCCTTGCTGCCTAACGATCGCTCACGCCCGTGACATAGTGCTCCCCGTCGGGTGCATCATGTCTTCCTTCTTGAGGATTCTATAGCAGAAAAAAATCTTACGATGGTGCCTATAAGCTTTAGCCGAGCAACAAGTCCTTCAGAAGAAAATCAATCAACAAAATCGAGAAAATGAATCTCCGCGTTCGCAAATGCAAGATCTTATATGATCTAATTTTATTAAAAGGGAGATTGTTTGCAGTGATAGCCTTGTATCTTATGGTAGCTATTGATATCTAGGCTTTGTGTACTCTATGATTTAAAACTTTTTAAAGGAATGCACGATGAAGAAATTTAATTTGATTATGTTTTTAGGAATTTTTTATAGTTTTTTTATCTTTGCTGCGGATCAGCAATCATTTTCATATGATGAAGATGGTGAACTTCATGTATGCCTTAGCGGTGATAATTGGAGTTGTAGAGAAGTTTTAGAAGAAGATATTCCATTTTTAGAAGATTTATTTACTAACGAAACGATTATGAAAACTTATGCTGATGGCAAAATTAAAGCCGTTGGTTTTGCCCGAAATCGTGTGAAAATTTGGATGGATAGGTTTAAACAAAATGACCCTAGAGGGGCCTTGTTGGTATTTAATGCTGAAGGACAAAAAATCGGTTTTGTAATTGCTGGTGGTAGTGAAGAAATAGGAGCTTGTGAGTTAGCCTATGCCTATATACCGAGTAGTTGGGGAAAAGGTATTGGTAGTGATATCGTAGCAAAGATAGTTACGGTATGGGCACCGGAAGTAAAAAATCGTAACTATACCTGTTTTGGTGGAAAAAATTTATATAAAATAGTTGCTACAGCTAGTCCTAATAATCGAGCCTCGTGGCGTATCCTTGAAAAGAATGGCTTTCATACAGCTAAAACCAATATATATAGCGATGATATATTGATAGATTACTCAAACCGATTATTTAGTGACTATGATGAAATGGAACAAGCTATTTGGGATGAATATGCTAGTCATATGGAGCTTAATACTAAATACCTGATAATAGATTATGAAGGAAAAAGGCGAGCTATTAGTAAAAAAGATTATGGAAAATTAAAATATCATTTTGAGTATGATATTTTGTAAACATAAATATAATAAACTGATTCAGTGCTATTCTTGATCAAAACCTAGGTTACTTAGCTACAAAAGGTTTGTTAAGCTTGATGGTTGAATCACTTTGGTTTCTTCGCCGAAACCTGGTGGTATTGATTTAGGAGATTTTTCTATGCGATTGCTGCTAATAATTGCATTTTTTACTTCACTTGAATCCTGTACAGCTCATGTATCTAAAATGGGAGTAAAACCAACCAAGGAAGATCTCCTTGGTCTACCATATGTCAAATTCGATCAGACCCCTGGTGAGGGTTGGAGAGCATTAGCAGAAAGTTTAGGAAATTATTTCGAAGCAGCTAAGCTAATAGATAAATATATAGTTAATAATTTAAATACATTAGACTTCTATCAATTACGTATTTTGAACTGGCACGCGGGACAAATGTATGCTTTTTCTAACGATATTAACGAAGCTCGACAGCGATTTATTGAATCTATAGACGAGCAGGAATCAAAAGATAGCCCTATTCTTTGGAATGATTACGTTGGGGCGACCATAGCATTTTTGGATAAAAATTGGCACAGGCTCAAAAAGCATAGAAAAGCAATTCTCGAAGGGCCTAAGTTTAATGGGATTACGACAAATCTTGATGTGGTTGATAGGCTAATTAAATGCTTTGATAAAACTTATCAAGAAGCATATCTTCAGTGTAATCAGTAAATTATAATTATTTTTCATATTATTGAGATCTAAAGTTTTTGATATTGATGTCTTGGAATGCCCATGCTGTCATTCGAGAATGCAGATAATTTCTTTTGTTCGCGATCATAAAGTAATAAAGATATTTTAACCTCACTTAAAATGGCTACGGCCCCCCAACAGTATCTATCCCCTGTTAATATTCAGTGGTTTATGACCAGCCTGATTTATTTACGGACGACCACATATAGTCATATTTTCCACGGCTGAGGCCTTTTATGCTTCAGCCGAGGCGGGTAAAGATTTATCAAATATCTGCCCCCATGTCTCCAAAAAGCCTTAGAAGCAAGCGATACCAGTATAAAGCCTTGATTGTCTTGCTTATGTGCTGATGATAGGGCCTAGTTAGCCGTAAAAAGAGCCACTTTGAGGACAACAATTTACCTGGGGTAGATTAGGGATTGACAAAAATGGCGTTTATAGTGCTTAGACTCATGACGTCTATGATTTTGATGATATTGGCGTATCCAGCAAAGCTGACAAAAAATGGCGCCAAATATAAATGGAATGGGCTTGCAACAGTCGAAATTGTCGATACCAGCTACTTATCATTGTCGAAAGTAGCAAAAAAATTGAGCGACACAATTAGAAAGCGTGAAAGTTACCCATGTCAATGACTTGTAAGATCCCACTGACTTTCAAACTCAACTCCCGATGGAACTATGAGAGCCGTTTAATGGCTTGGCAAAAGTGTAGCCAGCAAACTTGGAGCTTTCTAATCGCTGCCGTTTACCTGGCTAATAGAACTAACTAAGGGTTGACGTGCAAGCAATATCTTTCTAGTTGTCGCCATGTCCAAAATATTATCAGCAACATTGGTTATATATATTTTTTTTATGGGTTGTGTTGGCCGCCACATTGCGCATGAATATAAAAACAATAGCCGGTCCCCGGTAAAACTGTGCTCATTTTCTGGCCAATAGCTGCTCTGGGCCCCCAAAACAGGGCTGGGCCTTGGATCTTTACTTCATGATCCTTGTTTCTAGGTCCAATTTCCTCGAAATCTTGCCCATGCAGCTTTTTTTAAGAGATTTGGTACATGAGCTAAATCAAAAAAGGCGTTTATGGTGCCTATAAGCATCATCCGAAGATAGTTATTTATCCGATAGCTCACAAAAAATCTATCAATACTGTTTAGAACATGGTTTATTCATTCGACCTTTAGGTAATATTATTTATCTTTTGCCTCCATCGTGCTCTAGCCCTAGCGAAATTGAATGGGCAACAGGAGTTATTTACAAGGGCTTAAAAACTATTTACTGAAATTTATTAATTAATTTAATTTTCAGGAAATTTCATATGAAAAGTATGTTTGTTATTTTAGTCTTATTTTTAGCATCTCAACTTAATTCCATGCAACAACTCATAGAACAAATTGACAATGATAATCTCTCGGAAAATCCACGGGAACTTATTAGTAAACTCACAAGAATTGCATTAAACAATAAAAATAACATGTTAGCAAGAGGATATCTATGGGCATTAAATACACAAGCGATAGATTCACCTATTAAACTAAGCGCTAAGGCTCTGATGATGGCAGATGAATTTAACTCAGCACCAGAAAATATGCGTGATTTTATCAATCATAATTTCTTAGTTCCAAGCCAGACCGCAATTCACTTGAGTAAAACAAAAAAATTGATTTCTACTCCTACACTTGTAAAAGGCCGATCAATCGAGGAAAAAAAACTAGTCAATGACATAGAAAAAATAACCAAAAACAGTGTAGAATCTCTTATTAAAATGACTATCGATAAAGGATCTATTCATGCTTTAGAAATATTGCTAAAAAATAAGCATAAAAAAACCTTATTAAAGACTGTCTCCAGACTTAAACAAGCAGATAAAATCAACAAAGAAGATATTGATTTTATTAATAGAGAATATTTTAAATCTAACACCAAGCTTATTGATGGTGAGTTAGAATATTCTCTTGCTCAACAAAAAGGACCAAATATTATTGGTGTTTTATTAGGCAATCTCGCCTGTGCTCTTGGCCATGAAAAAGCCTTACAAACCATGCTTTTTGCAGGTATAGAAATAGTTACAAATGACCCAGAATTTTTGCAAGATTTTTCTTACTATAGCCTTTATGCCGCCAGGCTAATTGCTGACCCTACTAGTATTCTTATTGCTGGTATCGAAAATCTTAATCATAAAGAGCATCAAGAAGAAGCCATTCAACTACTTGAGTATTTCCTCGCCATGCCGGAAGCACATCATGATTTATTAGACCAATTTGTATTATCGCAAAATGACAATAAAGGCCATCCCAAATACTCACCTCACGCTCTAGTCCAATTTTATCTCGATGCTAATAATCCTAGCCAAGCACTAGAAATTTTTCTGCAGGCCTGGGAAAAAGGTTTTATACCAAAATTCTCATTAAGAGATAAGCTTGCTAGTACATACCATGACTTAATTCTATCTAACCCATCAATAAAACTAGAATTGATTAATAATATTAAATCAAAAAAACTTATAGAATCATTTCAACTCCACAGCTTTCTAATGTCTATTTATTCTAGACTAGACAGCACTAAAGATAGCATGGATAGTTTTTTAAACTTACTTATTGCATTAGAGTCAATCAAAAACAGCTCTCTTACAGCGACTAAAGAGTGGATAGATGCACAAGCATCTATTTCATTTAGCTTGGTTTTATTTAATAGTACTCAAGATCTCTACTCATATGAATTTAGTGTTTTATCAGATCTAAAAAGCTTATTAGAAAATCTTGAAGAACTAGTCTTAGATAATTTTAAGGGTGATTATTATTATTCGCTTTATTTAATTAGCACAAAAATAAATCACAAAGATGAATCGACCTATCTCGCAAAGGCTGCACAGGCTGGACATGAATTTGCATGTTTGCTTAAATCATATCAGCAGTGTTTAACAACTCTTCTTACGACACTTATTAAAAAACTATCTGATAATATAGAAATCTTGGGCACAGTTCAGGTATCAAAACAAAAACAACTTGCCAGTAGTAAACAAAAAACTAACGAGTCATCAAAAGTTTTATCTAAAAAAGACATTGCCATCAATAATATAAAAAAATTTATTAGCAAATGGCAAACTATTCATTGGAAAACATCAGATCGAAACGAATTAATTAAAGACTTTAATAAGATGGTTCTACAAAATGATGAAATTTTACCTGGCCACTCTAATTTTATTCATGGCAATCATGGAAGACGCAAGGCCAAGTATGGCAATCATGCTAGTAGCTTTGAAATAGATACCTTGATAGTACGAAGTCAAAAATTTTTAGACAGTTTACTCTAAGACTCAAACCCCCGGTCCCCGGTAAAACTATGCTCATTTTCTGTCCAATAGCTGCTCTGGGCCCCAAAAACAGGGCTGGGCCTTGGATCTTTACTTCATGACCCTTGTTTCTAGGTCCAATTTCCTAGAAATCTTGCCCATGTAGCTTTTCTTAAGATATTTGGTACATGAACTGAATCAAAAAAAGGCGTTTATCAACTA
>Ga0209812_10001901_pt1 | contig 13358 bp, 9 predicted proteins | sample JI71714BDNA_FD_187502 | JGI IMG/M metagenome (GOLD analysis project Ga0209812, IMG submission 187502) | Wastewater effluent complex algal communities from Wisconsin, to seasonally profile nutrient transformation and Carbon sequestration -... | ecosystem: Engineered > WWTP > Effluent > Algae...
CTGTCACCGAATTCCTTAAGCCGAGATTAGTTGGTATCGAAAAAATCAACCCAACTCGTGCCAAAGTTACTTTGGAACCACTTGAGCGCGGTTTCGGGCATACCTTGGGCAACGCGTTACGTCGTATTCTGTTATCGTCTATGCCAGGTTGTGCTGTGACTGAAGTAGAAATCGATGGCGTGCTTCATGAGTACAGCGCCAAAGAAGGCGTGCAAGAAGATATTATTGATATCTTGTTGAACCTGAAAGGTTTAGCTGTCCGCTTGGTCGACAAAGATGAAGTCACTCTGACTTTGAATAAAAAAGGTGCTGGCCCTGTAACTGCTGGTGATATCCAGCGCGGTGACGGTGTTGAAATCGTAAACCCAGATCACGTGATTTGTAACTTGACAGGCGAAACTGAATTCAGTATGCGCCTGAAAGTTCAACGTGGCCGCGGTTATGTTCCGGCATCTGCCCGTGTTTCCTCTGAAGACGACGAACGTCCTATCGGTCGTTTGTTGCTTGACGCTTCGTTCAGCCCTGTAGAGCGTATTGCCTACGCGGTTGAAGCAGCTCGTGTTGAGCAGCGGACTGACTTGGATAAACTGGTTATCGACATGGAAACCAATGGCACAGTTGAGCCAGAGGAAGCGATCCGTCGTGCTGCGACTATTCTAGCCGAGCAGTTAGAATTCTTCGTAGAATTACGCGACAAGAGCGAGCCAGAAAAACGTGAAGAGAAGCCGGAATTCGATCCGATTCTGTTACGTCCTGTCGATGATCTGGAATTAACAGTTCGTTCTGCCAACTGCTTGAAGGCAGAGCAGATTCAGTACATCGGTGATCTGGTGCAACGTACCGAAGTTGAGCTTCTGAAGACGCCTAACTTGGGTAAAAAGTCACTTACCGAAATCAAAGACGTGTTGGCATCACGCGGTTTATCCTTAGGCATGCGCCTGGAAAACTGGCCGCCAGCTAGTTTGGTAAACAAAGACTAACCAGATTCCAGTTCCTGGTTTAGTGAGAAGGAATAGAACATGCGCCATCGCAAGAGTGGTCGTCAATTAAATCGGAACAGCAGCCATCGCCAGGCCATGTTCCGCAATATGGCAAGCTCGCTGGTGAAGCACGAAATCATCAAGACGACTTTGCCAAAAGCAAAAGAGTTACGTCGTGTAATCGAGCCTCTGATTACACTGGCTAAAGTTGATAGCGTTGCAAACCGTCGTTTAGCTTTTGCTCGTACTCGTGATAAAGAAGTTGTTGGTTTACTGTTCAACGTTCTTGGTCCACGTTACAACACCCGCCCAGGTGGTTACACTCGTATTCTGAAGTGTGGCTTCCGTGCTGGTGACAACGCACCAATGGCTTACATTGAATTAGTTGACCGTTCTGAAGCTGCATTGCCAGTGGAAGAAACTGCTGCTGAATAAGTTCAGTTTGCATAAGAAAAGCCGGCTTTTGCCGGCTTTTTGCTTTTATTCAATGCGATAATTTTTCCATACGTGGACGAGGCTGCCGCTACCATCATTGTTCTCAATCGCTTTGGTATCTTAGGTAAGCTTTTCATCCAGCAGTTTGCGAATTTGAATAACTCTCTTAAGACCTTAAGCCGAAGACACAACCAGAGTTGTCGCTTGTGGCTTCGACCATAGCATCTTCCTTTCCTTTTGGCGTTTTATCCAGCGCGATGACCTCTCATCTTCTTTATGCTCATTTTGTCGGATGGCCAAGTTTTATCCTGTTATATGCCGTAGATTGACATCAAATTCAGGGTCAGGAAGCTACATCATGTTAAAGGGACGTTATTTATTAAAACCTGTTGCGTATTCGATAGCGCTCTGTTGTTTGCTCAGCGCTTGCAATGATACAAAGGTTGATAAGGCGATTGATGAGGCCTTGGCAGGGTTAGATGGCAAAACCAAAGTGCAAATTGCCAATGTGTCCGCTTCGCCACTGGCTTTTCATATGGCTAGCTTTACAGCCAGTGGTAAAGCGCCAGTTATTCATGAGCAGAAACATCGTGTGGCATTGTTAAATATGAATCAGCCGCCGCTTATTATCGATGTTCGGCGCAGCTACAGTGACGATCGACTGGTGGTTCAAGCGTTTGACCACGCGGCAGCGAAATCCAGTGAATATCTGCAGTACAAATCATCGATGGAAACGCCGTTACAGGTGTTGGCGTGGTCGCATCAGAATCAGCTCAAATTAGCGGTATTACCTTGGCAATCAAGTCGCATCAATGGGGTGTTTCGGTTACGTATATTTGCGATTCAGGATGCCACCACTATTCAGCATGGTTCTTCGCGTTTTGTATTAAAAGCCGGCGAATTAACTGACTGGCTGAGTGTACAGCGCTGCGTGAATGAACTGGTATTAAATGCCGTCCAATTAGATATCTGCCAGGCAACACAAGGCTTATCTTATATCGCGGTGGTGGATGATAAAACACTCGTGAGTCTCATACAGCAATAAGCTCGTGACTTTTATTCGGGTCCAGTGGCTATGCGGACGGGGATTTATGCAGGGCGTGTATTCACTCTCCCTGCATGGGGTTTGGTTCAATGACCCTGTATCGCATACGATGCGGGTTGGCGCAGGGTGTTCCATGCTGACAAATACGTGCTTAACATGGTAATGAAAATGAGTAGGATCAACACGATCGCTATATTCACTATCGATATGGCGTTCAACGGTTGAATCAATCCACCTTGATAGACGAGTCCTACGGCACAAACCCCAATCATTGCCCCCCATAGGACGGGTCTCAGGTTTTCGCTGAGCAATTGCCTTAGAAGGATTGGCGGCGAGGCACCCAAAGCCATCCGTATGCCAAGTTCACAACGGCGTAGTTGTACGCTGTAACTTAGCACACCAAACATACCTAAACCGGTCAGCATCACAACCATCAGGCTTATACTTGCTGTGCTTGCAGCGGTCACTATGTCAGTGGCGAGTAATTGTTGATGGGCGCGCTCCAAACTTAATAACCTCGTTACGGCATAGTTCGGCCGAACCTGTTGCAACCACTGATTGATTTTTATTGTACTTAAGCTATTCAGAGGTGTCGTTGATTGCATTGATACCAGTAACACCGAATGTGATGGCTGCAGTTTGGGGATCATTAATCGACCAGTCTCTGATATGCCAGGTATAGATAAGTCAGCCGAAATACCCACGATTTCGTAGGGTTGTGAACTATCCGGGCTGTTGTACCAATACAGTGGTTTGCCAATAATCTGCTGCAGCGCTTGCGCTGGAAAAAATTGTTGTGCCAGTGTTTGATTGATAATGGCCACGTGCGCTTCTGACCTGACTTCATCTGAGCTGATATTTCGCCCCGCTCGCATTGGTATGCCTAGCGTGGGTATAAAATATTCATCAATTCGTGCACCGTTGACGCGATACATAGATTGGAAATCGCCATCAAGCGAAATATTTGTCTGCCATTGGTCGGCGCCAAAGCGATGGATAGGAGGCGCCGTCGTGATGCTCACCATACTTACACCCGGTTGTTGCATCAGGTGCTGGGCAATGGCCCGCCAATCGTCAATGTGCTGAGGTGTATTGGCCGCCATACCCTTGCCATCATGAAGCTCCACCAGATACTGCCGTGCAGTTTGAAACCCCAGCGGTTGTTGTACATGCTGCAGTGATTGCTGTAGCAGTTGCACACTGCCGACTAACAACAAGGTGGCTAGTGCCGCCTGTGTCCGCAATAATCGTCGACTGCGTTGGCCTTGATCCTGGAATGCGCCATTTTTTCCGGTGATTAAACCCATACTTAGCCGCTGGTAGTGACACTGTCGATGCAGAATATGTGTAAAGGTGCACATTAAACCGCTCAGCACACATAGTGTGAAGGCCAAACTGTGCCAACTGAGCAGCAGCAGATTACTATGTGCTACAAATGGTGCGACTAAGGCTCTGATCAGCGGTAATAAAATCATTGCCAGGGTTACAGCGAGCAGCATGGTGCCTGTCATCAACCATAGTTGCTCTGCCATCAATCGACCGCGGACATGATGGGGACTTGCGCCAAGCGCAGCGGTTATGGCCAGGTGAGGCGCTAATCTTGCTGCGCGAGTCAGTACTAAATGTGCGGCATTACTGCCCGCCGCCGCCACAAAGATCAAACTACTGCACAATAGTAACAACACAAGTGAGGCGTTATATCCATTGAGCTTGGTTTTAAGTGGGAGCATTTCTACACGGATGGAAAAAGGTTGTAGTTGCTCGATAGCTTGAGTTTCCTGTTGATGCTGTAGGTTCAGTCGGTCCGACCAAGATTGACTGAACAGTTTAGGATCCCTCGTTGTTTTTGCGAGTACATAAAATCCGCTAAAGGTTCGGCCCCAATTGTGTCGGTCAGATGGTTGCATCCTTTTAAAATCAAAAGGTAGCCAAAGGTCTGTACTATCTTGTTCTGCGCCTTGGAGTTTAGGTTCTTGAAAATTTGCAGCGGTTACACCAATGATCTGAAACGTTTGGCCGTTGAGCACCACAGTCCGATCCAACACGTTTGGATCTGCTTGAAAATCACGCAGCCAGCTGCGGTGGCTGATGATAGCGACTGGCGCTTGGCGATGCAGCCCCTCGGCGTCATGAAAAAATCGTCCCAATTGTAGTGGTACCGCAAATAATTCGCCATAAAGTGGCGTCACGTAGCTGGTGGTCACGTATGGTTTTTCGGATAAATTTTGAATAAGTTCAGCACCATAGGCTAATAATGTTTCGCCTGTCGTATGAGGTGCAGATAGCGCGTGCTGATACAACAGCTGTAATGCCGGATAGGAAATCGTTTCGTCGACTTCCAGTTGACCGTCTTTGAGCAATTGGCCTTTGATCACCATGATCTGTTCAGGATTTGGATAAGGTAATGGCGCTAGCAATACGTGGTAATTCAACGCGCCTACCAGCAGCAACACCGTCAGTGGCAAACCCATGGAGAGCATCAGCGTGATGGCGTAACTGGGCGCTTTGCGTAGAGAATACCATGCCATCTTTATATCGTTGCTTTGTAACATGTTATTGCCCTTGTAATGCATAAACCGTCGGTTGACGGATAATGTGCCATACCGATGCGAGGGTGGTGAGCACTGTGAGTAACACAATGATTAGCAATGGCATTGCAAAACCGGCATGAGATAGCGCAATCGCAAAGCCAAAGTGTTGTAACCCAAACCAAAGTGCGGCCAGGACCATCGTCGCTAGGCTTAAACCTGCCAACACAGGCGTTACGTTTTCCGTAAGTAATTGGCGTAAAATAGTCACAGGTCTCGCCCCAAGCGCCATCCGGACGCCAAGTTCAAAACGGCGTAGCTGCACGTTGTAGCTTAATACGCCGTAAATGCCCATGAAGGCGAGCGCAAAACTCAGTAGCATCAGGGCGGATGTGACTGCTGCAGCCAGATAGTTTCCAAGCAACACGCGATCAACATTATCGGCAATGTCATATACCTGGGCTGCGCGATAGTTGGCGGTGACCTGACTTATGATGTGATTAAGTTCGGTTTTTGCCAGTTGCATACTGGGCTTGAGTTGATACAACAAGGACGTCCCTTGGATCAAATTACTCGGGAGGTAGCTACGCATTGGTTCAGTGCTGGCGTATTGGTCTGGCAAATTTAAATCCGCCACCACACCAATAATCTCGTAGGGTGCGCCGTTATGAACGTGGAGCTGACGCCCCACCACACTTGTGGCCGGTGCTTGCTTTTGCAGGGCATCGGCCATCGTTTGATTGATAATGACCACGCGGCTTTGATGGGTAACTTCTGCCGCAGTAAAATTGCGCCCTGCTCGCAGTTTTAGCGCAAACATGGGTAAATAATAGTGATCGGTGGTGACAGCGCGGGTGCGAACGCTACTTGTTGGGTCTGCATCATCAAGTAGAAAACTATGGCTACCATACAAGCCATCGAACGCAATTGGCGGGTAGTTACTAACCGCTGCGCTTGCGATTGCTGGGTGTTGTCGCAACAGATCTCGGATTTGCATCAGCTCTGTCTTGCGTTGGCGCTGCTGGTGTTGTCGTTGTTCTGGGCTTTGATTGGCCTCAGAGGAAGGGCGAATGTCATCCAGATCGACCTGATAGCGATGCTCGGCAGCAAAGCCAATCTCCTGCCGTAATTGATGCAGTGACTGCAATAGCACTTGGGCGCTACACACCAGAAGTAGCGTGGCCAACAAGCTTTGCGCGGCAATCAACCACTGTCGTGTTTGGTGTTTCAGCTGCATACTTTGGCCTTTGCCACTACGCTGTATGCTTTGCTGCAAACGACGGTAATCTAACTGTCGGCTCATCAATGTCGCAAAACATAATGCCAATAACGCGCTCATCACGGCGGTAAATAGTAGCACCGGCCCCTGTACGCGGAGTCGATGCAGCTGTGGCAACGCGTCACCAGCATACTGCTGTAGCAATACATAACAGCCCTGTGCCACGAGCAAGGCAATGGGGATGGCAGCGATGATCAAAATCGCCAATTCCGCGATAAACAAGTTCCGTAGATGATAGCGTTGGGCGCCCAATGCAGCTCTGATGGCCATGTTTCTATGACTCTGCGCGGCTCGCGCGAGCAATAAATTGCTGATATTTGCGGCGGCAATAGCTAACAACAACACACTACCGATCAGCATCCAGAGTGTTTTTTGCTGGCTATCGCCGTGCAGGCGCTGCCGTAATGTGGTGGGGATAAAACGCAAACTGCGTCCCTGTTGGCTGGCGATACTCGCGATACTTTCGTGATAGCTTTGCTGGATCTGCGGTGCCAGCTGCTGGGTGAGCGTCATCATGGTGGCGGGCGGTTGTAGTTTTACCAAGTAAAAATGCCAACCAAACAACGCACTGGTGGTCATTTCTCGGGCGGCAGGGCCAAAATCCCATGGCAACCAAAGATCATTGCGGCGCGCAGGACCCAGCAGCTGAGGTTCTTCAAACTCACGAGCGGCAATGCCAATGACTTTAAATGCGGAGGCGCCTAGTAAAATCGTTTGACCGACCAGGGCTGGGTCAGCATTGTAATGACGACGCCAGATGTGCTCGCTGATCACCGCAACAGCTTGATGTGAGCCCACATCTTCGGTTGGACTAAACGCACGGCCATGCAGCAATGGCATTTGGAACATCTGCATATAACCTGGCGTGGTATACGCGGCCTGTACTTTGGGCGTGTCAGATTTATCGCGCAGCGTTAATGCTGTGTAAGAATATCCGAGCAATGCGTGCTGGCTGATCAGCGTACTAGGCTGTTGGTAGAGCCGCGTCATGATCACTGGGGCAAACATATCGGCGTACAGCAGGGAGCCATCTTTATGCAACCAATCCGTGCTGCCCACCAGCAACTGGTCTTCATCATCATAGGGCAAAGGTGCCGCCAGAATTTGATAATTCAGATTAAACATGGCGATTAAGGTGCCAAGCGTAAAGCCAAGCGTCAGTAATATGGTGAGTGTGAAAGCTTTGGCTTTGCGCAGCGCATAAAGCGCCGTTGAAATATCTTGCCAGTGGATCATCCTGTTATCCTTCGAATTGCCTCTGTATGGCTGTTCCTGCCGAACTGCTCATGACGAACTGCCAATGTCTAATCGTCACTATGCGCTGCACAGCATGGGCGATATAAGCGGCTGAATGCAGCGCGTGGTGGCGGACCCTCGCAGTGACATCCTTCATCGTACGACTTGTCGTAAGCTAGTTTGTGTCAGGGGCGTGCCATCTGTGTCCAAAATACGGCCGTCCAGTAAATGCAATTTACGCTTTGCCATATCGGCATAACGCGGATCGTGCGTGACCATGCATAGCGTGGCGCCTTGATGATTCAGCTCGCACAGCATATCCATCACCGCATCGCCATTTTTTGAATCGAGGTTGCCTGTGGGTTCATCCACGAGTAGCAAGGCCGGATGACCAACCAAAGCGCGGGCAATGGCGATGCGTTGTTGCTGACCGCCAGATAACTGATGGGGTCTGTGGCCTGCGCGGTGTGTCATATCAACTTTTTGCAGACACTCATGTACGCGTGATTCAATCTCAACATGGCTAAGGCTGGTGCGTCGATAGCGCAGTGGTAACGCGATGTTATCGAACACTGTTAGCTCGTCGATTAAGTTAAATGATTGGAAAATAAAGCCAATTTTTTCATTGCGGATATAAGCAGCCTCTGACAATGACAAGGCACTGACATCATGGCCTTCAATCTGATAACTGCCTTGCGTTGGCATATCCAGTAAACCCAGCAGAGATAACAAGGTGGATTTTCCACAGCCGGATGGTCCGCAAATAGAAACGAAATCACCGTGGTGAATATCCAAATCGATACCTCGCAAGGCGTGGGTTTCCATTTCATCGGTGGCAAATACTTTGGTGATACCGCGCATGGTGATGGTCGCGTGTGAAGCGCGATGCGATGGCGCGTGTTGAGGGGTCGTCATAAAAATATCCTTCACGTCTAGGTGGTGTATAACCGTTGTTTATGGTTTTACGGTAATGATGTCTGTGTCGGCAAAGGCTGCCATATCGGACAACACAAAGGTATCGCCTTCGTTCGCGCCAGCTTGTAATGCCAGATAACGCCCAGCTTCGTCACCAAACTGCAGCGGGATCCTTGTCAGTTGCTGTTGGTCTTGCTCATAACGGAATACCTGTTGCCGTTGATGGCTTTGCGTATTTATGGGCCTTTCTAGATACAAAATATTGTGTAAATCGGCGATAAAGATTTGGGCATCGACATTTAACTCGGGCCGCGCTGATGTAGGCACGCCATCGACAAATCTGAGCTCAACTTCGACCGTACCATCTTGCACTTGAGGTGTAATGCGGCTGACTTCGGCCTTCGCCGTTTCGCGTCTGGTATTGACGACGGCTTGCTGGCCGACGCGTAACTGCTCGACCTTGGATTGCGATACCCGAATCAGCGCTTGTAAATCCTGACGGCTACCCACCAATGCCAGTTCTTGGCCGGCCGTAACACTTTGCCCCAATTCCACGGGTAACCGTTGCAGCACGCCGCGAAGGCCGGCTCGGACAGTCAGTTTCTCGACGCGTTGTTCCAGTCGTTGGAGCAATGCTTTGGCTTGATTAAGCGCTTCGGTAGCAATGTGCAAGTCTTGCATAGCTACATCTTTAAGTTGTTGCAGGCGTTGTTGTTGCAAGAGCATGCGCTCCGATAGCTGCCGTTCTTGTAATTCTGCGCTTTGAAATTCCAGGGCGGGGATCACGCCGCGTTTGGCTAAATCACGAGTTGCAGCGAGACGCAGCACTTGGCTATCGCGCAGGGCTTTGAGTTCGGCTAACACTGCAGTTTCGGCCAGTAGTTCCCGTTGGTTGGCCAATTGGCCCCGCTTGAGTGCCGCATGCTGGCGGTTGACTTCCATAGCTGCGCTCTCAAGATCTTGCTGTAGCTGTGGATCTTGGAGCTGCAAAATAATCGTTTCTGCATCCACTTCTGCACCAGGGCGCAGCAAAATTTCTGCCACAGTGGCCGCACTTTCTGCCGAGATCAGTCGCTGTGTATTCGAGCGTAATACCCCATAGCCATCCACCGACACTTGCAAATCGCCACGTTGGACCGTCCCCAGCAAGAGTTGTGTTCGCTCGATGTGGTGGCCATGATCGGGAGACACAACCCAGCTGCCCACCACCAATAATGCTGCCACGACGATCAGCAGCAGCCGGCGGTGCTGTTTTGTTTTAGATTTATTGATTTTAATATCCATGCGATACCCAAGTTTTGACTACGGGGTATCGACAATCAAGAATAGTGCCAATAATAAAGTTGTTTAAAATCAATGCTTTGGAATTTGCGCTGCTGTAAGTGTCACAAAGCGTCCGATATCGGACACCTTATTCCGGAATCGAACTCGACGTTTGATGCCAAGGCAATACGAGCACCGCACTGCAACCTTGTACGCCATCGGTACGATTGTGGAGGGTTAACTGCGCACCCAAGCAATCAGCGATCTGCCGGCACAGACTTAGTCCAATCCCTTGGCCATTTGCTTTTGTGGTGTAAAAGGGCACAAACACATCGGTAGTATTGTGCAGACCATGGCCTTGATCGAGCAGCTGCAGCCGCACGCCCGCCGGTGCTAACTCAGCTGCCAACATCATAGTTCCCACCGGGCTTTCGGCTTCGATGGCGTTTTTCAAAAGATTGATCAATAGCTGCTGCAACAGGGTTGGATCTGTCACTAGGTTGACCGGCGGCAAATTGAGTTGCAACTGAGCATCTGGGAATAAGCGCTGCAGGCTATGGCCAAGACTTGGCAATTCAATCGATTGCCAATTTACGCTCAGGGGTTGACTTAGCTGGGCATAACGTTCGACAAACGCCTGCAAATGCTGGCTACGCTCTTGGATGACCGCAAGCGCGTCGCGTTCACGGCTTGATGGTAATTTGGCATGCACAAACTCCGCAAGGCTTTGTACTGGCGTTAGTGAATTGCGGATCTCGTGACTGAGTACACGGATCAGTTGTTGCCAAGCGTGCCGCTGATTTTCACGTAGCGCTTGTTGAATATCGATAAATACCAACAGTTGATAACGATCGCCCTGTTCGAAAAAACGGCTATGCCGGATCTGCCATTGTTGACGCCGGCTTGGATCGACAAATTGCCAGTCAGGTGCTTGTTCAAGTGATAAGCTGGCCGCACTGCAGAGGCGTAGACTTTGCCAAGGTTGGCCGAACAGCTGTTGGAAGTCGTTGTTGGCATAACTGAGTTGTTGTTTATGATTCAAGACCAAAATTGGCGTATTTAATTGATCGATTAGGCGATATAGCAAAAACTGTTGCTCATCAAAAAAGCTTTTCCGTTGTTGTAGTTGGTGCGCGAGCAGTTGCAGCTGTACCTGAAATTCTGCCGCACAACCCGCGTCGTAGGCACTTTTGGCGTATAAACTGTAATCCTGTTGCTGGATGGCATCGAGCTGAATACTGGCACGACGAAACGCCGAAAGTTGTAAGCGACGACTTCGCCATAGCCAGCGACTGAGGATGACCATGCTCACCAGCAGGAGTAATGCTAGCCACCAGTATGGCCAACGGCTAACACAGAGCGCACTGAGCAGACTGAATAATGTGAGGGTAAGGCAAACCTGCAGTCCTGTTTGCTGCTCTACGCTGTGGTTAAACCAGGCCATATTTTTCCAGCCGCCGGTACAATGACGATTTAGTGATACCCAGTTGTTCGGCGGCTTTTTGCTTATTATTACGATGTTGCGATAGCGCGCGCTGAATCAGTTGCAGCTCTGCCTGGGCCAGCGTTAGATCGGGCATGCTTTGCGCAGGCAGTTCTGAGGGGAAGGCGTTGCTGGTATGGGCCGCTATCGTTGCTGCATTGCCATGTGAAGAATCGCGTGGATAGTTATGTGGAAAGTCACGTAGGGGTTCCTGTGGGGAGTACTGCCCTCTGTCGAACCGCTGGGCATGCTCTGTCGACAGACATGCTGCGGTTGTATGGTGACTGCGATCGAGGCCGAGATCGGCGCTGGTGATGCGGTGGCTTTGGCAGAGCAATACCGCACGTTCAAGGAGGTGGCTCAGTTCACGAATATTACCCGGCCAATGATATTTTTGTAATAAACGCAGCGCCTCGGGGCTGAGCTGCATGGCGGTTTTTTGATAACGCTGCCCATGCTTTGCTAAGAATAAACAACATAAAGGTTCAATATCTTCAATCCGTTCACGTAACGGCGGGATCCGGAACTCCATGGTATTTAATCGATAATACAAATCTTGTCGGAACAGCCCTTGTGCGATCAAGGTGGCAAAATTGGCGTTGCTGGCGGAAATCAAACGAAGGTTACTCCGTAATGTTTGACTGCTACCGACCATCTCATACTCACCTGTTTCCAACACCCGTAATAATTTTGCTTGTAATGCCCACGGTAAGCAGGCGATTTCATCAAAAAATAACGTCCCGCCTTCTGCGAGGGTAAAACGACCAACGCGCGATTCTTTGGCATCGGTAAAAGCACCTTTTTTATGACCAAACAGCTCACTTTCAAACAATGCTTCAGGGATTGCTGCCATATTGACGCTAATGAAGGGACCGTGCTGCCGTCTAGAATGCTGATGCAGCCACTGTGCGAGCTGACTTTTGCCTGTGCCGTTTTCACCGGTTAATAAAATCGTGGCGTCGGTTTGTGCTACGGTATGCAGGTGCTGCATGAATTGCCGCATAGATGCACTGCGCCATGGCATGTTTTCTGCTGTGTGTTGTTGTGCTTTGAGCTGTGCATTGAGCCGCTGATTTTGTTGGTTTAGCGCCGCGACTTTGAGTTGCTGTTGAATAATTTGCAAGAACCGCTGATTTTGCCATGGTTTTTCAATGAAATCCGCCGCACCGGCCTGCATGGCATGTACCACCAACGGCGTGTTAGACCATGCGGTCATGGCAACGACGGCTATGTCTGGATAGCTTTCCTTCATATATTGCAAAAACGCTAAGCCCTCTGCACCCGAGGTGGTGTCCAGCTGGAAATTCATATCGAGTAAAATCAAGGCGGGCTGCTGTTGTTGCAATAAGGCTTTGGCGTACGAGGGATGCTCAAGCTCCGTGATCACATAGTGATGATCTTCTAAAAGTAGGCGAGCGGTAAAACGCAGTTCACGATTATCATCCAGGATCCAGATATGCGTGTTGCTTTGTATGTCATGCGGTGGCGCGACGTTTTGGCAAAGATGTGATGGGTGCTGACGATCCTGCATAACAAACCTATTCCTTTTTATCGCTGATACGCGGTGGCCGTGGTTGAATGGTGTGAGCGCCATTCAACCATTCTCGCCTTCACCTTGGCAAACCTTTCATCACCTCATGGGTGAGGACGGGGCGGGATACCGATGGTATTGCCGTTGGATCTAATGTCAGATCCATTTGGATCAGCCGTTAGTTGCGGATAATTGTCTATTAAATCAACAAATATAGAGGTTTTGCTGAAAAAACAACCGAACGATCATATTTCTGTAAAAAAGATCTTGCGATCATTTCTAAGGTCTCTATAATGCGCCTCATCGACAGCGACGACGGATTCGGAAACGAAGAAATCAAACGCTAAAGATTCTGAAAGTGGTTGATAATCAACGGCTTTCGGCGTTAAGTGAAACGCCTTGCTCTTTAACAATTCGCAATCAATCATCTGTGTGGGCACTCGTGATGATAAATTCGCAAAATGAATTTAATCAGTATGAGTGACTATATAGTCAATTTATAAAGTCAGTAATGCTGAGCTGCTACTTCGGTAGCGAAAAAACTTTAATTGAAGAGTTTGATCATGGCTCAGATTGAACGCTGGCGGCAGGCCTAACACATGCAAGTCGAGCGGGGTTTTCGGACCTAGCGGCGGACGGGTGAGTAATGCGTAGGAAGCTACC
>Ga0209812_10001902_pt1 | contig 13343 bp, 10 predicted proteins | sample JI71714BDNA_FD_187502 | JGI IMG/M metagenome (GOLD analysis project Ga0209812, IMG submission 187502) | Wastewater effluent complex algal communities from Wisconsin, to seasonally profile nutrient transformation and Carbon sequestration -... | ecosystem: Engineered > WWTP > Effluent > Algae...
CTGATCCTGCCAAAGGCAGAATCAATATTGAATTAGCTGGTGTAAACGATAAGGATCGTGTAAGAAATTACTTGCAGTCTACAGCCAATCTTCAATTCTTTGAAGTGTATACTTGGGAGAATAAAGACGTACAAGCGGGTATTGTTGCCGCAGATAAAGCAGTTCAAGATTATTTAACTGGTGCTGATAAAGTTGCTACTGTTGTAGACACTACTAAAGCGGCTGTTGCTGTTCAACCTAAAGGAGATACAAGCAAAACAGCTACTATTTCTGCGTTAGCATCTAAATCACCTGTTGCTAAAACTGATTCTGCTGCTATCAAAGCAACAGAGAATCCTATTCTTCGTTTAATGCAGTTAACTCAGCCTTACCAAGCTGAAAATGGTCGTCCTGTTTATCCTGCTGCATTGGGTTATATTCAGTCAAAAGATACTGGTACCTTAAATGACTATTTAGCAATGGAATCTGTAAAAAGCAAATTCCCTTCTAACTTGGTATTCATGTATGGTAAAGCTGAATTAGATGATCCTAAAGCAAAAGATATTCTTACGCTTTATGCTATCAAAACTTTAGACAATGGTCAATCGGAATTAGAAGGCGATCGTATTGCGGGTGCATCACAAGATTATGATGAGCGTGGTAGAATTGCTATCAAGATGAATATGGATAAAGTAGGTTCTAATATATGGGCTAAAATGACTACTCGAAATGTAGGTAAGCCAATTGCCATCGTATTAGACAATTTTGTTTATTCTGCTCCTAATGTAAATGATCCTATTACTACTGGTAATTCTCAAATCAGTGGAAACTATACTATCAAAGAAGCACAAGATTTATCTGAAATTTTAGAGAGTGGTAAATTACCTGCTCCTGCTAAAATTGTTCAGAGCCAAACTGTAGGGCCAACTTTGGGTAGTGAATCTATCAAAGGTGGTGCATTATCTTTTGGAATTTCTTTCTTGGTGATTTTTGCCTTGATGCTATTGTACTTTAATACGGGTGGATGGGTTGCCAACATTGCATTGATCCTAAACTTATTATTTACAATTGGTGTATTAAGTGCCTTAGGATTTACCTTAACTGCTCCTGGTATTGCCGGTTTGGTATTAACCATTGGTATGGCAGTAGATACCAACGTAATCATCTTTGAGCGTATCAAAGAAGAATTAACCAAGGGTAAGAACTATTCAGCTGCGGTGAATGAGGGATATAAGCGTTCTCTTGCTCCTGTATTAGATGGTCATATCACTACCCTATTAACGGCTATTATCCTTGCTTACTTTGGTTTAGGTCCTGTTTTAGGATTCGCAACCACACAAATCATTGGTATCTTATTATCATTGTTCTGTGGAATCTTAGTATCTCGTTTAATTTCTGATTGGTATACCAATAAGAATAGACACTTTGAATATTTCACTGGTATTTCAAGAAAGATTTTCAATCATGCCAATTTCAAGTTTATTGAATACAGAAAGTATGCGTACATGCTATCTGCAGTAATCTTTGTAATGGGTATTGCATCTTTCTTCCATGGTTTTGATGAAGGGGTTGAATTTGCTGGAGGTAGAAGTTATACGGTAAAGTTTGACAAAGCAGTTGATCCTGAAATGATTCGCCAAGATTTAAAAACAGTGTTTGGAGAAGCGCCAATTATTAAAACAGTAGACGTTAAGAATCAGGTGAACATTACTACTTCTTATAAGATTAAGGAGACAGGAAATAATATTGATGCTGAAGTTGAACGTAAGTTATACGAAGGGTTAACTAAATATTTACCAACTGGAACTAGTTTTGATACATTTGAGAATACCTATAAACAAGGATCACAAACAGTATTACCAACCATTTCTGATGATTTAAAAGCAGGTGCAACCAAGGCTACCTTGTTTGCAGTATTAGTGATTTGCTTGTACATCTTTATTCGTTTCCGCGATTGGAGATATTCATTAGGATCTATTGTTGCATTAATGCACGACGTATTTGTAACCTTAATTGTATTCAGTTTCTTAAAGGATTTTGTTCCATTCCCATTAGAAATTGACCAGCATTTTATTGCGGCTATACTAACGGTAATTGGTTTCTCTATGAACGATACGGTGATTGTTTATGACCGTATTAGAGAAGACAGCGCAATGATGAAGGGTACGCCAAACGCTGCTATCATTAATAGAGCTATTAACGAAACCTTAAGCAGAACCATTATGACTTCTGTAACGGTATTCTTAACCATCTTGATCTTATTCATCTTTGGTGGTGAAGTAACCAGAGGATTTGCATTTGCAATGTTAATTGGGGTGGCAACTGGTACTTATTCTTCTATCTTTGTTGCGGCTCCTTTCTTAGTAGATTTTGGAAAAGGAAGAGCACTTGGATCAAAAGCTAAATAAGCGAATAGCTATAACAAAAATGCCTCGATGAAAATCGGGGCATTTTTATTTAATTTGTTTAGGGGGTGGATTATAGCTGCTGAACCATTTGAGGCGTTTACTTTTTATTAAACCGCAAATGAAGTTCCACAGCCACATGTTTTACTCGCGTTTGGATTGCTAAAAGTAAAGCCCCTACTGTTCAGGCCACCTTGCCAATCTATTTCCATTCCATATAAATAAAGGCTATGACTTTTGTTCATGGTACATGGAATCCCTTCAATTTCAAATAATTCGTCTTCCTTTTCAGTTTGATCAAAACCCAATACATAGGTCATACCACTACATCCACCGCCTTTTACCCCTACTCTTAAACGTTGTGTATTGTCAAAGTTGGGTTCAGCCATTAATCGCTTAATTTCTACAATTGCCCCTTCGGTAAAGCTTACAGGAATTTGAGTTGTAATTGCTGTTTCCATTTTCAATATTTAGACTGCAAAGTTACCATTTTGCCTGAACCCTTATCTCTTTGCGTTTACGATAGAAGGAATTCCTTGCTCATCCCCTACCTTTGTACAAAGAACCTTCAGAATGGATAATACGGTGTTAATTACGGTGCTTGTGGCTGTTTTTATTGCTTCTATGGCAGGCTATCTAATTTACTTACAACGCAGATTGGTCATTTATGAAAAACAACAAACTAAAGTTGCCAGTACGCTCCCATTACAAGCTTATGAACGCCTTTTATTGTTAACGGATAGAATTGCTATACCCAACCTAATTAATCGAAATGCCGCCAATGCCATTTCAGCAATAGAATTACAAGTGCTGTACACTAAAATTATTCGGGAAGAATTTGATTTTAATGTAACCCAGCAAATGTATATCAATCCTGCATCTTGGAAGGCAGTCAAGAATTTAAAGGAAAAAAACTTACAAATTATTAATCAAATAGGGCTTCAATTACCGGCTGATGCATCCGGATTGGATTTGCAAAAAGCCATTATGCAATACTTAGTATCCAATCCTTCAGCAGCTTTACATGATTTAGTGTCGGAAGCATTAAGTTATGAAGCCAAGCAATTGTTATAAAAATAAAAATGAGTGCCATGTCAGTAAAGAAAATGACCGATAGCGGAATAGAAATAAAAGCTTGTTATACAGCCGATGATCTTGCAGGATTCCAATTGAGTCAAGAAATGCCAGGTCAATTTCCTTATACCAGGGGGGTACAACCCGATATGTATAGGGGCAAGTTGTGGACCATGCGACAATACGCTGGTTTTTCTACTGCTGAAGAAAGCAATAAACGATACCATTATTTACTAAGCCAAGGTGTTATGGGATTAAGTGTTGCTTTTGATTTGCCTACTCAAATTGGGTATGATAGTGATCATGCATTATCCGAGGGCGAAGTGGGTAAAGTTGGTGTAGCCATTGATAGTTTAGAAGATATGGAATTGCTTTTTAAGGGAATTCAATTAGAACAAGTCAGTACTTCAATGACAATCAATGCTACAGGATTTATTTTACTAGCTATGTATGTTGCATTGGCAAAAAAACAAGGTGCCAATTTAAATAAGATTGCAGGTACTATTCAAAATGATATTCTAAAAGAATACGCTGCACGAGGTACCTATATATATCCGCCTAAACCATCCATGAGAATCATCACCGACATATTTGAATGGTGTAGTACTTCATTACCCAAGTGGAATACGATTTCTATTTCAGGTTATCATATTAGAGAAGCTGGGAGCACTGCGGTGCAAGAAATCGCTTTTACATTAAGTAATGGTAAAGCATACGTAGAAGCAGCACTGGCAAAGGGTTTAGATATCAACGTATTTGGAAAAAGATTATCCTTTTTCTTTAATGCACATAACAATTTATTTGAAGAAGTTGCCAAGTTTCGTGCAGCAAGAAAAATGTGGGCACGCATAATGAAAGAGTTGGGAGCAACAGACGAAAAAGCGATGATGTTGCGTTTTCATACCCAAACTGGGGGTGCCACTTTAACTGCTCAACAGCCTTTAAATAATATCAGCAGAGTAACAATCCAAACTCTTGCCGCAGTGCTTGGGGGAACACAAAGTTTGCATACCAATGGTTATGACGAAGCACTTAGTTTACCTACAGAGGAAGCAGCTCGAATAGCGCTGAGGACACAGCAGATTGTAGCTTTTGAAAGTGGAGCACCAGATACGGTTGATCCTCTGGCAGGTAGTTATTTTGTAGAATCACTCACTACAGAAGTGGAGAATAAAGCCTGGGATTTAATGAATAAAATTACTGCGATGGGCGGGAGTGTTAGTGCAATAGAGCAAGGATTTATGCAAGAAGAAATTGCACGAAGCGCATTCGAATACCAGCGCAATATCGAAAGTGGCGATAAAATTATTGTAGGGGTAAATAAATTTACCATTGATAAAGAAAATCCAGTGCCTGGATTCAAGATTGACGATAGTATTCGTCAACTTCAAACTGTTAAGTTAGCGGAATTGAAAAGCAAAAGAGATCAAGTTAAAGTTGACCAATGTTTAAGTGCAATTAAAGCAGCTGCTACTGGTACAAACAACTTGATGCCGTTGTTAGTAGAAGCCGTTGAAACCTATTGTACACTTGGCGAAATTGCAGATACACTTCGCCAAGTATACGGAGAGCATAGGTAATTTATAATACCGTAATCAGTGCAAAAATCACACCTGGTATCCAGAATAATAAAGTAAGTAAAACGCTTATCCAAAAAGTACCATTGGCAGTTCCCTCGTGTAGATAAACCGCTAAAGGTGGAAGTAAAATGGCTAAAATGGCCAACAATACTTTGTCTGTTGAAGGAGTAGCACTTGCTTTATTGGCTTTATACTCTTTCATTAAAGTTTTTACTTCTTTTAATTTAGCTTTTCTGTCTACTCTAGATAAACTTTTGAATTGACTCATTGCGTCTGTTACAACAGCATCGTCCATTGTTATTGTAGCGTTAGAAGCAGAAGTTTTATTGGTTTCAGTTGTGGTGGTTCCCACTGATGAAGCAGTTGCAGTTGAAAAATTTAGAACAACTGCCATAGCAAGTAAATAAGTAATTTTTTTCATAAGTATTTCGGTTTCCTTGAAGTTACACTAAGTTTTAGCAAAATCTCTTCTTTATAAATCTAGTTACGGCTCTTTTAAGCAAGGTATTCAGTAACTTAGGAATTCTTAACTATTAGCACTTTATGAAAAAATTGTTAGCCTTCCTAGTATTTTTAACGGGAACTGTTGCAGCACAGCCATCTCAGTCAACACTAGACCAATTGTTTAAAGATGAAAATGCCAAAGTAATTAATTGGAGAAGGTATTTTCATGAATTCCCAGAATTAGGGAATCGAGAATTCAATACATGTAAAAAAGTAGAAGAAACCTTGAAGGGTTTTGGTATTAGTACCCGTATTGTTGCAAAAACAGGCGTAGTGGGTATTCTAAAGGGCGGTAAACCAGGACCAGTAGTAGCATTAAGAGCAGATATGGATGGCTTGCCAGTAGAAGAAAGAAACAGCCTAACATTTGCCTCTAAAGCAAAGGGTGAATACAATGGTGCTACTGTACCAGTAATGCATGCCTGTGGGCATGATTCACACGTGGCAATGTTATTGGGTGCCGCAGAAGTATTAAGCAAGATTAAGAATGATATAAGTGGAACAGTGGTATTCTTGTTTCAACCTGCCGAAGAAGGCCCTCCAGGAACAGAGGAAGGTGGAGCTCCTTTAATGATTAAAGAAGGAGCATTGGATAATCCTAAAGTGGATGCGGTATTTGGAATTCATATCAATTCAAAATACGATTTGGGTAAAATTTATTATAAGCCAGGTTCAACAATGGCATCTTCTGATTGGTTTACAATTAAAGTAAAAGGAAAGCAAAGTCATGGTGCCTATCCGTGGAATTCTATTGACCCCATCGTAGTCAGTGCAGAAATTATTCAAGCATTACAAACAATTGTAAGTAGAAATATAGACATCACTAAATCTCCTGTGGTTGTTTCAGTAGGTAAAATTCAATCTGGAGTGAGGGCCAATATAATTCCAGAGGAAGCCATCATGGAAGGAACTATAAGAACATTAGATGATCAGGTACAAAAAAATGTTCACGAAAAAATAAAACTAATAGCAAAAAATATTGCTGAAGCAAATGGTACAACTGCAGAAGTGATGATAGACACTAAAACATTAGTAACATATAGTGATCCTGAATTAGTGGCAAGAACCCTACCCTCTTTGCAAACTGCAGCGGGTGGTGCAGAAAATGTAAAGCTGACCAATTGGGTAACCGGTGCAGAGGACTTCTCTTTCTTTGGTACCAAAGCGCCAGCATTTTATTTTTTCTTAGGCGCAAGAGATCCACAATTTGCCAATTTTGAATCAGCACCTGATCATCATACACCAGGATTCATGATTAATGATTCAAAATTAGATGTTGGGGTGAAAGCATTTGTACATCTTGTATTGGATTACGCAAAAACGGGTAAAAAATAAGGGTATGAAAAGACTACTATTATTTGCAGCATTAAGTGGTGTTCAATTTATTCAAGCTCAAGAACTTTTAACGCCTGAAAAATTATGGCAAATAAAAAGGGTTTCCGCATTAGGAATAAGTAAAGACAAACAGTATATCATTTATTCTGTTGCTACCCCTGATATAACCGCTAATAAAAATAGTCGAAAAAAATATAAAGTTCCCATTGCAGGGGGACCTGCGGTTGAGTTAGCCGATAACGAGGACTTGATTTACAATGATCGATTATCTCCGGATGGCAAGTTTATTTTGTATACTGATGAAGTAAAACTCAATAAAGTAGCAGGCAAAGAATTGTATCCAGACTTACCTAAATCGGATGCCTATGTATATACTTCTCTTAACTATAGACATTGGGATACTTGGGAAGATGGCGAGTACAATCATGTATTTGTTGCTCCTTATGCAAATGGTAAATCTTTAAAAGGAAAAGACATCATGCCCGATGAGCCGTATGATGCGCCCACTAAGCCATTTGGTGGAGACGAAGATTTTATTTGGCATCCAGATGGTAAGCATATCGTTTACGTTGCAAAGAAAAAATACGGAACTGAATATGCAGTTAGCACCAATACAGACCTCTACCAATACAATGTAGAAACTGGTCTTACAGTTAATTTAACTGAAGCCAATAAGGGATATGATCTTTCACCACAGTTTAACCAAAATGGAACACTGGCTTGGATGCAAATGAAAAGAGATGGGTTTGAAGCAGATAAACAAGACCTTATTGTATTAGTCAATGGCAAGTTTCCTGTAAATCTTACTTCTCATAGAGACAATATTCATGTGGAAGGCTTTAAATGGAGTGAAGACGGTCGTTCAATATTCTTTTGGGCACCTATTAATGGTACACTCCAATTATTTCAAGTAAACAATCCGGGACTCACCAAAATAGTACCTGTTATTAAACAATTAACTTCGGGTGATTTTGATATTACTGGAATTGTTTCACAGCAGGGAAATAGCTTGGTCGTTTCCAGAACTGATATGAATACTGCTGCAGAATTATATAAGCTGAATTTGCAGAACAATCAAATGGAGCAACTCACCCATGTAAATGATGCTTTTTACAGCAGTATTGCAAAATGCAAAACAGAAAGAAGATGGGTGCCAACCACAGATGGCAAAAAAATGTTGGTTTGGGTTATTTATCCTCCAGGCTTTGATGCATCAAAAAAATATCCAACATTATTGTATTGTCAAGGTGGCCCACAAAGCCCATTAACACAGTTTTATTCGTTCAGATGGAACTTTCAATTAATGGCTTCGCAAGGGTATATTGTAGTTGCTCCTAATCGAAGAGGGATGCCAGGGCATGGAACTCAATGGAATGAATCGATTAGTAAAGATCATGGTGGTCAGGTAATGAAGGATTATTTATCTGCAATTGATGCCCTAAGTAAAGAATCTTTTGTAGACAAAAATAGACTGGGATGTGTTGGTGCAAGTTATGGGGGCTACTCCGTGTTTATGCTCGCTGGAATTCACAACAATCGTTTCAAAACCTTTATCTCTCACGATGGAATTTTTGATACCAAGAGTATGTATGGCACAACTGAAGAATTGTGGTTTGTTAATTTTGATTATGGCGGTGCTTATTGGGATAAAAACCCAGCAGCTCAAAAAACCTATGGTATACAAAATCCCATCAATCATATAGCTAAATGGAATACCCCTATCATGATTGTACAAGGTGGTATGGATTTCAGGGTGCCTATAGAACAAGGATTACAGGCTTTTCAAGCGGCTCAACTTCGTGGAATAAAAAGCAAACTCTTGTATTTGCCAGGAGAAAACCATTGGGTTTCTACCGCTCAAAACGGATTGGTATGGCAGCGAGAATTTTTTAAATGGCTAAAAGAAACTTTATAGATAACATCATTTCCATTTGCGCAAATATTGCAAACAAGATAATATATTCTTAGGCTTTTCCATATCGCACACCAATTCTGGTCTGGTGTAATTAGCAATATTAAAAACTCCGCCTGCTGATACTTGTAATTTAATGGCTTGATCTAGTGAGATTAGGCCTCTGGAAATTATGCTGAAAAACATTTCCCAAACCAACTGTTTATTCTTTCGACTAAAATTCAATTGAAACAAATTATGCTTTAATTGAATAATTTTATTTTCCATCAACGCTCTTCTGCGTGTTAAATCAGTTTGGTCATTAAATAAATTTTGGATTCCTTCAATATGATCTTTATAAATATCAAAAGCATCATTCGTCCATTGTAATAATTCTCCTAAATCATAAATCCACTTTTTTTCATCATTTCCTGCTTTAGGTGTTAATAATGCTCTAACAAAATAAGTAGAAGAACCTCCTTTTAAAGCAATGATATCAAATAGTTCTTTTTCTGAAAGTTTCCCAAAGAGTTGAGCCCTGCTTTTTGCTTGAGCAGCTTCTGCCTCATCAATTATTGCTAGAAAATCTTTATCGTCTTTTTTAAATTTTAAAATATATTGATGTGCGTACCATACCAACCATTCCATTCTATTATCAAGAACAACTTTTTCTGACGATCTCATTCTTGCCATAAAAGATTGATAATGATAATTAGGATTGTCAGTTAAATCATCTTGAAACATAACCCCTATTCCAAAATAACAGGCTGCTAATATTTCATTTTTTGTTGGTTTTTCGTCTATTAATTGTTTAAAAAGCGAGGCAGCACATGCACATTGATTGCAATAAAAACGAATCCTTTTACATTCAGCTTGGCTGAGTGATTTAAAATTTCTTTCTTGAAGTAATTGATTTAATTGAATAATTATGGAGGCAACATATGGCTTATTATCTTTAACTGCTAATTTATAAAGCCTGATTAATATGGAAAATTCGTGTAAATAGAGTGGCATGAGATAATTTTAATTTCTCTTGCCAAATAATAAACTGCCAATTCTTACTAAGGTACTGCCAGCTTCAATGGCCATAGGGTAATCACCGCTCATGCCCATTGATAAAATAGGTTTATTGCCAGAGTGATTCAATATCCACGATTGATATTGAGTAAATAATCTGTTCAAATAAATAAACTCATTTCTAACTTTATTTTGATCATCAGTAAATGATGCCATTCCCATTAAACCACCAATTCTCACATTGGATAATTGATCAATTTGAGCAATGATTTGCTTCAACTCTGTTTCATCTAAACCAAATTTAGTTTCTTCTTCTGCTATGTGAATTTGTAACAAGCAATCAATCACTCTGTTGTTTTTGATTGCTTGTTTATTGATTTCTTGTAATAATTTCAAACTATCTACACCATGTATTAAATGAACAAACGGTGCGATGTATTTAACTTTATTGCTTTGTAAATGTCCAATAAAATGCCAGCGAATATTTTTGGGTAATGCTGCAGCTTTGTCAACTAATTCCTGCACATAATTTTCTCCAAAGTCTCTCTGTCCCAATTGGTATAATTCCATTAGGTCTTCATTTGGCTTTGTTTTGCTTACTGCTACCAAAGTGGTATTAGTGTTGGCTAACTCTGACAAAATATTTTGAAAAGCAATCGTATTTACAGGCATAGAAGTAATTGACCAATCTTTATTTTAAAATACTTCTACTAATTACAATACGCTGCACTTCACTGGTACCCTCATAAATCTGGGTGATTTTTGCATCACGCATTAAACGCTCAACATGGTATTCTTTCACAAAACCATAACCACCATGAATTTGAACAGCTTCTGTAGATACCCACATTGCTGCTTCACTGGCAAATACTTTAGCCATAGAAGAGCTCAATGTATAATCTAATCCATTGTCTTTTTCCCAGGCTGCTTTTAAGCAAAGCAATCGAGCAGCTTCAATTTTTGTAGCCATATCAGCTAACTTAAATTGAATGGCTTGGTGATGCATAATTTCTTTTCCAAACGCTTTACGTTGCTTACTATAAGCTAATGCTAATTCATAAGCACCACTGGCAATACCAAGAGCTTGAGAAGCAATTCCGATTCTACCTCCTGCTAAGGTTTTCATTGCAAACTTGAATCCAAATCCATCTTCTCCTATCCTATTTTCTTTTGGTACAATTACATCATTAAACAAAATAGTATGGGTGTCGCTACCTCTAATACCTAATTTGTTTTCTTTAGCAGCAACTGTTACGCCAGGCCAGTTTTTCTCCACGATAAAGGCATTAATACCTTTACTGCCTTTTGCAGGATCCGTTTGAGCAATGACTAAATAAACAGAGGCTGAAGAGCCATTGGTTATCCAATTTTTTGTTCCATTTAATAAATAATGATCTCCTTTGTCTTCTGCTGTGGTTTGCTGACTGGTTGCATCACTACCGGCTTCAGGTTCACTCAATAAAAATGCGCCAATGTATAAATCATTGTCCTTTCTACCTTGTGCCAATGGAGTTAAATATTTTTTCTTTTGCTCCTCATTACCAAAAGTTTCCAAACCCCAACATACCAAGCTATTGTTAACGCTCATACTTACACTGGTACTTGCATCTACTTTACTAATTTCTTCCATTGCCAATACATAGCTAAGGGTATCCATTCCCGCACCACCGTAATCAGGGCTTACCATCATACCCATAAAACCCAATTCAGCTAATTTCATTACCTGTTCACGAGGATATTTCTGGAGCTCATCTCTCTCAATAACGCCAGGTTTACACTCATTTTGGGCAAAGTCTCTTGCCGCTTTCTGAATCATCAAATGTTCTTCACTCAACTGAAAATGCATGGTTGTAAAATTTTATGGCGCAAAAATAAGCTAACAAGCGTTAGGATGTACGATGTTTTGCAAAAAAATGCCTACTTCTTTGTTTTTGTAAATAAATTATTTGAGCAGGTAAAAAGACCTTCTTTGGTTTTGGTGTCAAGATTAAAGTAATTACCCCCTAGGATACTTTGCCCAATATAACCTGGATTGTCCCCTTTTCCAAGCGGCCAATTTCCCACCGTATTGTCAATTTGAATATTGCTTAGTTGTGCAATGGTTAAAGCAAAATCAGAGCAATTATAATCGCTTAAATGGTATTCATTTGCAATATTGTGATCGATGTATTCCAGTATTTTTTCAAATTGCTCTTTCGTAACAAATTTCCCCAATAATTGATCCCAAGTATGGAACGCATCGTCTTTAATAACTGAATTGGCAGTTGGTAAAACAGGATTAACAGGAATCAATTGTCCTTCTTCAGGATAAAATCCAAATGTTTTACTCACTGCTGATTGATCTTTATTGTATTTGATTAGTGAAATAAAGGAATGACCAACTTCACCCAAACCTGTATTGGTATTTTTTTGACCAGGAATGGGTTGTTTAATGAGTAGAGCCAATGCATAATGTGTAGCTTCTTTCTGGTCTAAAAAAGCTTCTACAATAGATTCCGACTCAATTTTTTCTGATTCAAATTCCTCTGTTCTTTCTAGTTCTTTTTGGTTAATTTGATCTTGTACCATCAATTCTAAAATCTCATCATTTACAATATCTTCCTTGATTTTATTTTGATAATTGTCGGTTGTACTAAAAAACGACAAGATTCGTTTACCTCTTTTAGTGAATTTATATTTTGTATCAATTGAACCTGCTTTGTAAAAACAAGCCATTGCAGCGGTAAAATTATTGTAGCGAGCAAGAACTATTGCCAAATTATTGTACAAATGTGATAAAATGCCTTGGTCTGTTACGGTCTCTTTGGTTTGTAAAACTTGGTGTAATTGAACCAATGCTTGATGAGATTTACCATTGGCTATATATTTATCACTCTCCTTTAAGGCATGAATGATTTCGATATTGGGCAATAATTGTGCAAATGCTTCTGTATTTGTTAATTGCAAAATAATAATCGCAATTAACCAATATCTCCTGATCATATTAATTGGTTTACTCCATTAGAAATATTTCTTTTGGAGATTAAATAAAATTTCTCTGCCATAAGGGCTCATACCCTTGGTAGTGTCTTGCAGAAAATGCCGCTTAAATGCAACAATAGCTGCGGTAGTATCTTTTATATCATATCCAACAATTCTTAAGCCAATAATATGATTAAAATTTTCAGGTACTGAATCTCTTTTATCATCATACCATAATCCAAAGCCCTTATCTGCTAATTGTTTCCAAGGGAATCTCCAATTTGGATCATTTTTTCGAGTGGGTGCAATATCTCCATGACCAATAAAGTTAGCGGTAGGAATACTATACGATTTTTTTAGTTTCCCTAATACCACCAATAAACTGTTGATTTGGGCTTGTTCAAAATATTCGAATCCATTGTTGTCTAATTCAATTCCAATAGAAGCAGAATTCATATCTAATTGATTTCCCCACCTGCTAACGCCAGCATGTTGCCCCCTAAAATAATCGTTCAACATCTGAAATACAGTGCCGTCACTTCCAATTACATAATGTGCACTAACAGCCGTTCTCGGGATTGTACAAGTCTTTAGTGT
>Ga0209812_10001903_pt1 | contig 13340 bp, 4 predicted proteins | sample JI71714BDNA_FD_187502 | JGI IMG/M metagenome (GOLD analysis project Ga0209812, IMG submission 187502) | Wastewater effluent complex algal communities from Wisconsin, to seasonally profile nutrient transformation and Carbon sequestration -... | ecosystem: Engineered > WWTP > Effluent > Algae...
CGATATTTTTAGCAGAGAATCAGAATAGCAGTGATCGAACAAAACACGTTGATATACGTTATCATTTTATTCGCCAATATATTAAAGATGGAACAATTATGGTAGAATTTGTTCGCAGCAGTGAAAATGACAGTGACATATTCACGAAGAACGTAACAAGTGAGACATTTAGCAGACACTCAGAAAAATTGATTTGGACAAAGGAAGAATACGAAACGGAAGCAGAAACTAGAATTCTATCAACAGGAAGGGTGTTAAAAGGTATTGAGTATAATCCTAGTATCAAAGGTAAAGGCGAATATACTAACGAGATCGTGTCCACAAATTGTGAGTCAGAAAAGTGGGACACTGAGGTGGAGAAAGATAAAAAAGTATCTTTCGACAATGTGACAAACGCGGGATGAATTTAAGATTAAATTAAGATTATAAAAACCAGGGTTAACGCAAGATTAAGCTTTTAGACTTTTGTAGGGTAACGGACTCGCTAACACATTGCGAAGGAAAGGGCCAAAGATTCCTCTTAATCTGAATGAGGCAACATGTCATATTTTTGATGAGGGAACTCGTTTGAAGATTGTTTGATTGAAGTTATGTCCTACTATTGATAATTCTGCCTTACAACCATTTGAGGCTGGCATCAGAAAAATTCCTTAATGATTTCTTCCGTAAAAGTCAGTGGAAGAGCATTCTAAGTTTTTTAGAACACTTTAGTTTTGCATCAGAAAATATAATTTACATAGACCAGATGCCAAACGAAATAATGCATCAGATACAACAGCTAGCTGTCATGGCCATTGTATTGGAGTTTCGCCTGACAATATGAGTGTTGAGAAAAATTTGCCAGTATTCGATATACTGAAGAGGTTGGTCTTGATGACGAGATGATTGACGAGGAATCTGTGATGGTCAATCTTCACACAATCATTTCTGCAGCACATCACAATCAAAATCTCTTTCAGATGGAGAGCTTCTTTTGATGAAAATAAGGATTGATTCTGAGAAATTGTACAAGTTGACAATCAAACAGTTACAATTTATTATACTCAGCTGCCAAATGGATAAACTTAAGTATAGTATGAAAGCACTTTACCGGAAAAAATCCTCTAAAACTAATTAGAGCCATTCAGAGTTTACTTCATAGGTTGTTTCTCACAGAGATTTTTATTTTGCATAACCTTGCATGGGAACACCGAATTTTTCGAAGTGCAGCATGGTAAAGTGATCGATAAAGTACACACGCACTGTGGTCCATAGTAGTCATTCCTATTTCGTCATACTTTGTTGGTTTGATAAGGCACAACTTGCCTTTTAAAGACCAATTTGTATCTTTAGGCACGTTGTTGAAGATGCTCTGAGGGAAAAGATTTAGTGATTTAGTTCCAGTAGAGCATATAAAGCAACTTATTATGTTTTAAGAAGTTTTTCAAAATGTAGCTAAGTCAAAAATGACTAATATTAGCCAAACCAAACTCTTTGTTTCTTTCTGACGGTTCTTCGATCAGTGTTGTTTTAACTTTGGCTCTTTTGTAACTTTGTGAGGTGCCGTTTTAATGGGTCTTAGGTACTACTCTTTCTGATTTCTGAGTCCTGAAACTTGTTCAGCTCTCAAATATCTCCCGCTTTTTCTTACACTCCCTTCAAAATTTGGGTAAATGTCTCAACAATCCATGCTGTGCATTTTTAGTCGAATTCTGCCTCTGCCATTAGTTTAGTCAGAAAGTTGGCTATTTGATCCTTTGTAGAACCTGAGTGTATTGATATTTTATTCCAAATTCTCCATGAAATGCCAGAATTTTGAGTTGATGTATTTGTACATGGTCAAATATTTGGCAATGTGGCTATGGTTTATGGATACAAATTATCTTCAAAGACTTTGCACTTTATTTCTGCTTGAATACTAATCATGCCTACTACCTGCTCTCGCATCTCTTCCATGAGACCAATTCGTCGAATAGTTGTTTTCTGTCATTTTCTGAGTGCTATTAACTCTGCTTTTGTTGTGCTTGAAGCTGTTTCTGTTTGCATCTTGGAAGACCAAGTGAATGGAAATCCAGGATATCCTGTTCTAGATTTTGCAGTATATCTATCTAAAAACACTTTTTCTGCTCTCCAATTCCGCCAAAAACCGTCTCACACCTTAACTCCAGCGAATCACTTGATTGTTCCATTATTATGCCTTCACTCCTCATATTCATTAGATATCTCCCTTTTCGCAGTATGGCTGTTTTGTGAGATGCTTTGGGTCTATTAGAGAATCTTGTGGATTGATGAACTGCATATAGTTTTACCTAGAAGATTTAATTGTCCAATCACTCTTTGATATTCCCATTCTATGTCCAATCCTCTTCCCTCAGCATTGGTGTAGGACTTTGCTTGCCACAGTGGATATCCTCGAGGCTTTGGTCCTCTCACTTAAATCTGATTTTTAATATCTGGTCTATCAGATAAGACTGACTCATTTTGATTCTGTGATCTGATAGTTTTAAATTTGTACTCCCAAATATTCAGCTATTTCCTCTTCGTCAGTTATTTCAAATACATCCACTAGTTCCTAGAGTGCCTTGTAATCAGTTTTAGAGTCTTGGCCATCAATGTGCGATCATCTATTTAAACCGCCAACATTGTGTCTTTTATGTAATATACAGGCATGCATCTATTTTAGATTGGTTATGTGTCAATTCAAGGAGAACATTGTGGAGGTTTTTGTTCTGAATCCTTCCAGCTTGTATTAGCCCATAAATGTTCTTTAGTAATTTTAGGACATGAGATCCCTTATCTTTGCTGCCTGGTATATCAAAATACTAGTGTAATACAAAATCTAGTTGCCAGGTGTGCCATCCTTTGATGATGGAAAATGAGAGGATTAATTTTAATGTTGTCCACATGACCACAGGCACATATATTTAAAGGTAGTGAACACCTTGCTGTTGTTGGCCATCATACGCATTTAATCATGCCTTGTTCTTGCCTGTTCCTATCTTTCTTTTCCTCCTAATAGCCCATACTGAGTCAAGGACTCTAGTGTTTGGCGGCCCCCAAGTACATTCCTATTTGACTTCAGTTTACCCCTAGTCCATTTCTTTCCTTGTTGCAGGTAGTTGTCCAGTGCATATACTGGACATCGAAATGGATGAAGTTGGTAAAATCTTGAGGGATTTTTTGGCAAAAAGAGCAATTTGCACTTTGGCAGCTTTTGTGGTTCCTTTCATAATCCCAACTGCCAGAACGCAACTCAGGACCATCATTTAATTTTTTTGGAGCTGCTTTGTCACAATCCCAGCTTTATCTGACTTTCCACACACAACAGCCGTTAGGTGGTGAGTACTTCGGTCATATTCCTCTTTTATCTTTCATGATAACTTTATTTACTGTTTAGGTGCTTATCAAACATACTTCGAAGTATGTTCGAGATCACCTAACTTCCCATAAGTTCACATAAAGTAAATTTATGAGTTAAATTACAATCACATTTTGGTCCAAATTATTCCCTTCATAATCCAACTGCCAGAATACAACTCAGGACCATAAATTTCAAATTTGTTGGAACTGCGATACTTGTTGGAGCTGCCCTTGTCACAATCTCAGGATTTGGCACACAAGCGCCCAACACCTTTCCACACTTAACAGCCATTAGGCGGAGAATAATTTTCTGACTCAACTGCCTCAACTGCTGCCTCAACTGCCTATCCTGCCTCAACTACCTAAACTGCAGTAGGATGCTCACACCTCTGACATCAGTTTGATGTGTACTCCTGCCTCCTCCCAAAATGCTACAGTAGCTGCTTGCAGAAATGTTTATGCTGTTTCTTTGCACCTCCTGGGATCCACCAAACTTGTTTCTTCCTTCCACACTTAAAACATTTTCATTGTACAATTCAGACAAATGTCATACGAAAAACAGAATCCTTTGAAACAAATTTTTTGTTGGAAAATTGCAATCCCTGGGCAAAGGATATCCACCGTTTTTGTGGTGACATATCCTGCTCAGCTATAAAAAGTTCTTGTCACCTTTCCAGATATGTATCTTCTGGGCAACAGAATAGGAATGAGTTATACAAATAGCGGAGTAGTCGTGTGAATTTCGAAGACTAAATTTGCTCTAAGATTCTATTAACCACGTCCTTTTGTTGCAGTGAAATCTATAACAAATTAATATTTCCATTCGCAAGACATCACTTGATTGTCATATTGTTCCACGGTCATAATCAGGATGCATTACAACTACTGCAGGATAGAATTTTTTCATACTATACATCAGCTCCTTGTCTTGTAATTTGGTTGCTGTAATTATTTGATGCACTAAGTTATCTACTAGAAATGATATTAGGAGCATATTGCTCAATAAACTCAAGAAATAATCATATTAGCTGAATAGACTGGGTAAAATACTGAAGCATGCTTTCAAGTCTTAAACATCATACGACGCAATGGTAATTAAGTTTTCTAAAAATGGACAACAACAGGTACGATTTTAGAAGACGATTTGCAATCCTTGCAATGCATTCCTCGTACTCTCTTTGCCCTACTTGCCTTACTTGCTCTCCGAGTTCTCCCTGGTATTCCTGTTATTCCTGTCCTCCCTTTCCTCCCTTTCCATATTACCCACTTTACTTGCCACCCTCTTCTGGCTTTCTTGGGCTTTAATTATCTCCTTGTCATCACCATCGTTATACTTCGAGCCATCGGATCGAAATGTGACAAGAATTAGGCAAAGTGCTTGATATGTAGAGATACTTTTTTCTTTGGAAAACAAACCGGTACTCTTATACCTGTATAAACATGCTCGCTTGCGCGTTACAATAATTGATCATTAATATCTGTGTAAACAATTGATAAATAAGATTGTATTTCAAGTTCATCCATAATGATTAGAAAACTTGGATTTAATTAGGGGCGTGTTACAGGAAGTCGATTGCAGATTGCAAGGTGCAATAACTAATAAAACAAACTCGATATGTTTTCGTATCCGACGTCCATGTGACACATAAATAGGATCTTATTTTGCTCTCTGAATTGATTAGCAACATATTATGTACATATAAGTGTACATAAAAGAACACACTGTTACGGTTCGCGAACAGAAAATTCGTCAGAACACTAAAATGTAATATAGATACCAGATGAAATTGCATCATCAGAGCGATAGATGTACTGCCATAGTATCTAATTGTCCCTCAATCCTATTAATTATTCCCAGCATTTTATTGGGCAGAATAAGAGGAAGCTGTGTCAGGGGCTGTTTAAAATTCTATTATAAAAAGTACTGTGCAATAAGAAGTTTGAATAAATGACACTCATAATATAGGTTGGAACTTCGTTAAAATAATTTTTAATTCTGCAATTAAAATTTTATCTAAATCTTCAAGTGTATTGCATTTAAAAAAACTTCCAGTTTTGCGAATCTGTCCTATTATCGGTGGGAAAGGCACAGTGGTAAGCACCAAAACGGCAATTCGTTACTTTATCAGAGATTGTTTGCAGATTGACATAAATAATACTAAAATAGTGTTCCGAGCGAACATAACTAGCAAAGTAGAAAGCACTGAACATGGATCCATATTTTCCTGCCTTTTTCCCCGAAATTCTTCCTTGTGATATTTTCGAGTCTATTTTAGATTATTTTGGCCTTCTCTTTTTATTTCCTTGTGGTCATCCTTACGTTAGTCACCCCTCGGTTTTATTGTCAGTGAATTAGGCCCATCCAATGAACTTGTCAACCTGCTCTTCACACTGCTCTTGCAGATCCAGTAGAAGATTAGTGCTTAAACTGTCTATGTCGTCGTTCAAACCGGCGCAATTGTTTGTATCTTCGATAGTTCTCTTGATTTCTTTATAAATGCTACCTTCGCAAGTCGCAGTAGAAGCCTTTCGACACATCAGGTTGGATCTTGATAGTGCCTTTTAGTATATTCTGATTTGCATAAGTCTGATACGATGATTTCTGCTGCAGTCGTACCAAGATCGTCACAATAATTGGGGTCAAGACAATCTTTTTGTATTGCAATCATTGCTGCTGTTGCTCCATCTCTTGCTCCTTTTTTAAAGGCTTCTTGTGCCCAATTATCACCTTTACGTTGATGATAGTCACCAAGAATAAGATCATCTTTTATGGTGTTACTGAAGTCGAAGACATTGTAACAATCCCCATTATATCCTTTCTTCCAAATCTCCTTTACTGTATCCCTTGCTGTGCTATAGCCATCTTGATATTTACCAGCTCTTGATTTCTTCGAAAATCCCATGAGGATAAAGAAATTAAAGTAAAGCGCAAGTTTCATGACTACTTTTACAATTCTTGTGAATTTTAAATATATAAGGTTTGCGTCGAAATTTCTGAATTTTTGATGCAATTACTGATCTTGGACACTTACCAAAAGTTATCAGAATAGCAGAAGCCTAGAAGTTATCCGAACTGCCGAACGGCCGAACGATAAGCTTAGCAGTTGTCATATAGTAAAAATAGAGAAGCTTTAAATTTTGCCGAAAATAGAAATATATTGAAGTAGAATTTTGAGAACTGGAATTGTCAAGGGTTCGATCCTGTTGATTTGTCAACCATTTACTCGTATGCATACCACTTTGGAGAACCCGATCTGCCTGTTTGTAATATTTGTACATCGTGATGGTGCATCCATGGGCGTGGTGGTACCATGCTGTTACAATCTACCGAGCTCTTGGGCTCTCCATTCATGAAATAGTCCAGATGCGCACAATACTGATGGTCCAAAAGAATTTAAACATTATATTTAAGTAATAAATTGTCTGGTAACTGAGAGTCATAACCTATCCTCTTATATTCGAGCGTCTCCTTTCGATGGATTGTCGTTTATCATCCATGCGCCTTATAAAATAGGCTTGAATAGGTGCGTGCAGGTAGTACATGCTAGTGTGCAAGTACAGGCTCAAGGGGAAAATGATTTAACGAATAATTTTGTACAAATAGAAAAATGTATTACGAGCATGAAATAATTTTAAAATGACGATTCAAGACAAAGTGTCATAAAACTACACTCGCTTATTTTTGAACATGTTTGCTAAATTACGATTTTTCATGACTAAAAATTATTGAGGCGAAAATTTCGCTTGAAATATTTGTGCAAAGATTGATCTCACGGAACTCATGTTGCTTCATGTTGCTTCATGTTGCTTCATGTTGCTTCATGTTGCTTCATGTTGCTTCATGTTGCTTCATGTTGCTTCATGTTGCTTCATGCTGCTTCATGCTGCTTATCATTCGCTCACAAAGTCGACAAGTACAAATTTGAAATCATCATATAATTTTTAAGACAGCTAACGTAACTAGTAGCAGCATTGAAAAGGCTATAAAATACTTTCTTCATCATTGTTGTTCAGCGAAACGAAAAAATGACGAAAAAATGATGGGACTGAACGGGAAGCAATTACAGAAAACGAGTGGAGAAAATTAAAAATAGAAAACAAAGGAACAACAAGAATCGGAAGAAAAGAAAAGAAAAACGAGGAAATCATGAGAAAACCGGGCTAGCTCATAATTTTAACTTTATTAGCATGCGTTAATACAATTTTATCTGTGCGTTCAACAATTGTGCTTACTCCTGGTGCTGTGAATTAAGCATCGGCGGGAAATATCAAGATGGATGCAGTGCAGGTTTAGACGAGACGCTTAGAATTTGGGAATGGGCTTACATGAGCGACTGCTATAATATCTTATAAAAGAAGCGCAACTGATAATTGGCCCCCCACCCCCCACCCCACCCCACCCACCCAAGAAAGATAAGACTCGCGAAATGTGTCGTGCATGAAAAGTCTTCCTCAGTCCCAAAAATATTTTTTGAGCCATGAATTGGACAAACAACGAATGTGGCATGAGATGTTGTATCATAATTGCTTCATCGCAGCATGCTAGCTCGCAGTATGATTCATTAGATTTGATCCAGTATTTCAATTCTTTTGCATTATGATTGGCTTTATTAAGAAATACAAATTACAAAATCCAAATTACAAATTATTGTTTACTGCGGTGCGTTTATACGCTAAACATTGACTCATTTAATTTATTTTGCTTGTAGGGTGGAGCTATGATTCTTGTTTGATATCAACTGACACCAGGAGTGGAATGATGCAGGACTGAATGAAACAACCAATAAGAAAAGCAAACAAGTTAAGAGGATGACGAGAAATTCGAAAAATTCGAAAAGCATTGTCAATAATATTTTAACCTGAGATAGTGAGATCGTCATCTCTCTACCTTTGACTGAATTTTGCAGTATTATAGCTAATCTTTTCAGTGTTACTTAAAACCCTTAATATTTCTTAGACACAAGGTGACAATAAACAATATTGGGGCTTTGTCACATAGCCAGTTATTTGGACTGGTATGTCAATCCAGATAATGATCCATTTTCTGATGACTCAACAACTGTGCTCAACTTCTTTGAGGCCACATCTAGTGTAACAGAATAGGAGTTTCTCGCTTTAGTAATTGACAATAGCGCTATGCCTCAAGCATTCCAGGTGATGGCAGCTGTTGGTGGCAATATTTTCTTACACTCTTTACACCAACATACTAAGTTTCAGAGAGCAATGAAACAAACCATAGGACTGTGGAATATGAATTTCTTTCCATCTTATGGGAATGTTACCAGCCATCAAATGTCAACTGTAATTTTACCTTCAAAATAATGTGAACTCTTCCCAGAAATGACCGGGGCATCCAGGGGATTAATTTAAGGGACATTTGCTTCAGATGCAATACACTATGATTGTGACCTTCAACTGTGCAAATGACTATGCAAAAATCATACAAAGTCAGGGTAGACAGATTATGTACCTCCCATCTAAATATGCACCACTTTTGACTCAAGTGAATACACTCCTAAGAAGGCCTGACAGACTATAGTGCCAAAAATTTACGCGGAAACAATGCGCACGAGTGCAAGCAAGTACGAGATTGGTTATACATAGGGGCATCCATGCGCATGGATGCCAACAACCAATGCATATTCTGGTGTTTGTGCTCTAGCAATTTGACTGCACCCATCATGGATGCAGCTTTATCTTAACACAGATACCACCGAATTGAAATTGACATATCAGGTAGTTTGGAATCTATATTAGAAATAAAAAGCAAGAGCAGCGTGTACCAAACTGGCTAGGCTGTTTGATCTGGTTAATAATGCCACGGCATGATTGATGGACAATAAATAGATGCACAACTCTCCTATGAATTTTTGAACTGGAAGAATGTCTGGCAAAACTGGTGATGTTTTGACCAAAAACCCCATAATGGTGTTATCTAAAGAATCTGGGAGGCTTTCCAGAATTCCAAATAAAGGGTCATAGCAGAAATAATAGCTAAATTGGCATCCGTTCTGTTCATATCCTCAGAAAGCTACAAATGACAGCCTACAACTTGGTTTTGAAAAATCAAGAGAGAATGCCATCAAAGCCTGAGATGGTCAATATAATCACTACAGGCCCTTTTCAGTACCAAGAACGAATGCCCGCAAAATATCAGCAGTAGGAGGACTATCACCATCAGCAGGAATATTAACACGGGTACTAAACACAAAACCAGTGAAAAAATACAAGAATATCTAGATAACTTCCAATCCATAAATGTGTTGAAAATACTACTTCTGAGAAGGCAACAGAACATGGAAACAACAAGTGGAGCTATGATTCTTGTTAACATCATCTTTTCGAAGATGTTTTCTTTCTATTTTGACATTCTGACCTAGCTGCTCAAGTTAGTCCGAATTATTTTACGTGTCAATAGAAATATATCTCTATTATGATTGTACTGGCATAATTTTTTTTAATATTGTTGCTTGCTAGAAATACCACACATTTTTCAACAAACTATCAAAAAAGACAATCAACGAGTTTCCTGTCTGCTTTTCAACAGGAGAGTTGGACTTACTTTATCAAAGTATGCAGAACTCATTGAGTTTAAGCCTGTACCTGAATGCAAAGTAATAGGACTCTAATAATAAAAACAAATAAAAGGACACAAATTAGGATTGGAGATTGTTAAGAAAAACTATTATGTTATTAAAGGTGTGTTGTTAGCTTTGGATAGAGGAGGATTGTAAGCCTGAGGAGCGTATGACACCTCATGGATAAGCGAGATGCTCCCAGACTGTAAATCTGTTGGAAAATTATTAAGATTTCACATTTGTTTTCTTAACTCTATCTGAACCTCCTTACTGTAAATATGACCAGTCCCAGGGTCAGGGACTCGGGCCTCTTTGACAAATCTTGACTCAGGGAAATGGTCTATGAAGAAGGCTGTTAAACCGCGAAAGCTCTTGCGAGAACTTGTATCAGTAGAAAAATAAGATTAACCTACATTAACCTATTTACTATTCCGAGATATTCCATACCATTACAATGCCGATAGATCATAAGTATTCTAGAACTTTTATCTTAAGCCCTGTTGATACTTTTTATGTTCCCAATAAATATACGTAATTCTTGATAAAAATGCGTCACTACCCATAATGTCAATCTAGTCGATTGAAGTCCCTATTAGATCATGCTGCTCTCCGCATAATATTCACTTTATTTCCGCGCCTGAAAAGCAGGCGCTGAAACATACCTCATACAGGGAGTATTCTATATACCTGATCCGCAGGGTTAGACTCACCGTTAGTGGTAAATAACTAATGATCTTTGCTACAAACTTCACTAACCCTGTGGAACGATAAATTTGTATGCCTCTTGTGAAGCATTGATTAGATTTCCAAAGAGCTATACACCACAGAATTATTGTAGCCAAACTTAAAACTCTTTTTATGGATTGGAACACCAAACATCATAGAGTATGGTAAAAATCACGAGTTGTTCAACGTATGTGCAAGCAGCTACAAACTCTGAACCATAAGTTTCAGTCGCCACTGTTGCTAGTTATTTTAGTAAACCAGCCATTTGGTTTTGATTAGCAAGATGTATAATCCTGTAACAGAACTTCAAGATACAATATCATGATACAATATCATGATACAAATTTGCATCCACAAAATGGGATAGTACCACATTGTCCCTATCACTCAGGTATATCAGTTGGAATTCTCATGAACTTTGCCACAGATAAGGATGTCAGGTACAGGAATGAGACTAGTATCAAGTATGTTGTCATAAATGTCAAAGAATTGTACAATGTTTCAGTTCAATTATTGCCCATATTCATCTAACAATTGCTGCGTATTCCCAGGTTTTGGTGATTGTACACTTATTCAAACCAGTATTCATCATCATCTGCAATAATATGGTCTGGATTGGATGAATTTAAATCATCATCATCTATGAGTATTTTACAAGGGAAAGTGTCCCATTCATCGACTACAAATGGGCGAATTGAGAGGTATCACAGCCCAGATATGATTGAAGATCGTAAATAACAATCAATTGTTGTGATATACTGAAAACCTCCAACTTTGATTGCTTTATCAACCACCGCAATTTATAATACTCCAGCTGAACAGCTGAATGAATAGATTTTCCCTTTTTATGCATACCGATGTGTATGGCAATGCGGGCCCATTCTGGGTGAGAATTACACCAACAACTGTAACAATAGGAATAATTTTATTTGATGGTTGCAGATGTCTTGGACATCAACCTTTATACCAGTTTTGTTGATAATGCATACATTCACCAGCAACGCCAATATCTGTCAACGAGCAATCCCTTCTGGGTATTGCAATGTAATTTTAACTGTATATTGTATGAACTTATCAGTACTTAATGCAATCGACCGTTGCGCTGAGTAACATGTTCCAAAAATTAATCTGATTTATTGGAAGGATTGTTGTTATTACTTTCTCTTAACGAACCAATTGCGAATCATCCGTGTGTGAGATCAAGTCTTATGCACTCATCTGACTCAGTTTGATTGTTTGCTTTAAATGTGATGCAGTATTGGAAGTTTGATTTGAACTGATAGTCGATGAGGCTGACTTAGCGTTTGATAAAACTTGTTGGATATTTCCAGGAAGGAGAGGTTTGCGCTGAGTAACCTGCTCCAACAATTCATCAGATTCATTGGAAGGATTGTTGTTATTTCTTTTTTCTTCAATAACAAATTGCGAATCATCCATGTGTGAGATCATTTCTGATGCACTCATCTGAATCAGTTTGATTGTTTAATTTAAATGTGATGATTGTGGAGTTGGCATGTTTATGCTTAGTTTGGATGAGGCAGCTCCGTTTATGATTTTTTTGCTTTACTGGAAAGCTTGCTCCATGCGCTGCTTTCTTGAGCTGAGAGCTCATTTAATTGAATTGATGGCTGTGATTAATTCCTCAAGACTCTCTTCAGTATTGTAAGCTTTTATCAAATCAATATCAGAATCAAGCCAAATGGTTGACCACATGAGAAATCATTATCATCATATTTATGAGCCGATTCATGCTTTCAGGCCTGTGGCTCATGTACATAAGTTTAAGACAGTGATCCTGGAATCTTGGGTGAGAACCATCTTTACTTTTGTTTAGAACATGTCGGTGTATAGAAGAGGATTGTAGAAGAGATAGCAATCATCCTGTGTAACTTATGTTACCTCTGGAATGCGTCAAGACTGTTAATCTTTATGTCCTACATGTTTCAGGCCTTATATGGCATGAACATTTTGTAGAATGATTCCAAAAAACATGGGTTTCGCCCCATGAAAAGCTGAACCAGACATATGGATTCGAAAGTGTGGCAAAAGGTATGACTTCAGAACCGACTTAGTTGCTGCATATGTCGATGATCTAGAATTTTCAGTGGAAGATCACAAATCTTTCATTGATAAATTGAAAGTTCAAGCTCAAAGGCAAAGATGTCATCAAATATTACTCGGGACGTGATTTATTCCGCAATGAGGATGGCACATTATGCTTGGTGCCCTCTAAATACATCGAGTCATTGCAAATCATAAGCCTTTGTTCGGGTATAAGCCAATTTCAATAGTACATTCGCCACGTTAAAAGGGTGATTACCCTGAGACAGAAAATTGTGTGTTATTGGATGCTGTTGGTATTCACGTACCAGTCAATTATTGAGTTGCTTCAGTGGGAAGCTTTGTCTGCGCATTTTGATATTGCAAAAGCAGTCATTACTCTATATGAATTTTTCTCTGCACCAAGATAAGACCACCTAGAGAGAGGGAATCGTGTATGCAGTTTTACATTTTAGGACAAGAGTACCAGACTCTCCTGATCTCCCTCTTTGTGAATATGATTGCGAGAATATAGTAACAAAGCTCATGAGGAGATCCCAACTGATATACCTAAGCCGTTGCGGCAGAGGGTGGTACTATCCTGTCATGTGAATGCAATAAATCAAGGTTCCTAAGTTTTGGCTTTTCACTGACTTG
>Ga0209812_10001909_pt1 | contig 13319 bp, 10 predicted proteins | sample JI71714BDNA_FD_187502 | JGI IMG/M metagenome (GOLD analysis project Ga0209812, IMG submission 187502) | Wastewater effluent complex algal communities from Wisconsin, to seasonally profile nutrient transformation and Carbon sequestration -... | ecosystem: Engineered > WWTP > Effluent > Algae...
AGGGGTTGTTCGCCACAGGGATTGGTCGCGCGGATATTCTCGCACCACCAGTTGTTGTTCATTTCGTTGACCCGGTCGATCAGGATGAAGCCGGGTTCCGCGAAATCATAGGTCGACGTCATGATCATGTCCCACAGACCGCGGGCTCGAATCTTCCCGTAGATCTTGCAGGCCACCATGCCGTCATCGCGGGTCAGGTAATCGCCTTTCAGCGGCCAGTCGCGCCACTGCACCTGATTCGGGTTGCCGACATCGATTTCGTTGGCTTCCTTGCGATTGACCGGGAACATCATCTGCCAGTCGCCGTCTTTCTCGACTGCTTCCATGAAGCCGTCGGTGATCAGCAGCGACAGATTGAATTGACGCAGCCGACCGTCTTCGCGCTTGGCGCGAATGAAATCCTTCACGTCCGGATGGCTGACATCGAAAGTGCCCATCTGCGCGCCGCGGCGACCGCCCGCCGAGCTGACCGTGAAACACATCCGGTCATAGATGTCCATGAAGGACAGCGGCCCCGACGTGTAGGAGCCCGCACCCGACACGTAGGCGCCACGCGGACGCAGCGTCGAGAACTCGTAGCCGATGCCGCAGCCGGCCTTCAGGGTCAGGCCCGCCTCGTGGACCTTCTGCAGGATGTCGTCCATCGAATCGCCGATGGTCCCGGACACCGTACAGTTGATCGTGCTGGTGGCCGGCTTGTGTTCCAGCGCGCCGGCGTTGGAGATGATCCGACCGGCCGGAATCGCTCCGCGACGCAGGGCCCAGAGGAACCGCTCCTGCCAATGTGCGCGCAGTTCCGGGGTCGCTTCGACCTCAGACAGCGCCTTGGCGATGCGCTTGAAGCTGTCGTCGATGGTCTCGTCCAGCAGCTCGCCGCGCTTGGTCTTCAGCCGGTACTTCTTGTCCCAGATGTCGAAGGACGCCGGCTGCAGCGGGATGTCGAAGCAGGCGCTGTCGCGGTGGTCGCTGCGGCGGTCATGGACAAGTTCGAGGCGGGCGGTGCTCATGGGCGCGGCAATCCTGTAACGGCGGCTGACGCAAAGGTCATCCGGCGGAAACACTAGCTGTTGGGGTTTTGCGGGACTCGGACCACTAGATGTAGTGGTCGAGGCGGCCGCAGCCTAGAGCCGTCGCGTGGCGAAGGCAACGACCGCCGGTCGGTCTCGGCGGGCCCAACGGCCCGAGTTCCGCGACCGGCGCGGGCTGCCGGCACTTGCCCACAGCTTGTCCACATCGGTGGATATTCCAGTGCGGTTCAGTGGCGCGGCGTGGGTGGTGCCTAGCGGATCACGGGGCTGCCGGTCGGGGTCGAGTCGCTACCCTTGCGCGCCCCTCGCCGCGGAGCCTGTCAGTTGCTGGTCAGCTCATGCGACCAGGAGCAACGACCCCAGGTCTCGACCGATCGTGGGAGGGGGCAGTGCTCGTCCTTCCGCTTTCCACAACTCGATCCATTCGTCCACGATCTCGCACAATTCCGCATAGACCCGCGCCTCATCATCGCCGTGACAACACGGGCCAACGATGCCGGGACACTGGCCAACGTAGCATTGATCAACGGCAGACCATTCGACGATCTTGAGGTAGCTGGCGCTGTCTTTCATCGGTTGTCCATGATTTTCCTCAAAGCCTTTTCAAGCTCCTTCTCCTGATAAGGCTTTGCGTCATCGCCCAAGTTGCCCGAAATCGTGATATTGACACCGCTGGCGTGCTGATAATTTCGGTGGCTGCCCTTTCCTCCGCGATTCTTGAATTGATACTGCTCAAGTGCAGCAATCAGCTCACGGATTTTTCTCGGCATATCAAAGCCTTCCGATCTGCACGCTGAGTGACGATTCGTTCGCCAGATGCAATCCTGCCGTCTCAGTTCCGTGAGGATAGCAAGCGCGCCGGTTCCTTGCAAGCTCTGGTTGAGCTGAGTGTGGGTGAGTCACGGCAATAAGTTCCTCGTATTGATGGGGTTTGATGGTCAGCGCGTCCAACTATGGCAATGAGGGATTGCCGTGAATTGATCTGTCGATCTAGTAACTGGCGGCTGCTGAAATAGCCTAAAACTTGTGCCTGGTACCTGCAACGACCGCCGGTTGGTCTCCGCGGGCCCAACGGCCCGAGTTCCGCAACCGGCGCGGGCTGCCGGCACTTGCCCACAGCTTGTCCACATCGGTGGATATTCCAGTGCGGTTCAGTGGCGCGGCGTCGGTGGCGCCTGGCGGATCACGGTGCTGCCGGTCGGGGTCGAGTCGCTACCCTTGCGCGCCCCTCGCCGCCGAGCCCCGCTGATGATCGACCTGCGCAGTGACACCGTGACCCGGCCAACGCCCGCGATGCGTCGGGCGATGGCCAACGCCGAAGTGGGCGATGACGTGTACGGAGAGGATCCGACCGTGTGCGTGCTGGAGGCGCGGATGGCCGAGCTGACCGGGATGGCGGCGGGCTTGTTCGTGCCCACTGGATCAATGGGCAACCAGCTGGCCGTGAAGCTGCACACCCGGCCCGGCACCGAGGTGATCGTCGAAGCCCGTTCGCACCTCTACAACTACGAGCTGGCGGCAATGGCCAGCATCAGCGGCGTGTTGCCGCGGGTGGTGCCGACGGCGGAGGGCCTGCTGGATGCGGACTCGGTCGCGGCGGCGCTGCACGTTGGCGCGCCGTACTACGTCTCGCCGACCAGCCTGATCGCGCTGGAGAACACCCACAACATGGCCGGTGGCCGGTTGTTGCCCGTGGTTGCGCAGCAGGCGATCGTGGCGCTGGCGCGGACGCATGGCATTCCAGTGCATCTGGACGGGGCGCGGATTTTCAATGCTGCGGCGGCGACCGGGCAGTCGGTGGCGACGCTCTGCGCGGGGGTGGACACCGTGATGGTCTGCCTGTCGAAGGGGCTCGGCGCGCCGATCGGCTCGCTGCTCTGCGGCTCGGCGGAGCTGATCAGTGAGGCGCGGGTCTGGCGCAAGCGGCTCGGCGGCGGGATGCGGCAGGTCGGCGTGCTGGCGGCGGCCGGGCTGGTGGCGCTCGACGAATCCCCGCCGCGGTTGCTCGAGGACCATGCCCATGCGCAGGCGCTGGCCACCGCGCTGGCCGAATTGCCGGGCGTGCAGGTGGCGCCGGTGGAGACCAACATCGTGATCGCCGGGCTGGCCGGCGCCTGCCTGGATGCGCCCGGCCTGATCGCCGAGTTGAAGGCGCGCGGCATTCTGGCGCTGGCAATCAACCCGCGGACGGTGCGTTTCGTCACGCATTACGACGTCGGTGGCGCGGATATCCGGCAGACCGTCGTCGCGCTGCAGGACTTGCTGGGCACGCGGACATGCTGAATCCGGCGCAGGCCGATGCCGTCCGCCATGTGCACGGGCCGCTGCTGGTGCTGGCCGGTGCGGGCTCCGGCAAGACCCGGGTGATCACCGAGAAGATCGTGCATCTGATCCGCGATCACGCCGTGCCGGCCGAGGGCATCGTGGCGATCACCTTCACCAACAAGGCCGCCCGCGAAATGCGCGAGCGCGTCGGGAAACTGCTGAAGGGCGAGGACCCGGCGGTGCGCGAGGCGCTGACGGTGTCGACTTTTCACGCCTTCGGCTTGAATCTGCTGCGTCGCGAGCATCAGGCGGCGGGGCTGCGTCGGCATTTCGCGGTGCTGGACGAGGATGAAACGCAGGCGATCGTTCGCGAGATGCTGCCCAAGGGCACGAAGAACGAGGACATCCAGCGCTGGCGCGGGCTGATTTCGGCGACCAAGAACCGCGCGCTGGATCCGGCGGCGGCGACGACGATGGCGAAGTCGCCGCGCGAGCGCGAAGGCGCGCAGCTGTATGCGGATTATCAGCGGCGACTGGCGGCGTTCGGCGCGCTGGATTTCGACGATCTGATCCTGAAACCGCTGCAGTTGCTGAAGGATGACGTCATCGTCCGCGAGCGCTGGCAGCGGCGGATCCGTTATCTGCTGGTCGACGAGTATCAGGACACCAACGATACCCAGTACGCGCTGCTGAAATCGCTGGCCGGTACGCGTGGTGCGTTTACCGCAGTGGGCGACGATGACCAGTCGATCTACGCCTGGCGCGGCGCCAATCCGGAAAATCTGGCGCAGCTGCAGCAGGATTATCCGGCCCTGACGGTGATCAAGCTGGAGCAGAATTACCGCTGCAGCGGCCGGATTCTGGATCTGGCCAATCGGCTGATCGCCAATAATCCGCATCTGTTCGAGAAGCGCCTGTGGAGCACGCATCCGGCGGGCTCGAAGGTGCCGGTCAAGGCCTTCGATGGTGTCGAGGACGAAGCGCAATACGTGGCCAGCACGATTTCACTCGGCGTCAAGGTCGACGGTCACCGGCCCGGCCAGTACGCCGTGCTGTATCGCGGTAATCATCAATCCCGCGAGCTGGAACTGGCGCTGCGTGCGGCCTCGATTCCCTATCACCTGAGCGGCGGCACCAGCTTCTTTGCCCGGCAGGAAATCAAGGATCTGTCGGCCTATCTGCGGTTGTTGATCAATCCGGATGACGATGTGGGATTCCTGCGCGCGGTCCGCAATCCGCGCCGCGATCTGGGTGATGTGTCGCTGGAGCGTCTGGCGCAGGCCGCGCAGGCCCGCGGCCTGTCTCTGCTGGCGGCGATTGCTGCGCCGGGCCTGTTGACCGCGCTGCCACCGCGCGCCGGTCAGGTGCTGCAGCGATTTGCCGCGGATCTCGCCCGATGGACCGCGATGGCCGAGACGCTGGGGCCCGGGCCGTTGACCGAGCGTATCGCCGAGGACAGCGGCTATCGCGCGGCGATCAAGGCGCAGGTGCGCGATCCGGTGACGGCCGAGCGGCGGCTGGAGAACATCACCGCCTTCATCCAGTGGCTGACCAACAACACCAAGGGCAGCGGCAAGGCGTCGCTGGACCGCGTGCTGACCCAGTTGGCGCTGGCCGATCGCGAGGAACCCGACACCGGCGAGGTGGTGCGGCTGATGACGCTACACTCGGCGAAGGGGCTGGAGTTCGACCATGTCTTCCTGGTCGGTCTGGAGGACGGGACGCTGCCGCACCAGGGGGCGATCGACGAGGGTCGGCTGGAGGAGGAGCGGCGGCTGCTGTATGTCGGCATCACCCGCGCCCGGCAGACGCTGCGGTTGACGCGCGTGAAAAAGCGCAAGCGCTGGGGCGAGATCGAGATTCTGAAGCCCAGTCGCTTCCTCGACGAGCTGCCGGCCGAGCACCTGTCGGCGCAGGCCGAGCCCGCGGCCGATGGTCTGCCGGACGAGCGCGCCCGCAAGGTGGCCGCGGCGATGGGTGCGGAGATCTGGGCGGAGCTGGGCGAGGCGCCACCGCCGGCGCGGACGGTGCCGACCCCGCGGGCGCCGGCCCCGGTCCAGCCGCCCGCGGCCACTCGGCCCGGAGCGGCCGCCTCCCGGCGAGACGTGCGGGCGCCCGCGCCGACCCCGGCCAGCGCCGAGGCCGCCGCAGCGGCGCGTCGGGAAATGCAGTCGCTCTGGGACGACTGAGGGCGACCGCGAAAGACCCGGTGGGCTCTGGCCCCGCTTGGCCGCCGGGCTCAGCCGCCGCGCATGGCCCGGTCGTAGACCTGCCAGACCGTGGGCCGGGTCAGCGTGCTGATCTCGGACGGAATCCTCGCCATGTCGGGCGGGAACCCGCTCAACCGGGTCCAGGCCTCGGCTTCGATCGAGCGCAGGCCGGCCGGCAACCTCACTGGCTGCGGCGGCGGATCCTCCGTCGGCGTGGCGATGACGAAGCCCCACGGCCCGAAGCTCGGCACGCTGGTGTGGATCGGCAGCGTCCGGAAGCCGGCGGCCTCCAGTGTGGCAACCACGGTCCAGTAGGCCTCGCGGACGTACAGCGGCGAGCTGGCCTGGGTGACCAGCACGCCGCCCGGGCTCAGGCGCTGGCGCAGCAGCCCGTGGAACTCGCGCGAGTACAGACGCGCCAGCCCCTCGCTGCGCGGGTCGGGCAGGTCCAGCACGATCAGCGGATAGCGGCGGGTCTGCTCGCGCACGTGGCGGAAGCCGTCCTCGTGGACGATCTCGACACGGGGGTCGTCGAGCGCCGCAGCGTTCAGGCGTCGCAGCGCGGCGTGTTCGCGGGCGAGCTCGACGATCGCCGGATCCAGATCAACCAGCACCACGTGGCCTACGCCGGGCTGGCCGAGCAGCTCGCGCAGACCGAGGCCATCGCCGCCGCCGATGACCAGCACCTCCAGCGGCGCCTCGGGATCGGGCTGGCGACTTTGCGCCAGGGCGAGTGCCGGCTGGATCAGCGCCTCGTGATAGCGGTACTCGTCGCGTGAGGAGAACTGCAGCTCGCCGTCCAGAAACAGCCGCAGATCGCCGTCGCGCAGGGTCAGCACGATGCGCTGGTACGCCGACTGGCTGGCATGGACCACCGGGTCGGCATACAGCGCCCGCTCGATCCGGTCGGCGGCCGGTCCGCCGTAGAACAGTCCGGCAGTTAGCAACAATCCGCTTCCGACCAGCGCCACGGTCGTGCCGCGGCCGGGACGCTCGCGGAAGGCAAGGTGGGTCAGCAGCACGGTGGCCCAGTTGATCAGGCCGACCAGAAAAGCCGTGCGCACCAGGCCGAGCAGCGGCAACAGCAGCAGCGGGAAGGCGAGGCCGGCCAGCAGGGCGCCCAGATAGTCCGCTGCGAACAGTCGCGCGACGGTCTGCCGCAGTGCGGCATAGCGGCGGGCCCAGCGCAGCAGCAGCGGCAGCTCCAGCCCGATCAGTCCGCCCAGTACCAGCAGCAGGCCGCCGAAAGCGACGGGCCAGGCGTCCTCGGTCCAGGCCCAGGCGGCCAACAGCAGCAAGGCCGAGTGCCCGCCAATCAGCGAGAGCAGCAATTCGCTGCGGCGAAACACGCCGGGCAGGTCGTTGACCTGCGCCGAGGCCCAGGCACCGACGCCCATCGCCGCCAGAAAACCGCCGATGGTCAGTGAGAACTGCAGGATGCCGTTGCCGACCAGCCAGGTCGCGAGGGTTGCGAGGATCAACTGATAGCAAAGGCCGCAGCCGGCGATCAGCAACGCGGCGAGGATCAGCGCGGCCGGTTCGGCGACGGCGCCCGGACGTGGAGGCATGACGACGTTCCCGAAGCGTGGACCGCCGGATTCTCTGACAGCCGACAAACAATAACCGCTCGCAGTTTCATGCAGACCCGGAAATCTGCGGCATCCGGCCGCAGCAGGCGCTTTCTTCTGCCGGTCTTGACGGACGCCGCGTAGTCTCGGCAGCTGATTCGTTCGCCACGCCACCCTGAAGGAGTTCGTCCATGGAAAATCTTTCCCGCCGCAAGCTGATCCGCAATCTCTGCATCACCGTGGCCGCGCTGCCGGTACTGGCGCAGATGCAGATGGCGGTAGCCGCCGACCTGCCGCAGCTGGATGAGAACGATCCGACCGGCAAGGCGCTCGGCTACAAGCACGACACCACCAAGGTCGACGCGGCCAAGTACCCGAAGCACACAGCCGAGCAGATGTGCAAGAACTGCAAGCTGGTGCAGGGCGAGCCGAAGGACTGGATGCCCTGCCAGCTGTTCCCGGGCAAGGCCGTCAACGCCAAGGGCTGGTGCGCCGGGTACGTCGTCAAGGCCTGAAGTCGGCTGCGCGCTTCGGCGCGCTGCATCGAAAGCGCCGGGGTGGTGACACCTCGGCGTTGTTGTTTGTGCCGCTGGATGCCTGCAGGCTCTGCCGTCTGACCCTTCCGCACCGCCCCGCCCCGATGCCGACTCGACTGCCCTACTGCACCCTCGATGTGTTCACCAATACGCGCCATGCCGGTAATCCGTTGGCCGTGGTCTTTCTGGCGGATGGTCTGAGCGACGCAACCCAGCACGCCATCGCCCGCGAGTTCAATTTGTCGGAGACCGTGTTCGTGCAGCGGGCGACGGCGACGGACCGTGTCGCCGCCCTGCGCATCTGGACGCCGGGTGGAGAATTGCCGTTCGCCGGGCATCCGACCGTGGGAACTGCCTGGGCGCTCGGCCAGCGCGGTGCTGGAGCCGAGTTCGTGATCGACGAGCGCATTGGTCCCGTGCGCTGTCGGGTGGATGCGGCCGGCGCTGCTTTCCGGTTGCCGCGGCTGCCGGTAATGATGCCGACCCAGGTGCGTCCGGATTGGCGTCGAGTGGTGGGTGCCGATCCGGCGGCGCTCGGTGACGTCCGGCTGGTCAGCGCCGGTGTGCCGTTCTGGCTGGTGGAACTGACCACTGTGGAGGCACTGGCGGTGCTGCGGCCGAACGCGGAGGCCTTCGAGGCGGATCTGCCGGCCGACGCCCAGCAGGTGTATGCCTATGTCCGCGGCGCGTGGCGTACTCGGATGTTCGCGCCGGCGCTCGGGGTCTTCGAGGACCCGGCGACCGGTTCGGCTGCGGCCGCGCTGAGTCTGGTCATCGCCGAGACGCTCGGCGAGGGCCGGCATGCCCTGACCCTCACGCAGGGCGTCGAGATGGGTCGGCCCTCGGCGCTCGACCTGCGGCTGACGGTTGCCGACGGTGCCCTGGTCGAGGCCTGGCTCGGTGGCGGTGTCGTGCCGGTGTCCGAGGGCTGGCTCGCGCTGGACTGACCCATGTCGCCGCGGCGGCCGGGAGGTCGACTGAGCCCGAGATGTCGCCGACGTGGGTGACGAATCGGGCTCAGCCCTCCGGTCGCCACAGCTGCCGCAGTTCCACGGCCTCCTCGGCGCTGAGCTCGCCGCGATCGGCACGGGCGGCCAGGGCGGTGCGGCGCTCGCGGCGGCGCTCTTCGGCCAGCCGCTGGAGGCTCTCCTGCAGCATCACCGTCAGGTTCTCCGGTGTGGCGGCCGCGCCATTGGTGAACAGCTTCAACAAGGCCGGGTGCGCCGGATCCTCCTCGAAGGCGCGCAGCAGCTCCGTGCCATGTTCCGCGCCGTGATCCCGACAATGGTTCAGCAAGCGCACCAGCAGCTCGACGCCCGGTCGATCGAGGGCTTCGAAACCCCACGGTGGTGGCGGCAGGGCGCGGACGCCGAGCGGGTTCAGCAGCACCGCCTCGATGGCGTGACGGACCAGTGACGGCTGCTGGGGTCCGGTCCGGGACCGCGTGGCGGCCGCCCGGCCAGCGTCGGGCCCGGCCAGCGTCACGGGGGTACCGACCTTGCGTTCCAGTTCGGCGAGCATCAGGTCACGAAAGCTGCCGTCCGGCACTTCGGTCAGCAGCGGCCGCGCGCGGGCGGCGAGGCGTGACTTGCCTTCGGTGGTGCCGAGGTCGCACTCGCGCTCGAGTTCGTTGAAAAAGTAGCGGCTGCTGGGGATGGCGTCGCGATGCAGCCGGGTCTCGAAAGCCTCGCGGCCTTCCTGCCGGACGAGCGAGTCCGGATCCTCGCCATCCGGCAGAAACAGGAAGAAGGCCTGGCGGCCCTCGCGCATCCGCGGCAGCACCTGAGTCAGTGCCCGCCAGGCGGCCTGGCGTCCGGCGCGGTCTCCGTCGAAGCAGAACACCACGTCGTCGGCGTTGCGAAACAGCAGCTCGGCCTGCTCGCGGGTGGTGGCGGTGCCGAGTGTGGCGACGGCGCCGGGCACGCCGGCCTGCGCCAACGCGATCACGTCGAGATAGCCCTCCACCACGATCAGCCGCTTCAGCTCCTCGCGGCGCTGCTTCGCCTGCCAGAGGCCATAGAGCTCGCGACCCTTGTGGAACAGCGCGGTCTCCGGCGAATTCAGGTACTTCGGCTGGCCATCGCCCAGCACGCGGCCGCCAAAAGCGATCGTGCGACCGCGGCGGTCGGCGATCGGGAACATGACCCGGTCGCGGAACTTGGCGTAGACGCCGCGCTGACCCTCGGCCAGCAGTCCGTGGGCCAGCAAGGTCTGGCGTCGTTCGGGCCCGAGCCCCAGCGCGCTGCCCAGCGCTTCCGCGTCGCTCGGGGCGAAGCCGACGCCGAATTGCTCGATGACCTCGGCAGACAGGCCGCGACCGGCGAGATAGGCCTGTGCTCGGGCCTCGCTGCGCAACTGCTGCTGGAACCAGCGGGCGGCGGCATCGAGCAGCGCGTAGTCCTGTCGGGTGTCGCCGGCATCGGCGCGGCCCGTGCTCGGCGGTGGCGCGAGGCCGGCCTGCTGCGCCAGCACCTCGACGGCATCGCGGAAGTCCAGCCCGTCGTACTTCATGACGAAGCCGATCGCACTGCCATGGGCGCCGCAGCCGAAGCAGTGGAAAAACTGCTTCGCTGGGCTGACCCAGAAGGAGGGCGTACGCTCGTCGTGGAACGGGCAACGGGCCCGGTACTCGCGGCCGGCGCGCTTCAGCGGCAATCGACGGCCGACGATCTCGACGACATCGACCCGGCGCAGGAGTTCGTTGAGATAGGACTCGGGGATGCTGGCCATGGGTGAAGCGTAGCGCCTTGCCGGTCACGGTCATGCAAGGCCCGATCGCGACGCCAGATGTCGCAACTTTTCGTGAGCCGTGCCCAAAGTCATGCATCCGGAACGGCGGCGCTTTGCGATACTCGGCCCGGGCGGAGGGACTCGCCGATGCCGGTCGGCCCCAAGACCTTCAACACTTTCACAAAATAGTTACGAAAAGAGGAGTCTCGCGATGGATCGCGTTGCTGTATTCGTGGACGCTGGTTATCTGTTCGGTCAAGGCTGCAAGTTGTTGTTCAACGCGCCGCTGTCACGCGGGGAAATGCGGCTGAAGAACCGCCAGTTCGTCGAACATCTGGCCCGCCGTGCGACCGAATGGACCGGACTGCCCCTGCTCCGGATCTACTGGTACGACGGTTCGAACTCGGGCCCGACCCGCAGTCACCTGGCGTTGTCCTATCTGGACAACGTCAAGATGCGGCTCGGTTTTGTCAGCAAGAGCGGTCGGCAGAAGGGCATCGATGCCCTGCTGATCAGCGATCTGGTCGACCTGTCGCGCAATCGCGCGATCTGCGACGCGGTGATCCTGAGCGGTGACGAGGACCTGCGGGTCGGCGTGCTGCAGGCGCAGAACTTCGGCATCCGCGTGCATCTGCTCGGGATCCAGGATCCGGACACCGATGCGCCGGACATGTACAACACCAGCCAGTCCTCCATGCTCCGGCAGGAAGCCGACACGGTTCGCACGCTGATGAAGTCCGAGCTGGCCGAGCTGCTGGAGCGGGTCGAGCCGCGTCTGGACCTGTCGCGGCCGAGTGACACCGCGGTCGAGATCCCGGACTGGATGCAGCAGGCCATCGACGAAGCCGCCGCCCACATGACCGAGGATGACGTCGGCGTGGTCGCCAATCTGGGCGAGCGCGAGCCGATCCCGGGCTACATCGACCGTTCGCTGCTGGGTGTGGCCCGCGAGTACGCCGGCCGGCCGCTGGAAGACGACGAAAAGCGTCAGTTGCGCGCGCGCATCCGCATCAAGGCGCGCGGCGATAGCCACGCCGAGTCGCATCCGGTCTGACGCGCGTGACCGTGCCCCGATCAGCCAGTATCGGGGCGCAGCCCGTCGCGATTCTCGACGGGCTGCGCACGCCCTTCGCCCGCCAGTTCGGCCATTACGCCGAGTGCTCGGTGGCCGATCTCGGTGCGGCCTGCGTTGCCCCGCTGGTCAGTCGCAGCGGTCTGGAGCGGGTGACGCTCGGTGAGCTGGCCTTCGGCGCCGTCATCCGCCACGCGCGCGACTGGAATCTGGCGCGGGAAGTGGTGCTGCGCAGTGGCCTGTCGGCGCAAACGCCCGGCCTGACGCTGCAGCGGGCCTGCGGTACCGGGCTGGATGCCGCCATCACGGTCGCCAACAAGATCGCGCTCGGTCAGGCCGCCGCCGGCATTGCGGGTGGCGCCGACAGCACCAGTGAGGTGCCGTTGGTGCTGGACGCCCGGCTCAACCGTCGGTTGCTGGCGCTGGCGCGGGCGAAGGGGATCGGCGGCAAGCTCTCGGCCCTGCTCTCCGGCTTCCGCTTCGGTGAACTGAAGCCAGAGTCCCCGGCCGTCCGCGAGGCGCGGACCGGCCGCAGCATGGGCGAGCATTGCGAGGACATGGCGAAGGCTTGGCGGATCGGTCGAGAGGCGCAGGATCGGTTGGCGTTGGCCTCCCACCAGCGCGCGGCGGCCGCCCACGATCGCGGCTTCTTCGCTTCGCAACTGGCGCCGGCCTTCGGACTGGCGCGCGACGCGTTGCTGCGTCCGGACACCTCGCTGGACAAGCTGGCGACGCTGAAGCCGGCCTTCGATCGAAAGAGCGGCTACGGCACTCTGACCGCCGGCAACAGCAGCGCCCTGTCGGACGGTGCGGCGGCGGTGCTGCTCGGTAGCGAATCCTTCGCCCGCGAGCGCGGTCTCGCGCCACTGGCCTGGCTGGTCGATTCCCGCGTCGCGGCGGTGGACTTCGAGGCAGGCGAGGGCTTGCTGATGGCGCCGGTGATGGCGATCGCCGAGTTGCTCGACGCCCATCGGCTATCGCTGGCCGACATCGACATCTTCGAGATCCACGAGGCCTTTGCGGCGCAGGTGCTGTGCACGCTGGCGGCGCTGGCCGATGCCGATTGGTGTGCCAAGCGGCTGAATCGCGAGCCGCTGGGCGCCATCGACCCAGCCCGACTCAATCCGGTCGGATCTTCGCTGGCGCTGGGTCACCCTTTTGCGGCGACCGGGGCGCGGCTGCTGATGACGGCGGCGCGTCAGCTGGCGGAACGGGGTGGTGGTCGCGCGCTGCTGTCGCTGTGCACAGCCGGCGGCATGGGCGTGGTCGCCCTGCTGGAGGCCTGAGCTTCGGGGTCGCGCCGATCCGCGGTTACCCGCGAATCGGCGCCGAGGCGGGACTCAGTCCCACCAGTCCAGATTGCGGCCGTGGAACAGTTCCTCGATCTCGCGCTTGACCAGCGTCTCGATCTTGGCGCGCTCGCGCAGCGAGAAATCTTCCTTGTTGGTCTCGAAGAGATAGCCGTCGAGGTCGAAGTCCTTGATATGCATCTTCGTGTGGAAGATGTTCTCCTGATAGACGTTGACGTCGAACATCTCGTAGCGGCGCTTGATCGAGCGCGACAGGAAGTCCTGGATCGAGGTGATCCGGTGGTCGATGAAGTGCTTGCGGCCCTTCACGTCACGGGTGGCGCCGCGGATGCGGTAGTCCATCGTGACGATGTCGCTCTCGAACGAGTCGATCAGGTAGTTCAGCGCCTTCAACGGTGAAATCACGCCGCAGGTCGACACGTCGATGTCCGCCCGAAAGGTCGAGATGCCGTTGGTCGGATGGCTCTCGGGGTAGGTATGGACGGTGATGTGGCTCTTGTCCAGGTGGCCGACCACGCTGGTCTCCGGGACGCCGTCGACATAATCGCGCATCGCGGCATCAATGGTTTCGCCGCCGACTTCGGAATGGTCCAGCACCGG
>Ga0209812_10001910_pt1 | contig 13318 bp, 14 predicted proteins | sample JI71714BDNA_FD_187502 | JGI IMG/M metagenome (GOLD analysis project Ga0209812, IMG submission 187502) | Wastewater effluent complex algal communities from Wisconsin, to seasonally profile nutrient transformation and Carbon sequestration -... | ecosystem: Engineered > WWTP > Effluent > Algae...
TCATCAGACCTGCCGGAGACAAGGTGATGACAGACGATGAATGACCAGTTCTACCGCATGAAGCGCATGCCTCCGTACGTGATCGCGGAAGTCAACGCCATGCGCCATGCCGCAAGACTGGCAGGGCAGGACATCATCGACCTCGGGATGGGCAACCCCGATCAGCCCCCGCCACAACATGTCATCGACAAGCTGTGCGAAGTCGCGGCCAAGCCTGACGCGCACGGCTATTCGCAGTCGAAGGGCATCCCCGGCCTGCGGCGGGCGCAGGCGGGTTACTATGCCCGCCGCTTCGGGGTCGATCTTGATCCCGATAGCGAAGTGGTGGTGACGATGGGATCGAAGGAAGGCCTCTCCAGCCTTGCCACCGCGATTATCGCGCCGGGTGATGTGGTGCTGGCACCCAACCCGTCCTACCCGATCCACACTTTCGGCTTCATCATTGCCGGCGCCACGATCCGATCGGTGCCGACCACGCCGGACGAACATTACTGGGAATCGCTCGAACGGGCGATGAACTTCACTGTGCCGCGCCCGTCGGTGCTGGTGGTGAGCTATCCTTCCAACCCGACCTCGGAAATCGTCGATCTGGCATTCTACGAACGGTTGGTCGCATGGGCCAAGGAAAACCAGGTCTGGGTCGTCAGCGATCTGGCCTATTCCGAGCTCTATTTCGACGGCAAGCCCACGCCGTCGATCATGCAGGTGCCCGGCGCCAAGGATGTGGCGATCGAGTTTACCTCTATGTCCAAGACCTATTCGATGGCGGGCTGGCGGATGGGCTTTGCGGTCGGCAACAAGCAGCTGATCGCGGCGCTGACGCGGGTGAAGTCATACCTCGATTACGGCGCGTTCACCCCGGTGCAGGCAGCAGCCTGTGCGGCGCTGAACGGGCCGCAGGACATCATCGACACCAACCGCGCGCTGTATCACAAGCGCCGCGACGTGATGGTCGAAGCCTTTGGCCGCGCGGGTTGGGATATCCCTGCGCCGCCCGCCTCGATGTTCGCCTGGGCGCCCTTGCCGCCCGCGCTGAAATCGATGGGCAGTCTCGAGTTTTCCAAGCAGCTCCTGACCGAGGCGCAGGTCGCGGTCGCACCGGGCGTCGGCTATGGCGAAAACGGCGAAGGTTACGTCCGAATCGCAATGGTCGAGAATGAACAGCGGCTCCGTCAGGCGGCCCGCAATATCAAGCGTTACCTCCAGTCGAAGGGCGTCAACAGCTCGGCGGTTTGACCGATTTTCCATGTTCAGACGCGATTTGATCCAGATCGGGAGAATTCCCGTCCGATTTGCGTTAGTTTGTGTGTAAACTGAGATAGACAGTCAACGGAGAAGCAAATGGCGTCCGGAGCCGCACGGCGGCTGACCGACAGACAGCGGGCCGTCATGGAACGCATTGACCGACGCGTGCCGATCAAGGTTATCGCGCAGGAACTTGGCGTGTCCGAGACCCGAATCAACCAGCACATCCGCGCGCTCAAGGATTTCTACGAGGCCGGAAGCCTGGGCGATCTGGTCGAGAATTATCGTGCCACCATTACCCCCGATGCTGTTGAAAATAATGCGGCAAGAGACCTAGGCGACGCTGCGGATGCAGGTTTGCTCAAGCCCTTCAGCGAAGCTGCATACACGAAAACTCAGATTAACCCGGCAGCGGAATTCACTGATTTCGGCGATCGGGATGACCCGGGCCGACTGGTCCTTAGCGATGCGATGCCCCTGATCGAACAGGCACCGTGGCTGAGGCCGGCAGAGCCCCGGGTGGTCCCCGGAGTGCTCGATGGTGAGCATGCCGTCCTGCTGCGACTGGGTGCGATCGTCGGGATCGCTTCGGGAATTCTGGCCTCGGTGATCCTCGCTGTCACCGCCGCGATGACCCTCAGCGAAGCAACGGAAGGCAAGGCTTATCTCTCCGTGGAACCGCAGGCTGTCGCCAGTTGAGCGCTGGCGCCGCAGGAGAAAACCGTTGGAAAACCGTATCCTTGCTGATGCACACAATCTCAAGAAGCTGATCCGCGAAGCCGAAGCGCTCGCTGATGAATCGCTTATCGCCATGGCGCGGCTGAAGCAGGCAATGCTCTCGGCCAGGCAGAACCCCGAGATCGAAGTCAACACCGGCCAGCGCGCCCTGCTGCGCCTGACCGAAGCCGAAAGCATGGCCATGTCAATGTCGACCAACCTGCTGCGCGTGCACGACGAACTGAGCAAGGTCGCGCAGGTCCACGCGGCGGGCGATACCGGCCTCCCGACGAAGGTTCCCGCGGCGGACCTCGCCGCCATGCCGGCCGAACGCGAGCGGGAGCGGCTGCAAGCCTGATCCGATGCTCGAATTCCTCGAATTCTTCAACAGCTACCGGGTTACGCTCCAGCACCTCGCCAGCTTGCTGCTTGCTGCGGCAATCTGGCGCTGGGGACGAGGCCCGGAACGCTGGCTGATGGCCATCTTCCTCGTCAGCATGGTGCTGCCTGTCTATGCGATGCGGTTGATGAGCGTGAATGCGGGGTACACCGGGGTCTATCTGCAAGTGTGGTTCGTCATCGATGTGATCGCGACCGGGCTGTTCATTGCCATCGCGCTCAATGCCAATCGCAATTATCCCTTGTGGATCGCCGGTTTCCAGCTCGTTGCGCTGGTGGCCCATGCGGTGGAGGCAATGGTCGATGCGGTCTCGCCGCTGGCTTCGGCGGTGCTGATGGTCGGCCCGTCTTATGGCATCTTGCTGGTGCTGGCGGGGGGCTTCGTGCGCCACCTGATCCGCCTGCGCCGGTTCGGCCCTTACCGCGACTGGCGGATGAGCCCGCCCAGCCTGATGTGGCTGCGTTTGTAATCTTTCGGGGAGATTTCCCATGTCTCACGCCGCTGCCCCTGCCGGCACGGGCCTTGCCTGATGCCTATTCTGACCCAAGCGCGCCTTGCACAGCGCGAGAAAGCACCGTGCGGCGATCAGCGCGTAGGGGCAATGATCGCCTATCTGCGCGGGATCGTGCTGGCTCCGCCCGTCACGTCCGAGCGCGGCCATGCGATCTTCGTCGATGTGGCGGGTGCCTGGCTGGGCGACGCGCCTTGCGGGATCGGCACGATGAGCGCGCTCAGCCTGCGGATGCGCGGATTGCTGGGGGATGCGCTGCGGCATGATGCGGCGGGCATCATCCTTGCCCATAGCCACCCCTCGGGCCATTGCCGCCCGAGCAGCTGCGACATCGCTGCCACCCGCAGGCTGGCCGACGTGGCACAGGCACTCGACATCGCGCTGATCGATCATCTGATCTTCACCACCGATGCGATCTATTCGATGCGGGCAGGAGGTCTGCTGTGAACGCGCTTCCTTCCCACGACCAGTTCCCCGACCGCGACGTGATGATCCCGCGCTTCCGCGAGGCGGGCGATATCACGCTCGATCTGTTCCACCGCGACGGGCGGGTCGATGACCGCTGGCTGGCGCTTCACCCGCGCGAATTTGCGCTGCTGTGGCGGTTGGCGCAGCAGCCCGGGGAGCGGATCACCCGCCAGCAATTGCTGGCCGAGGTGTGGCGCATCCATTTCGAGCCGGAGACCAACAGTCTTGCCGTGCATGTCGCGCGGGTGCGCGCCAAGCTTGAACCGTTCGGCCTGGGGCGGCTGATCGGCACGCACCCGGATGGCGGCTATTTTCTCGACGTGCCGCCTGCTGCCGGACTGTCGGTTCTCGGCACGGTCGGCGCAGGATAGGCGGCTCTGGACAGGGCGGGGCGGATCGGTCAATCTTGCCGCCAAAGCCATGCCTTGAGGGATCATACTGCCATGTCCGCTACCGCCACCACGATCGCCAATGACCGCGTCGCCATCGAATTGGGCGAGGACGGCGTCGCCGAAGTCCGCTTCGTGCGCGGGGACAAGATGAATGCGCTCGATCACGAGATGTTTCAGCGCATCATCGAGGCGGGCCACGCGCTCCAGCGGATGAAGGGCCTGCGTGCAGTGGTGCTGTCGGGCGAGGGCCGTGCGTTCTGCGCCGGGCTTGATCTGTCGAACTTTGCGCGCAAGCCCGCCGAGGACGAGCCGGGCCTGACTGAACGGACCTATGGCAATGCCAACCGCCCGCAGCAGGTGGCGATGCAGTGGCGCAAGCTTCCCGTGCCGGTGATCGCGGCGGTGCATGGCGTGTGCTTCGGCGGCGGTTTGCAGATCGCCAGCGGCGCCGACATCCGCGTTGTCCACCCTGCCACCCGCATGGCGATCATGGAGCTGAAGTGGGGCCTTGTCCCCGACATGGGCGGCTATGCCCTGTGGCGCGGGCTGGTGCGCGACGATGTGCTGCGCGAGCTGATCTACACCAACCGTGAATTTACCGGCGCCGAAGCCCAGACACTCGGCCTTGCGACCTATTGTGACGAAAACCCGCGCGACCGCGCTTTCGCCATCGCCCGCCAGATCGCGGGCAAGAACCCCCACGCCATCCGCGCCGCCAAGCGCCTTCAGGCGGGCATGTGGGAGAACGAGACCGACGCAATCCTGATGGAGGAAAGCATCGAGCAGCACGCGATCATGCGCAGCCGCAACCAGGTCGAAGCGGTGATGGCCGAAATGGAGCGCCGCAAGCCCAATTTCGAGGACGTCTGAACCGCTGCCTCGCAAGCGCGCATTCCCGCCGCCAGCCTGAAAAACTCGCCCTCGCCACTGTGCGGTTAACGCGATGGTGAAATTTCTGCGCCAAGCAACCGGATTGCTAAGGGGCAGATTGGCATGGCTGAATTCAGGGTTTCCAACGATACGTCCGCGTTCGAAGTGTCGGCTGCCATGGATGAACAGGGCAGGCTGACGGATCATTGCGTCCGTCAGGCGCTGGCGATGATGGACACTTGGGGCCTTGTCGTCCTGACCGGCCTGTTGTCTGACGAAGAGGCGGCACACGGCCTTGAACTGATGCGACAGACGATCGACGATCCCGAGCGCAGCAAATCCTCCTTCGCCAGCGAGACGGACAATCGCTACCTGCGCCGCGATTTCTGCTCGCTGCCATCGTCCCCGGGCGTAAACGGTTTTGCGGCCAAACTGGCCCAGCGGCTTGAGGGTGTTCTGTCCGAGTATTGCGGCCGGACGCGCCCGGTGCTGGAAGTTGCCACCTTCACCAGCTATTTCGGGTCATCGCATCAATATATCCACCGCGATCCCAGCGGCGTGATCAGCATGTTTGCGGCGGTCGAGGATGTCTCGGACCAGCAGGGCGGAACGGTGTTTGTGCCGGGCACGCATATGTATGGCGGGGCCGGCAATCATCACGGCGGTGCGGCCTATACGCTGATGGAGCTGTTTCGCACGCGATGTAACGCCCGCATCCTGCGGCATAACCTCGCAAAGCTGCGGGCGATGCGTCAGGACGAAACAGCCCCGCTGGCACCCGGCGAGTTCCGGGACCGGGTGTTCTCCACCAAGTGGGATCAGCACCAGCCCAATCTGCTGCGCTTCGTGCTGGGCAAGAACTCCCAGTTCAGCCTGCGGATGCTCGGGCCGCGCACCTTGTGGAAGCTCTATCGCCAGCGCGAGACCCTCGACAAGCTGTTCTCGCTGGTGCAGGTCGCGCCGCGCAAGGGGACGGTCATTCTCTATCGCAGCGATCTGCTCCACGCCGGGCCGGACAACCGGTCAGCGCAACCCCGGCGGTTTTTCGGGATGAGCATCGCCCGCGACATTATCGAGCACAAATACTGGAACGACGGCTATTCGCCGCACCCCACTCTGGCAGCGCGGCCGATGACCTTGGGCGATCTGCTGGATACGCCTGCCCCGCCAGCCCGCGCCGAAGTGCCAGCCCGCCGCCTCAGCGCCTTGACGGGCTGACCTGCCGGTTCAAAGCCGCAGCTTTATCCGAACACCGCGACGCATTGCAGCCCGTCGAGCACCTGCCTGCCATCGGCGTCCCACAACCTGAGGCGCTCTGATGAATAGCCTGCGTCAGCGTGCTGGCTGGCGTTTTCGGCGAGATACCAGCCGTCGCGCGACCGGCTTTGCGGGTTGAGCACGTTGAACGACCAGTTGATCGAGCTGATCGGGCCCTGGCGCTGCATCGCCCGCATGGCGCCCGGCGGCATGACGTCGCCCATCAGCACCAGCTTGGATATGGGATCGAGGCTGTGATCCTCGGTCAACCGCGCCCAGCGGCGCACAGTCGCGCCGCGGTCTGCGCCTTTGGTCTGGCCGTGGCGCAGCTCGAAATTCTTGGCGACGAAGCTGGGTGCGAAGCTGTGGGTGACGACTTCGTTATCCTCGGGCGGGCCGGGCCAGTCATCGGGCAAGGCGGAAGGGTGCACGGCATTAGGCTCGCGTCCCTCGCCGAACAGCCAGAAGGCGCTGAGGGCGACCTTGCCGTCACTGATGATCTCGCTGCGAAGCTGGGTGACGTTGCGGCCCTGCCGGACGATGCTGGCGGACAGCTCGATATCCTCGCCCACTGGCGCGACAAAGGCGACCTGCCCGGCGCGCAAGGGCGGCAGGTCAGGGAAGGCGCGCACTGCCATGGTGTAGGCGACCAGCGCCGAGGCCCCGCCATACAGCGTGCGCCCCTGCAACCAGTCGGCGGCGTGGGTGAGGCGGGCCGGGCCGGGCTGGCCGGTGACGGGTTCGAGCAGGCTGGCGATAGTCATGGCGCCCGCTTTGCCGCGCCCTTGGCGGCTCGTCCAGACTGACGTTAGGGAAGGCGGCATTGCAATCACGCATTGCCTTTGTCCCACCGAATCGCTAGTGCGCCGCTTCCGTTCGGGGCGTTGGCTCCGGAAGGCTCGGCCCGATGGCGGAGTGGTTACGCAGAGGACTGCAAATCCTTGCACGCCGGTTCGATTCCGGCTCGGGCCTCCACCTTTTGATGCACGCGCCCCGCATGGCAAGCGTTGCAATCCGGTATGCCATGCCGGATATAGCGGCTCCGGCGGTAGGCGTGTCTGCCTCCCTGCCAGCGCCATCGACCATTTCTGCCAGCATTGCCCCAAGCGTCAGGAGGACCGGAAACTTGCACGTTCCGCATATATTCCCAGGCTCCTGCGAGCTGTCGGTGGTGATCCCCGTCTACAACGAGGAAGCCGGTCTGGACGCGCTGATTGCGCGGGTAATCCCGGCTGCCGAGGCGATCTTTGCTGACCGGTTCGAACTGATCCTCATCAATGATGGCTCGAAAGACGGCAGCTGGGCGAAGATCTGCCACCATGCCGAGCGTGATCCGCGCATTGTCGCGATCAACCTGTCGCGCAATCACGGCCACCAGCTGGCGCTGACGGCGGGGCTTCATCATGTCCGCGGCGATCTGGTGTTTGTGCTGGATGCCGACTTGCAGGATCCGCCCGAACTGCTGGGGGCCATGCTCGATCAGCTACGCCAAGGCTATGACGTGGTCTATGGCCAGCGGGTCAAGCGCCACGGCGAAACCGCGTTCAAGCGCGGCACGGCGGCGCTCTTCTACCGGATGCTCGGCAGCATGGTCGATACCCACATCCCGCGCGACACCGGCGATTTCCGCCTGATGACGCGGCGGGTGGTCGATCAGCTGAACGCCATGCCGGAACGCTATCGTTTCATCCGCGGGCTGGTGAGCTTTGTCGGCTTCAACCAGATTGCCTTCCCCTATGAACGCGATGCGCGTTTTGCAGGCGAGACCAATTACCCGCTGCGCAAGATGATTGCGCTGGCGGTGGATGCGGTCACCAGCTTTTCCACTGTGCCGCTGCGCTTCGCCTCGCATCTGGGGATGCTGTTCGGGATCGCCGGGCTGATGTCGCTGGTGTGGGTCGTGTGGAAGTGGATGCAGGGCGGCACGGTTCAGGGCTGGGCCAGCCTTGCCGCGCTGACGCTGATCATGGGTTCGGTGCAATTGCTGGTGCTGGGGGTGTTCGGCGAATATCTCGGGCGGATGTACATGGAAGCCAAGCGCCGCCCGCTGTTCATCATCTCCGAAGTGCGCCGCCACTCGGTCAACCTTGACGCCAAACCCGGCGGCACCGAAGGGGCGATCGAGCCCGAACTGCGCGAGGGCATCCATGTCGCAGGCTGAATTCGACGCCTATGTCGATGAATATGACGCGCAGCACGCAGCCTCGGTCAAGCTGAGCGGCGAGGATCCGGAATTCTTCGCCGAATACAAGGCGAGGGAGGCCGCGCGCGTAATGGCCGAAGCCGGGACGGCTCCGCAGCGGATCATGGATTTTGGTGCGGGCCGGGGCAATTGCATCGCCCATTTGCAGCGCGAATTTCCCGATGCGACGCTGACCGCGCTCGATGTTTCGGCACGTTCACTGACCCATTGCGTGGGCCGTGCGATCCGCCCGATCGAAACTGTGTGCTATGACGGGCAGACCCTGCCGTTCGATGCGGGCAGCTTTGACCTCGCCTTCACAGCCTGCGTGTTCCATCATATTCCGGCCGAAGACCACATCCGCCTGCTGGCCGAAATCCGCCGCACGCTGACCCCGCAAGGGCGGTTCATCCTGTTCGAGCACAACCCCTGGAACCCGGCGACCCGCCACGCGGTGGCGACCTGCCCGTTCGATGCGAACGCGGTGCTGATCAGCGCGCCCGAAATGCGCCGCCGGTTGCGCGCTGCCGGTTTTGCCGACGTGCGCCTGCGCTGGACGCTGTTCTTCCCCGCTTTCGCCAGCGCCCTGCGTCCGCTCGAACGCTGGCTCGGCTGGCTGCCGCTGGGTGCGCAATATTGCCTTGTCGCCCGCTGAGACGATGCTCCAGCGTCTGTTCCGTTTCGCGCTCACCGGGCTTGCCAATTCCGCTGTCGGCTGGGCGGTGATCTTTGGCGGGTTGTGGGCAGGGCTGAGCGGTCTGGTTGCCAATGCGGCCGGCTATGCCGTCGGGCTGGTGCTGTCCTTCACTCTGAACCGGCGCTTCGTGTTCGGCGTCACGGGCGCGGTATCGGGCAGCGAGGTCGCGAAGTTTCTGGCCGCCTTTGCCGTTGCCTACGGGGTCAATGTTGCGGTGCTGCTGTTTGCGCAGTCGGTGCTGGGCGCTGACAACCCGCTGGCCCAGCTGCCTGCGATCGGTGCCTATGTGGTGATCTTCTTCGTCCTTTCGCAGTTCTTTGTCTTCAGGCCGGCAGTCTCCGAATGATCCTCTCCCCCACGCCGCAGGCGCAAGGCTGGCTGGATCGCTGGCCGGTTGTCCTGCTGATCTGCCTCGCCGCGATCATGCCCTTGCTGCTCGTCGAATTTCCGCCGCTGGTCGACCTTTACGGCCATCTCGGCCGCTATGCGGTGCAGACCGATCTGGCGAACCGGCCGGCGCTGCAGCCTTTCTATTTCTACGAATGGAAGCTGATCGGCAATCTCGGCGCCGATATTCTGATTCAGGCGCTGCACGGGGTGCTGGGGCTGGAAGGATCGGTGCGGTTCGTCGTCATCCTGACCCAGCTTCTGGGCGCTGCGGGCCTGCTGCTGGTCAGCCGCGAGGTCCATGGCCGGATCACGCCTTTCGCCGTGGCGGCGATCCCTCTGCTTTATGGCTATCCGTTCAATTACGGCTTCATCAACTACGCGCTGAGTATGGCGCTGGGGATGCTCGCATTCGTGGTGTGGCTGCGGCTGCACCGCGCCGAACGCGAGCTGGCTGCGCGGCTGTGGTTGGCGGCGGCGGGTGCAGCGATCTGGGTATGCCATACCTATGGTTGGGCGTTCCTCGGCCTACTGACGGGATCGGTGATGCTGTGCGAGGTGATCGCTGCACGCCGCAGCCCGGTCGCTGGAGTGCTGCGCATTCTGGGTGCGTGCTGGCCGCTGCTGCTCCCGGTGATCCCGATGGTGATCTGGCGGGCGGAATCCTCGGGAGCGGCTATCTCGGGCTGGGCCTACCAGTTCAAGATCAACTGGATGCTTTCGCCGCTCAGAACCTATTGGCGCGATCTGGATATCGGCGCTGCCGCGGTGATTGCCGCGGGGTTGGTCTGGGCTCTGTTCAGCAAGACCGTGCGGTTTGACCGCAGTATCGGGTTGGCGGCGCTGTTGTGCCTGGTGTTCTTCCTGGTCCTGCCGTTCCGGGTGTTCGGATCGGCCTTTGCCGATATGCGGCTGCTGCCTTACGCGCTGGCCATCGCATTGGTGGCGATCGCGCCGGTGCGGCATGGGTCGAAGGTGCTGATGGTGGCAAGCGCCCTTGCGCTGGCGCTGTTTGCGGCGTGCATGACCGTTACCAGCATGGCCTATATCGCGCTCGACCGGCAGGTGCAGGCGGCCCTGCCCGCGCTCGACAAGATGCCGATGGGCGCACGGGTGGCGTTTTTCGTGGTCAAGCCGTGCCGCACACGCTGGGCGATTTCGCCGCTCGATCACCTCGCCGGCGCGGCGCTGGCGCGGCGCGATGCCTTCGTCAACGACCAGTGGCAGCAGCCCGGCGTCAATCCGATGATCGTGCGCTACCCTGCGGCCGAGCCTTTCGTGCGTGACCCCTCGCATCTGGTCCAGCGCGAGGATTGCAACCACCGGACGCGGCCCCGCCTGTCCGATGCGCTGGCCAAGCTGCCGCTCGCCGCTTTCACCCACGTCTGGATCGTCGGCGAATATGCCGAGCCGGTCGCTGTGCCTTCAGGCCTGGTGCCGGTGCCGATCAAGGGCAAGGGCCTGCTCTACGCGGTCACGCCCGAAGGTCAGGCGGCGCAGTAACCTGCCCCGCGCACCAGTTGCCCGGGACGCGCACCGGTGGACTGGTCGAAGCGGCGGATCACTTCGCCCGCCACAATGGTCGCCTCGTATCCGGTGGCGCGCTGGTGCAGGCGGCGGCCGCCAGCGGGCAGATCGCGGACGACTTCGGGCAGGTGCAGGCGCAGACCGTCCAAGTCGATCACGTTGAGATCGGCCCGGCCACCCACCTTCAGCGTCCCGCGATCGGTAAAGCCCACCGCGCGAGCGGCCTTGGCACCAAGCATATGCGCCGCCTCGGCCAGGCCCAGTTGCAATGGCCCCTGTTTCTGCACGAACTGGGTGAGCAGATAGGTCGAATAGCTCGCATCGCAGATCGCCCCGTAATGCGCGCCGCCATCGCCGAGGCCGGGGACGCAGAAGGGGTGGCGCAGCATTTCATGCGCGCTGTCGAGCGTGCCGTTTTCGTAGTTGCCGAGCGCGGCGAGGAACAGCCCGCGGCCTTCCGTCTCAAGCAGCCGGTCATAGGCGACCTCCTGCGGGGTGCAGCCGCGCGCGGCCGCTTGGCCCGCCATGCTCATGTGGGCGGGCGGGGCGTAGTCGGGCGGGTTGTTGAGCGGGAACAGCCAGCGCCAGTTGCGCGCGAGTTCGTTGAAGGGGTGGCCGGGGGCGAAATCTTCGGTGAGGAGCGCAGCCCGCAGATCGGGATCGCGCATCGCTGCGACCTGTTCGGGGATCGAAAGGTGGGCGATCTTGGCCCAGCTCGGACACAGCACGAAAGGATGCACCGTCAGTTCCAGCCCGGCGATGAGGCCGATCGGGCGCGGCATCACCTGCGCATGGGCGACGCCCCCTGCGGCATTGGTCGCCTCCAGCATCTCCAGCACCCGCCGCCAGCGCGGCGGCGCGTCATTGCCTGACGCTAGGGTGAAGGTCGCAGGACGGCCCGAGGCGGCGATCACTCGCTCGATCACCTTGTATTCCTTGTCCCACCCGACGAAGGCGTCGAGCACCACCTGGAACGTGCCCGCGCCGGCATCCTTCATGCCGCTGGTGATGGCTTCCAGCTCGGCGATGTCGGTGTCGAAGGTCGGGATCGCCTGCCCGTCAGCGGTCTTGTGGATGCTGAGGCGCGAGGTCGCGAACCCGATCGCGCCTGCCCGCATGGCGTCGGCAGTCAGTTGTCGCATCATCGCGAGGTCATCCGCAGTCGCTACCTCGCGCGCCGCGCCCCGCTCCCCCATGGCATAGACCCGCAAGGGCGAGTGGGGGAGGTAGGCGGCCACATCGATATCGCGCTTTCCGGCGGCGACCTTGTCGAGGTATTCGGGGAAGGTCTCCCAGTCCCAGTCCAACCCCTCGGTCATCACCACGCCGGGAATGTCCTCGACACCTTCCATCACGTTGATCAGCATATCGTGATCGGCTCTACGGCAGGGGGCAAAGCCGACCCCGCAATTGCCCATCACTGCCGTGGTGACACCGTGCGAGGACGAAGGCGAGAGCTCCTCGGCCCAGATGCATTGCCCGTCGTAATGGGTGTGAACGTCGATGAAGCCGGGGGTGACGATCCGCCCCTTCGCATCGATTTCCTCCGCCCCGCGCCCAAGCCCCGTGCCGATGGCGGCAATGCGCCCGCCGGCAATCGCGATGTCGCCATCGATGAGGTCGCCCCCGCTGCCATCGGCAATCGTGCCGCCGCGGATCACCAGATCATAATCGGCCTCAGCCATTGGCTCTGCTCCCTCTCATCACTCATCCTAGCGCTGCCCGACCGGGTGGCAATCCGGCAACTCGCACTTTTGCAGCCCGTGCCGGCGCGCTAGGGTGGCGGCATGATCGAAGCCCGTCCCTTGCCGCGCCGTGTCCTCCTTGCCGGGGCGAGCGGGACGATCGGTTCGGCGGTGGCAGCGCAGCTGGCGGCAGAGGGTCATGCGGTCACCGCATTGCCGCGCGCGGCGCTGGCTGATCCGGCCGCGCTGGCAGCGGTGATGGCCGAGGCCCGGCCAAAGGTCGTGATCTCCTGCATCGCTTCACGGAGCGGCGCGCCCAAGGATGCCGAGGCGGTGGATTACCGCGCCAATGCCGCGCTGCTGACGGCGGCCAAGGCGTCAGGCGCAGGGCAGTTCATCCTGCTGTCGGCGATCTGCGTGCAGAAGCCGCTGCTCGCCTTCCAGCACGCCAAGCTGAGGTTCGAGGCGGAGCTGGCGGCCAGCGGGATCGGCTATACCATCATCCGCCCCACCGCCTTCTTCAAATCGCTCTCCGGTCAGGTGAAGCGCGTTAAGGCGGACAAGCCGTTCCTGATCTTCGGCGACGGGCAGCTCACGCGCTGCAAGCCGATCAGCGACGGCGATCTGGCGCGGTTTATCGTGAAGGCGATAGACGATCCCGAGGCGCGCGGGAAAATCCTCCCCATCGGTGGCCCCGGCCCGGCGATTACCTTGCGCGAGCAGGGCGAATTGCTGTTCAGGGTTGCGGGCAAGGAGCCTCGGTTCAAATCCGTTTCGCCGCGCATCTTCGACTATGCCGAGAAGGTGCTGGGTCTTGGCGCAGGCCTGTCCGACTGGTTCGCCGAGAAAGCCGAATATGCCCGCATCGCGCGCTATTACGCGACCGAGTCCATGCTGGTGCTGGACCCTGCGACCGGCCAGTATTTAGCTGACCTCACTCCCGAATACGGGAGCGAGACACTGGAATCGCATTACCGGCG
>Ga0209812_10001911_pt1 | contig 13310 bp, 13 predicted proteins | sample JI71714BDNA_FD_187502 | JGI IMG/M metagenome (GOLD analysis project Ga0209812, IMG submission 187502) | Wastewater effluent complex algal communities from Wisconsin, to seasonally profile nutrient transformation and Carbon sequestration -... | ecosystem: Engineered > WWTP > Effluent > Algae...
TAACTTGCTTGCCTACTAAATCGGCGGGGTTGAAATGTTCGGCGATTCCGCTCAGGATGATGCGTTTTTCGAGGCCATCATCAATTAAAAACTTCAAAAGCTTCTTGCTTTTGGGCATGGCTTCCGCTTCGAGAATCGTCCCGACCCGGATGTCAAGTTTGGCAAAGTCATCAAATTGAATTTCAGGCTTCAAAGCGGGGACGGTCTTACTTTCGAGTTCGTTCATGCGTTTGGTTTGATTTAATTTTTCAACTTGAGCCTCGACAACGGCATCTTCTATTTTTTCAAATAATAATTCAGGTTCAGCAATGGTTTGCCCGACAGCCACCAAATTGCCTTTGCTGGCTTCTTTCCAGGGTAGTTTGGGCAATCCTAGGAATTGGCGAATCTTTTCAGCCGTGAAGGGCAAGAAAGGTTCAGCCACAATGGATAAAGCCCCTACCAATTGAAGGGATACGTATAGAATCGTTTTGACGCGTTCGGGATCCGTTTTGATCACCTTCCAAGGTTCTGTATCGGCCAAATACTTGTTGCCAACCCGCGCCAGCTCCATCATGGCGGCTAGGGCTTCCCGGAATTTGTATTGTTTTAACGCGTCGGCGGTTTGGCAGGGGAGATCAGCCACTTGTTTCATCACGGCCTCATCATACGCATCAAATGTACCCGGTTGCGGCACAATGCCGTTTTCATACTTGTGCGTAAGTACGAGGGTACGGTTGATGAAATTTCCTAGGATACCGACGAGTTCGGAATTGTTTTTCGTTTGGAAATCTTTCCAAGTGAAGTCATTATCCTTTGTTTCAGGCGCATTGGCTAGTAAAACATAGCGAAGGACATCCTGTTTGCCAGGGAATTCTTCTAAATATTCATGTAACCACACAGCCCAATTGCGTGAGGTTGATATTTTATCGTTCTCCAGGTTCATGAATTCATTCGCTGGGACATTATCTGGGAGAATAAAACTTCCCTCGGCCATCAGCATGGCGGGGAAAATGATGCAATGGAATACGATATTATCTTTTCCGATGAAATGCACCAGCTTCGTATCCGGGTTTTTCCAGTAGGGAGTCCAGTCTATCCCTTTTTCTTGGGCCCATTCTTTGGTCATGGAAATATAGCCGATGGGGGCATCGAACCAGACGTAAAGTACTTTTCCGTCGGTATCAGGAAGAGGTACTTTGACGCCCCAGTCGAGGTCGCGGGTCATGGCCCGGGGTTGCAAGCCCTGTTTCAACCATGACTGGCATTGGCCAAAGACATTGGTTTTCCATTCGGGATGACTATTCACAAAAGCCTCGATATCCGGCTGCATCCGATCTAGGGGGAGGTACCAGTTTTTGGTGGCTTTCATGATCGGTTTTTCACCGGAAATCGTGGATCGTGGGTTGATCAAATCGGTAGGGGAAAGTGATGAACCACATTTTTCACATTGGTCGCCGTAAGCGTTGGGGTTATGGCAATGCGGGCATTCGCCTACAATATACCGATCGGCCAGAAATTGTTCAGCTTTGGGATCGAAATACTGCTCGGTCACAACTTCGTCAAAAAAACCTTTTTCTTGCAATGTGGTGAAGAAGGTTTGCGATGTTTCGTGGTGGACGGGTTGTGTGGTCCGGGAGTAGATATCGAAAGAAATGCCAAAGTCTGAAAATGCCTGCTTGATTTGGGCATAATATTTATCGACAACCTGTTGGGGTGTAATTCCCTCTTTTTTAGCTTTGATCGTAATGGGAACGCCGTGTTCGTCCGTACCACTGACAAACACGACATCTTTTTCTTTCGCGCGTAGGTAGCGAACGTACACGTCGGCAGGCAAATAGCAACCCGCCAGGTGACCAATGTGAATGGGGCCGTTGGCATAAATCAGCGCAGCGGTTACGGTATAACGAGAGGGATTGTCTAGAGCCATAAGAAGAGAGTATTCATTTCTGCCAAGATGTAAAGTTAGTGGAAAAGGGCGCTTTGGGCAAAAAAATCGCCTGAAAGCCCCGCGACTTTCAGGCGAAGAGCCCGATTAAATCAGGAAATTAGAATTGTTCTGTCGACGCGAAGAAAAAGGAAGCTTCAATGGCGGCATTTTCATCGGAATCTGATCCATGAATTGCATTTTCACCTTTTGAAAGTGCGTATTTTTTCCGGATGGTGCCTTCAGCGGCTTCTGCTGGGTCAGTAGAGCCAATCAACGCGCGGAAATCAGCTACAGCATTTTCTTTTTCCAAAATCATAGGAACGATAGCGCCAGCCGACATCATCTCACACAATTCACCATAAAATGGGCGTTCTTGATGAACCGCATAGAATTGGCCAGCTTGTGCCGGAGTAAGACGTGTTTTTTTCATGGCCACGATCCGGAATCCAGCAGCCTCAATCATATCAATAATACCTCCGATGTGGTTAGCTTCCACTGCGTGAGGTTTGATCATCGTGAACGTACGGTTAGTATTTGCCATGTTTTTGTGTTTTTAGTTCGCTTTTCGAGGTGCAAAATTACAGATTTTCTACGATTCCTCCTGTGATTCTTTTGAATTAAAACATTCGGTGTCACGGAAAGATGGGTAAATTTTGTATTTTTGTTGTTTACGTTGTAATTTTTTGATGCAATCTTTCTTTACCCAGGATCCCGAACAGCGGGCGGCCTTTTTGTCACACTTCACCACGCCGCAGCGGGTCGCGATTATCACGCATCAACAACCGGATGGCGACGCGATGGGGTCCTCGTTGGGTTTCCAAGCTATTTTATCGGCTTTGGGCCACCTTACTCAAGTAATCACACCCACACCATATCCCGAGTTTTTGGGCTGGATGCCGGGTGCTGGCCAAGCGCTCTCCTGTGAGGGTCCCCAACAAGCCGAAGCATTGGCCTATTTGGCTGAAGCCGACTGGGTCTTTATTTTGGATTTATCTGCGCCTTCGCGGGTCAAAGGGCTAGAGCCTTACTTGAAAACGTTTCCCGGCAAGGTTCTTTTGGTTGATCACCATGAAGAACCTACGATATCAGCAGATTATGTCTTTTGGGATCCAAAAGCAGCGGCCACTTGCCAGTTGATCTTCGAACTCGTTCAAGCCTTGGATTGGTTGCCGGCGTTGAATCTGACGGCAGCTCAATGTTTGTATGTGGGTTTGTTGACTGATACGGGGTCGTTTCGATTTCCTTCTACGTTGCCGGCCGTTCATACCGCTGCCGGATACTTCCTTTCTTTGGGCGTTTCGCCTTCGTTGACCTACCGCCGGTTGTTTGATACCCAACGGTTGGGGCGTTTGCGCCTTACGGGGTATGCTCTAGCCGAAAAATTGCAGTATTTGCCGGAGTACCGCGTAGCCTATTTTGTATTCACCCAAGAGGAATTGAATCGATTTGGCTCACAGCAAGGCGATACGGAAGGGTTAGTCAATTTTGGGCTTTCTATTGAAGGCGCCGTGATGTCGGTTATTTTTGTTGAGAAAGAGGATTTGATCAAAATGTCATTCCGGTCTGTAGATGGATTCTCGGTGAGTGCAATGGCCAGGGAACACTTTGACGGCGGGGGGCATCACAATGCCGCTGGCGGTAGATCTACACTTTCCTTGGCGGATACGGTGCAAAAATTTTTGGATCTATTGCCCAACTACCAAGCCGACCTCTTGGCTCAGCCTTGGCTTAAAGATCCAGTTCATTAATTTCGTATTTCATATTTCCATTTCAATCTATATTTTTTTAACAAAAGAGAACATGAACAGTAAGATCGTAGGGGTGGTGGCCTTGTTCGCAGGAACGTTGGTAGCCTGTAATCAATTCAAAGTAACCACAACCGAGGACGGAGATCGTCTTCAAGTCCACGAGAAAGGTGAGTCCGGAAGATTAGCCAAAGAGGGCGACTTAGTCACTTTCGATTTAGTGATTAAATCACCAAAAGATACCGTCATGAAAAGTACGTACCTAGAGGGTGCTCCCGTGACTATGGCGATGCAAAAGGTCGGTTTCAAAGGATCATTCGAACGTGCTTTATTTCATGTAGCGGAGGGAGATAGTACAACCGTTTTGGTTTCAGCTGACTCCTTGTATGCACAGGTGCAGCAACCACTTCCTCCGGATATGCCAAAGGGAAGTGATTTGAAGTTTATCGTCCGCATGAAGAAAATCCAAACCCAAAAGGAAATGGATACTGAAATGAGCAAGAAGAAAAGTGAGGAAGGGAAAATCATGGCGGATTATGTGGCTAAAAATATGCCGAAAGCTGAAAAATCAGCAGAAGGACTTTATTTTGTTACACAAAAACCAGGCGCTGGAGCAACGCCAAAGACCGGAGAGAGCGTAGTAGTAAAATATACGGGTAAATTCATGGACGGAAAAGTCTTTGACACTTCGGAAGGACGTGATCCAATTACCGTGCCACTTGGCCAACAAATGGTGATTCCAGGATGGGAGATCATGTTATCCAAAATGTCCAAAGGACAAAAAGTGACTGTTTTGATTCCGTCTGGACTGGCTTACGGTGACCAAGGTGCGGGCAATGTGATTCCGCCGTACACGCCAATCGTATTTGATATGGAAGTAATTGATATTGTAACTAAAAAGTAAATTGATGAAACGAGTAGGATGGTTGGGATTAGCCGTACTGGCGATCGGATTCTTAACAGGGTGTAATTTGAATTCATTGGAAAATGAATTTGAGGAAGCAGATGCGCGTAATGCGGCGGAAATCACCACGTATGCACGCAATAATAATCTGACGTTGACCAATTCGGCTTTGGGGGTTGCTTACCAAATCACACGACCCAATCCCGCTGGCCGAACCTTAAAGGAAGGGGAGCAAGCCACGATTTTTTATAAATTATCGCTGCTTGACGGAACTGTCTTGGATACGGCTTTGGTAAAGCCTGCTCGTATCGGTTTTTACAATGGGGCTGCATTTACTGGATTTTTGGATGCCATGTTTCAATTGAAGGAAGGAGAAAAAGGTGTTTTCTTTATTCCGTCTTCCTTAGCTTTCGCCAATCGTCCTCCGGCGGGCATTCCGCAGTGGGCTGTCATACGGGCCGATATAGAAGCGTTGAAATACCAAAATGAGGTGGAACAAATCTTAGAACATGTACGGGGGAATAACCTCAACATTACGACGGTCACATCCACCAATCTCCACCTAGCCAAAACTCTAGCGGTAGCCACAGGCGATAGCCTAAGAACGGGCGATCGTGTGGTGGTGAAATACAAGGGCTCGTTCCTCGATAATACCTCATTCGATAGTGGTGACTTTACCATGCTGTTAGGCGCGGGAACGTCCATCAAAGGCTTTGAAGAAGGTGTTCGGTTGCTTAAAGTAGGTGAGAAGGGCACCATTTTGTTTCCTTCCGAAATTGGGTACGGGAAAAATGGCTCAGGCCGAATTCCTCCCTATGCTCCATTGAAATTCGAAATCGAAATTCTGTCGAGGAATTAATACCGGCGTACAGCATGCTTTCATAATGACACGATCACGACCTTGAAAGGCGTGATCGTGTTTTTTTATGCTACAAACAGGCGGCTCCGAAGGAGCCATTAGACGCCGACAAACGGCTCCTTCGGAGCCAACCGTTTGTATCCTCTCAGGATGGGACAATCTTTTCCCTGAAATGATTGAGATCTTCCATTTGCTTTTTTAAATCCGTTATTTCACTTTCGAGCTCTTGAATTTTGTCTCGGTACATATTCTGAATTTGGGGGCGAATTTCATCGATCTTTACTTTTAGGCCACCCTGTTGCATGGGCAAATGGGTGAAGTCAATCAAAAGCAGGTCATCGGTGGATAGGCCGAAAATGGATGCAATTTGACGTATTCGTTCGTGAGGGACTTCTATTTGTCCCCTTTCTATTTTGGAGTAAGTTGATTGGGTAATGCCCAATTGCAGAGCCATGTACTCTTGCGATAACTCAAACCACTCGCGACATTTCCGTATCTTTTTTCCTAGGCTTTTCATGACCAAATCTAACTCGTGAGCTGGCAATATACAAATGAAGTTAATGAAAATAGAATAATATAGGGGATAAAGGTGACGAAAAGTAATTTTGGGTGATGAAATACGAAAAAAATAGCATGTAATGGTGGTTTATCCCCGATATTTAGGTGGACAATTGGTTGGTGCTGGGGAATCCTATATCCTATTCATAGGGTTTTTCTGCATTTGCATACAGATTCTCTATACTTTAGCTACGATTTGTCAAATAAATTATTCAAAAAATGCAAACAATATAGGTACTATCTATGACTAATTTAGTCATGACAAAAATTTGATTTTTTGTTTTCTGCGTATATTTTTGACCCAACCAATCACTACCGCACGCCGGCCGGGTGAGGGAGAAGGTTGGGATACCATTTTTAATTTAAAATTAACTTGTAATGAAAGACCTCATTGTAAAAAATTTAAATGTGAAAGAACTTGATTTTACGGAAAAGAAATCTATTTCGGGTGGTGGCCTCAAGTGGCTTGTCGAAGTTGGCCTCGCAATAGGAGTATCTGCTTGGGAGAGTTGGGAAGATATTAGACAAGGTTGGAGTGATGGAAACAGTGGGAAACCACCACGTCACAAATAATAATCTGTAATGAGCAAAAAGTATAAGATTTTTTATGCTGTAAGAGGTATAATTATCTTTTTTTCTGTTTATTTTTTTATGAAATATTCGCCTGACCTAATTAGGGAAATTTTAATGATATTTAATTATGGAAAATAAAATTATTGAGACTAATTCGTTAACTCAACTTTCAGTAGAAGAAAAAGTAAAAATTATTGGAGGTGAGACTGGCTGGTACTGGGTTACTTATTACCTTGGGAGGATTAATCATGCTGCATCGAAAGGAGGTTCTGGTGCTTATCACGATTATAATTCTAAGTATAAATTTGGAAAATAAGTAATAATTAAAAATATTGATGTGTGATTAGTATTCATACATCAATATTTTTAAGATTATCTGAAAAATATTGTGGAAAATAGAGCCTGATTCTTACCATACTGCGACGAATAAAATATTGACTTAAAGGTAAATGTGTGCTTATTTTAATAATAGAAATAAAGCAGGCCACTAAAAATTAGATAAATTGCAAGATAATTATTTTTAAATATATGTTAATATGGAATTATAATTAAAATTATTATAAAAAAATACTATATAAACTTAATGTTGGAAAAATATTGTAATTACTCGTTTTATTGTAAGTTATTGTTTTTGTATATAATCTCAATTTTAAATGGTTTATTATTTAACTTTATTGCGAGTTACTTTTCTTTAAATTTTGAGAACGACTATAATTTGGATATTTCAATTAGTCAAAAATTTTTCATTTTGATCCTGTTTGGACCTGCTTTGGAGACTATAATTCTTCAACATGGGCCAATACAATTTGTCAGGAAATTTTTTTTGAATGATTACGCAGCAATCATTATATCAGCCTTTATTTTCTCAATTGTTCACTACTATAATTTTATGTATGTTTTGATGACATTTATTGGTGGTCTAATACTCGGTAGTGTATATATTTTATCTGAAAATAACAAAAAAATTCCTGTAATTTATACTTTTATTTTTCATAGCCTTTACAATTTATTTGGATTTATATTTATTGAATAATTTTACTACTTGTTTCTTATTAAGCTTGTTGGTAGTTCTTGTGGCTAAAATGGAATATATAATAATCTATTTTATGGGTCTATACGTAAATAAATCAATTATAAATTTATTGAACATTTGTACTTAAACAAATAAATTTTTGAGTTTGATTTAATTACGTTGATTTTCTAATGATTTATGTGATATTAATTAATCTATTTTAGAAATATTATCGAATACTTGTATCTATATACCAAATTATCAACACTTTATTATTCATAATCAGGTAATAGGCTCCGTGTCAGGATTCACTCTTTATTCGAATTATCAGCGAACGATTACTTTAGTAATATATTGATTTGTCAAATCGTAAATATAATAATTATGAAATCAAAATTTCTTAATCTATTCAAAATTATATTCTTTATTTCTATAGGTATATTTATCCTAACCAGATTATATAATCATGGCTATACCTGGGTTGAACGCGCTGTGCATAATTCAAAGTCTAAATAAATTTTATATTCAATAGAAGCTAGACATGAGTGACTAAGTAGCACGACTTAATAGCTTTAGATATGCAACATCATTAAGTGTGGTACATTTTATTGCCTTTTTTATTCTTATCTTCTCAAATACTAAATGATAAAAGAGGTTTTGAATTGAATGCTCAATTTTAAATAAAAAATAGAATTCATTCCATTTTCTTCTTTAGCCCAAATAAAAATCATCCACCCCCATGCCATCCCTACTTCCCGATACTTTTCTTGAAAATACCACCCACTTGTACCTTCCCCAAGTGAAGGTGAAAACGCGTCGGATTTATGGGCTTATTTTGGGTGCTGTTGTGGCATTTTTTAGCTCGGCTTTTTGGATTACCATCGATGTGTCGTTCTCCGCGCCGGGTGTAACACGCTCGTTGGCCGAACGGACTGAGTTGCGGGCACTGGTTAGCGGCCAAGTTCGGCAAGTAGCCGTGCGGGAAAATCAGCACGTCAAGGCTGGGCAGGTACTGCTGGAAATCAACCGCGACGCCCTCATTGAAAAATTACAGACGGTACACGCCCAAATCCAGGAACGAGAAATTTGGATGGCGGATCTCCTTTGGCTTACCAACCAAGATACGCTCGGGCTCAAGGCAACCTCCCCCGCACTTCGGTCGCCGTTATATACCCAACAATACTGGCAATTGCGTGCCCAATGGCTCGAAAATCGCGTGAAATTGAATCGAGTTGCCAAGGAACTACGCGCCGATCGGTTTCTTCACAAAGAACGCGTGATCGCTACCCGGGAGCTGGACGCCAAACAGGCGGAGTACGATCAATTGGTGGAGCAAGAACAGTTTATTCTCACCCGCCAATTTAGTCAATGGCAAACCGAGCTGGCCACGCAAAAGTTGGAGTTGGCTCAGCTGAAATCCCAAGTCGTACAAGTCAATCAGGACCAAAAACTTCACCAAATCCAAGCACCCATTGACGGTACCTTGCAGCAGTGGGTGGGTAAGTACGACGGCAGTTTTGTACAAGCGGGAGAATTATTGGGGGTTCTTTCTCCGGACTCCACCCTAGTCGTCGAATGTTACGTGCGGCCTTCGGATATGGGATTGCTCCAAGTGAAGCAGCAGGTCATGTTGCAGCTCGACGCGCTGAATTACCGCGAATGGGGACTAGCGCAAGCGGAGGTATTGGATATCAGCCAAGATTTTACCCTGCAAGGCGAGCCACCCAGCCCAGTTTTTAAAGTAAAATGTGCCTTGAAGACCACCTCACTCCAGCTGAAAAACGGATACAAAGCCCCCTTACAAAAAGGCATGACGCTGCAAGCCCGATTTGTGGTGGCGAAACGAACGCTCATTCAACTTTTATTTGACCAATTGGATGATTGGTTGAATCCAACCTTGCGCGCTGCCAAAAGCTGAATCCATGAAAAAAAGAACGGAAATAAAACAACACGACATCACCGATTGTGGTGCAGCCTGTCTGGCTTCCATCTCAGCCCATTACCAGTTGCAGTTTCCGATTGCCCGCATCCGGCAATTGGCCCACACCGACCAGCGGGGCACCAACGTTTTGGGGATGATCGAGGCTGCCGAGCAACTTGGCTTTGAGGCCAAAGGGGTTCGGGGAAAACCAGAAAGCCTGCCGAAGATTCCGCTCCCGGCCATCGCACACGTCATTGTCCCCAGTCCGGACGGCAATCGGGAGACAGGACTTCATCATTTTGTGGTGCTGTACGAGGTAAAAGGCGACGATGTGTTGGTCATGGATCCTGCTGAAGGCCAGTTGAAACGGAAAAAGTTGGCGGATTTTTTGGCGATTTGGACGGGCGTCCTGATCCTGTTGTTGCCCACCGAAAACTTTCAAGTGGGAAACGAAAAAATCGCTGTGGCCTCCCGCTTTTGGGCGTTAATCCGTCCACACAAAACGGTCATGTTGGAGGCACTGGTCGGGGCGATCATCTACACGATCTTGGGTTTATCCACCTCGATTTACGTTCAAAAAATCGTCGATCATGTTTTAGTCGAAGGAAATCGAAACTTATTGAATTTGTTGAGCGTCGGGATGATTGTCATTTTGGTATTGCAAATGGTGATCGGGACTATGAAAACGCTCTTTGTGTTTAAAACGGGCCAACAGATTGATGCGCAATTAATCCTTGGGTACTACAAACATTTGTTGAAACTTCCCCAGCGTTTTTTTGATACCATGCGGGTGGGTGAGATTATTTCGCGCATCAATGACGCGGTTAAGATTCGGGTGTTTATCAACGATGTGGCGCTGAATTTGGTGGTCGATGTATTCATCGTCTTGTTTTCGTTTGGGATGATGTTTACCTACGACTGGAAGTTGGCTTTATTGATGATGGCGATTTTACCTTTGTATGGGCTCACGTATGGGGTGGCTAATCGATTCAATAAAAAATACCAACGGCAATTGATGGAGCGCAGTGCCGACCTGGAGGCACAGCTTGTGGAATCGCTGCAAAGCATGGCGACCATCAAGCGATTTGGTGTAGAGGACTTTGCCAATCAAAAAACCGAGGGGAAATTTGTTGCGTTGTTACGGACGATCTTTTCCTCGGGGGTAGGTGGATTGTACATCAACAATGCATCTGCACTCATTACCCAATTTTTTACCATACTCTTACTTTGGGTAGGATCGGGCTTGGTGTTGGATCGGGAGATTACCCCGGGTGAACTGCTGTCTTTTTATGCCTTAATTGGCTATTTTACCGGGCCGGCAGCAGGATTAATCGGGTTGAATAAGACCCTGCAAGATGCCCTGATCGCCGCCGATCGGTTATTTGAAATCATGGATTTGGAGCGGGAGAAAGAAGAGAATTCGTTTGTGCTGCAACCGAAGATGATCGGCGATATCCGATTTGAGCAAGTGACATTTCGGTATGGTTCGCGAGCTACTTTGTTTGAGGATCTAAATGTTACCTTTCCCTATCAAAAATTGACGGCAGTGGTGGGGCATAGCGGAAGTGGGAAGTCAACCCTGTTGTCTTTACTTCAAAATTTGTATCCAATTCAGTCGGGGGGCATATTTATTGGATCAATGAACATCAAGTATGCCGAGTTGAGTAGCTTGCGCAGGCACATAAGTGTGGTGCCTCAGCAGATCGACCTGCTGGCGGGTACGGTCATTGACAATATTGCGTTGGGGGATTATCAGCCCGATATGGAATTGATACTCCACGTTTGTCAGCGTTTGGACATGATCTCGTTCATTGAAAAACTCCCGAATGGATTTCAGACGGTTTTGGGTGAGCGTGGCGCGAATTTATCGGGTGGGCAGCGTCAAAAAATAGCCATTGCACGTGCCTTGTACCGTCAACCCTCGGTGTTGATTTTGGACGAGGCCAGTTCGGCGTTGGATGGCCCGGCTGAAAAGCGTGTCTTGGAGGCGTTAGCCGCTTGGCGGGACGAGGGGATGACCATTATTGCCATAACGCATCGGTTATCTATCGCCCAGTTTTCAGACGAAATTATTGTGATGGAAGAAGGGAAGGTGATCGAATCGGGTCCGCATGAAAATCTGATATCCCATCAAGGCCCGTATGCTCGACTCTGGGCGGAACAATTTAATCCCATGTGTTCACATGTTTAAGTTAATATTCATGAATATCTCTAGCTATTTACCCACCACGAAACGAATCATAGATCTCATTTCTGCGGTTTGGCTACACTTTTGGTATGTTTTTATGGTTAATATTGCGGTGATATTTCCCATATATGTAATACAGAGGACATTGGGAATTACGTTATTTATTGATCAAAATCAGGTCTGTCAAAAGACACCCAAATATTTACTCTTCTCTCTCCTCATTGGGCCTTTCTTCGAAGAGTTGGTTTTTCGGTTGCACTTAAGTCAGAAAAAATTTCATTTTGCAATTTCCTTTACCGTATTCTTCTTTTTGATTTTTTTTATTTGGAATACAAATTTATTGGATTGGCGGGATCGGGACACACAAATGATGTGCCTCAACCTTTTTTGGATGGTTTGGCTTTATTTCCAACGAAATCAGCCCATTTCCACTTGGACTATAGTGGTGAGCGGCCTTTTTTTCGGTTTGATCCACACAGGCAATTTTCAAGATTACAATGCTCAACCTTTTTATGCTTTGGTGGCTTCCACGGCGAGTATTTCGGTTTTGGGTTTTTTTCTGGCACGGATTCGCATACACCACGGCATGGCAGCGGCCATCGGGCTTCATATCGTCTGGAATGGGTTTATTGCATTGGTCAAGTAAGCCTAGCCAATTTCCTAGCAGCACAAAAGTCCATGAGAAATGGGTAAACAACACACCATCCTTCCTGTGCCCCACGCCCATTGAGCGCTTGATTACAGGATTCTATCTTATTTTTTAAAGTAAAAAAAGGGAGAAGACGGTCTTTTTGAAATTTTTTATTAATTTCCCACACGATCAACCTTCAACCCTATTCCTATGAGCGTTTTACATCAGCCAGATCCGACTATCGAGTACGATGTCATCATTGTGGGCTCAGGCGCCGGTGGTGGCATGGCGGCCTACCAACTCGCCAAAGCGGGAGCTAAAGTTTGCGTTCTGGAGGCGGGCGGATATTATGATCCTGCCGACCCTCAATACATCACCCAACTCAAAAATCCATGGGAATCTCCTCGCCGTGGGGCAGCTACATCACGCCCTTTTGGCGATTTTGATGCCGCTTGGGGTGGTTGGGATATCGAAGGTGAACCGTATGAGGCAAAGTCTGGTACAGAGTTCCGGTGGTTTCGGTCCCGGATGCTCGGCGGACGAACCAACCACTGGGGACGCATCTCCATGCGCTTCGGTCCGGACGACTTCCGACGCGGTTCCATGACAGGTATTGGTGATGATTGGCCCATCGGATACAACGACCTCGCACCCTATTACGATAAAGTAGATCAACTCATTGGTCTGTTTGGCACCAAAGAAGGATTGCCCAACGAACCCGACGGCATTTTTCTTCCTCCCCCAAAACCACGTCTTCATGAATTGATGATCAAAAAGGCGGCTGGGTTTGCCAATGTCCCGGTTATCCCGTCTCGAATGGCCATGTTAACGAAGCCCATCAACGATACCCGCGGAGCCTGTTTTTATTGTGGACAATGTAATCGGGGTTGTGTGGCGTATGCCGACTTCTCTTCGTCCTCGGTCTTGTGTATTCCGGCCATGAAAACAGGGAATATGACTCTAATCAACAACGCCATGGTCCGGGAGGTGCATACCGATGCGAAAACGGG
>Ga0209812_10001914_pt1 | contig 13295 bp, 10 predicted proteins | sample JI71714BDNA_FD_187502 | JGI IMG/M metagenome (GOLD analysis project Ga0209812, IMG submission 187502) | Wastewater effluent complex algal communities from Wisconsin, to seasonally profile nutrient transformation and Carbon sequestration -... | ecosystem: Engineered > WWTP > Effluent > Algae...
CCAGCGCCATGGCACCCGATTTACCCATTAAGATTGTTGGGATTCGGCCGGGTGAAAAGCTACATGAAATGATGTGTCCGGGTGATATGTCTTATCATACCTACGAGTTTGCCGATCATTTTGTTATCGCACCGGCCATTAAGTTTTTTCATCGTAGTAATGATTTTACCAGTAACGCCCTGGGAGAAGATGGGCTATTAGTTGCAGCAGGGTTTGAATATGTGTCCGATAGCAATCCGCATTTTCTCTCAATTGACGAGATCCGCCACTTTAATACGGAAGCGCACGCATGATCCCCTACGGCAAACAGCAAATTGACGCAGCTGATATTGAAGCGGTCACCCAGGTTCTACAGTCGACGTGGTTGACACAAGGCCCAAAGGTACCCGAGTTTGAACAGGCCTTACGTACCTTTTGCCAAGCAAACCATGCGGTGGCAGTAAACAGCGCCACTTCCGCTCTGCATATTGCCTGTTTAGCACTGGCTGTAGGTCCTGGTGATTGGGTTTGGACCTCACCCAATTCCTTTGTAGCCTCAGCTAACTGCGCACTCTATTGTGGCGCAAGGGTTGATTTTGTTGATATTGAGCTTGCTACAGGCAATATGTGTGTTGCCGCCTTAGAAGCAAAATTGTTATTAGCTGAGCAACAACACACTTTACCTAAAGTGGTAATACCCGTACATTTTGCTGGACAACCTTGTGATATGCAAAAAATTGCAGCATTGGCACAGCGGTTTGGTTTCAGAATTATAGAAGACGCGTCACACGCTATTGGTGCAACTTATCAAGGAACACCCATTGGTGCATGTCAGTATTCAGATATTTGTGTGTTTAGTTTTCACCCAGTAAAAATTATTACCAGTGCTGAAGGGGGAATGGCGCTAACCAATAATCCCACACTTGCCCGAAAAATGCAGCTACTGCGCAGTCATGGCATCACCTCTGATGAGCAAGAATATACCGAAGAAAGCCATGGTCCTTGGTACTATCAACAGCAGGTATTAGGGTTTAATTATCGGATGACCGATTTGCAAGCGGCATTGGGGTTAAGCCAGTTTAGTAAGTTACAGAGCTTTGTGGCTGAGCGTCATACATTAGCGCAATACTATGACAACGCTATCGCACAGCTTCCCGGAATTATTCCCTTAGTTCAAACCGCTAACAATTACAGCAGCTATCACTTATATGTTGTTAGATTAACGGGCTTAACCGCAGCGCAGCATAAACACTGTGTTATTTACCTACGAGAGCACGGTATTATTGGGCATGTACATTATATTCCTATATATCTGCAGCCTTTTTATCAAAAAATGGGGTTCAACGCCGATGTGTTCCCAAACGCGGCGCTTTATTACTCTCAGGCGATCACACTGCCGTTATACCCAGGACTGACATCAGCCCAACAAGATTTTATTATTGAATCATTACGACAGTTTTTAAAACTCCCCTCTGGTCTCCTAGGTGCTTGACACGATGAATATTGCAATTATCCCTGCACGGGGCGGTAGTAAACGTATCCCGAGAAAAAATATAAAATTTTTCTGTGGTAAACCGATGCTTGCTTGGTCCATCGAAGCAGCAAAAAAGGCAGGTGTATTCGACCATATTATTGTTTCTACTGATGATCATGAAATTGCAGAAGTTGCCAGAAATTATGGTGCTGAAGTTCCTTTCCTAAGACCAGATCATTTATCTGACGATTACACCGGTACCGGAGCGGTAGTAAAACATGCTACAACATGGGTGAAGCAACACCTTGGTCAACCAGATTATATTTGCACGCTGTATGCCACTGCGCCTTTTGTAAACGCCGCAGATTTAGCAAAAAGCCTTACATTTTTACAACAAAGTGATAAACAGCTTATTTTCAGTGTCACGTCTTTTCCTTTTCCTATTCAGCGTGCGATCAAATTGTTAGCGGACGGCTCAGTGGCCATGTTTCAACCCGAATACTATATGACTCGGTCTCAGGATTTAGAGCCTGCATTTCATGATGCAGGCCAATTTTACTGGTCAACACTGGATGCGGTAAACCAACAAACTTCTGCATTTTCTGAAGCCGCTTTAGCTTATCAACTCCCTCGTCATCAGGTACAGGATATCGATACGCTAGAGGACTGGGAGCGCGCAGAATGGTTGTTTAAAGCTCAAAACCGCCTCACGGTGAAGTAACAGAGATGTCCTAATTATGAATTCAGCCAAACCGACACTGCAGTGGCAACAACATCACGGCGAAGTGCTAAGCAACGCTAACGGGTTTGATGTGATTGAATGTAATACTTGTGGTTTTAAGCATGTGGTGCCACTTCCCACCACAGATGAATTGATTAAGGTTTATCAACACGATTATTACGATCAGGAAAAACCGCTATATCTGACACGCTATAAACAAGATTTGCCTTGGTGGAATGGCGTGTATGAACATCGATACCATGTTTTCACTCAGTATCTTGCTCCGACTCAACGCACGATATTGGATATCGGCTCAGGACCTGGGTATTTTCTGCTTAAAGGCAAAACCTTAGGATGGAACACCTTTGGTATTGAACCTTCTGAACAGGCTGCATTGCACAGTAAACAGTTAGGCTTAAACATCTTTAATGGTTTTTTTGATAAAGACACTGCAAATATTTTTGGGGCAGTAGATGCAATAAACCTTAGCCTAGTACTTGAGCATATTCCAGATCCAACAGCCTTACTACAACTTGTATATCAACAACTTAATCCAAATGGCCTGTTGTGTGTGATAGTGCCCAATGATTTTAATCCTTTCCAGCAAATACTGAGCCAGCATACTGGCCTGCCTGAATGGTGGGTTGCACCACCACACCATCTTAATTACTTTAATTTTAGATCATTGACGGCATTACTTTCACGTTGTGGCTTTGACGTTGTTCATGAAGAAACGACCTTCCCTATAGATTTATTTTTGTTAATGGGGGATAACTATATTGGTAATGATGAATTAGGTAGAACTTGTCATAGCAAACGTATGCAGTTCGAGCAAAACCTTATAGCGAGTGGTAATCACCAACTACTCTCCGATCTATACTCATCACTTGCTAAACATGGAATTGGCAGAGAGGTTGTATTATATGCAAGAAAAAACAGTTACTGAGCACCCAAATAGACCTCCGCGCAAACCGTTGCCAGATGCTGATTTATACCAGCCAAATTTTTCACCATGGTTGGCAAAAAGCGGGGATTTTGCAGAGATGCTGCAACATATTAGCGCTTTTACCTTGGTTTCAAGTGACCGCTTATGGATTCTTAATTCTTTAGCAACGCAAGCTAAGGCATTGGCTGGCGAATTTTGGGAATGTGGTGTTTACAAAGGTGGTTCCGCTTTTCTATTAGCAAAAATAGCGTCGGAAAATACAACTTTGCGCCTATTTGACACTTTTGAAGGTATGCCAACTACAGATCCGCAGCGTGATTATCATCGAGCTGGCGATTTTGCCGATACCAGCTTAGCTGCCGTACAAAATAGACTTACGGCATTTTCCAATATTAGCTATCATCAAGGCTTTATTCCCAACACGTTTGACAATTTGGAGCACTGTAACATTGCTTTTGCGCATGTTGATGTGGATATTTATCAATCTGTGCTTGATTGTTGTACCTTTATCTATCCGAGATTAACAGCCGGCGCCATTATGGTCTTCGATGACTACGGGTTTCCTAGCTGCCCGGGAGCTCGTCAAGCCGTTGATCAATTTTTTGCAGATAAAATCGAAATACCACTGGTGTTGGCCAGTGGTCAGGCTATCGTAATAAAACTACCTCCGGCTTAAACAAGGTAATAGCGATGAATCAGCTTGAAACTGCAGCAAACTGCTGTGCCATTTGTCAGTCATCCGATATCAGTGTGCAATTAACTAAAGGTTTGTATCAGTATGTAAAGTGCGCTCGTTGTCATGTATTAAGGCAATTCCCTTATCCCACGCATACTGAAATTTCTGCCTATTATGACAAATATCATAGTATGAAATCGGCTGAATCAGTTTATCTAAGTGATGAAGGCTATGCGCTTTTTGCCAGAGATAAGACATTTACCTTTAACGATTTAGGTATTAATACAACTGCCTTTCACAGCAAACGGCTACTGGACGTTGGCTGTGCCACTGGGCAATTTTTACAGATGATGCAAGAACTTGGCGCGACCGATTTAACAGGTATTGATGCCAGTGCCGAATGCTTAGACATAGCCCAAAAACGCGGCTTTAACTGTTACCAACAAGATTTTCTTCAACATCATGGTTTATACGATATTATTTCTATGTGGCATTTAATAGAGCATGTCATGGACCCTAACGCTTACCTAAAAAAAGCTTTTGAACTGCTTGCGCCAGGAGGCTGGTTGTTATTAGAAACACCGGTGACCGGCGAGATATCCGATGCATTTGGGAGCGATTGGCGCTATCTCATGCCAGTAGAACACGTGCATTTATTCCCTTTTGCCACTTTAGTACAACTGGCCAACAAGTCTGGGTTTGCCTTACAGCGCTTTATTAGGTTTGGAAGTGGCAATAACAGTGATCAGGTAATGCAACCAAATAAAGGTGCCATGGACCGGTTGGCTAAAGGCACCGGTTGCGGTGACACCTTAGCTATGTGGTTAATAAAACCAGTTCTTTCAGCAGAGTGAGCAAAATAATGAATAAGCATAGTAAAGAATCAATTCTGATTGTTAGTGCTGGTGTTATGCAAATCCCGGCAATAAAAACCGCAAAATCTTTAGGGCTGTATGTTGTTGCCACTGACCGAAACCCTGACGCTCCCGGCTTCGCATTTTGTGATGAAGCAATTGTTATCGATTCGAAAGATATTGAGGGCCATGTTCGTTTTGCTAAAGAACACCAGCAGCGACTTAATCTTAAAGCTGCTTTTGCCGGTTCTGATGTTGCGGTAACCGTTGCGGCAATCACAAGTGAGCTGGGCTTACCAGGAATTCCGTCAGACGTTGCCTTGCGCTCAAATAACAAAGTTCTTATGAAAACGCGTTGGCTACAAGATGGTATACCCACGCCCTATGGCGCTGAAGTTACCAACCTAGAAGAGGCAAAATTAATACTGGAAAAAACCGGTTTCCCAGCAATTGTCAAAGCGGTAGATAATGCGGCCTCTCGTGGTAGTATGAAAATTGATTCTATAGCTCAACTCCCACAAGCTTTGGAAAATGCCAAAGCGGCCTCCAAAACAGGCACTGCTATCATTGAACAATACGTGATCGGCACTGAACAAAGTGTTGAAACTATTATCTGGAATGGCCAACATTATCACGTGGGTATGGCCGACCGTGAGTTTGGTTTTCATCCATTTCATATTGAAACAGCACATGTTGATCCCTCTGTCTTACCTACAAGCCAACAGCAGCAAATTTATCAGGTTGTTGATGCCGCTGCTCGGTCACTAGGCATCAATTTTGGCCCAGCCAAAGCCGACATGATTTGGACTGCACAAGGGCCAATGATTTTAGAAATGACAGCTCGATTAAGCGGTGGCTTTCACTCTCAATATACTACCCCACTCAGTAGTGGTATGGATCCGATTAGAGCGGTGATGGAAATATCACTCGGTAGACCCCTAAATACGGATTTATTACAAGACAAAGTACATAAAACTGCAGTGTGTAGCGGGCTATTCCCACCAAAAGGGCGAATTACAGCCATTCACGGCCTTGAAGAGGCAAAGCAACTACCTGGTGTTGAAGTGATTATAATGACTAAAGGTGTGGGCGATACGGTTACAGAATACATTGATAACGGCTGTCGTTTTTGCTGGGTTATAACTACAGGTATAGACCAAGCGGCAGCTAAAGCGAGTATGGCTAACGTTGCGAATAAGATCCGCTTTGAAATTGCTCCTGAAGTCTGAGCACGGAGAATATAACATGGTCCAGTTTATTGCAGAAGTATCCAGCAATCACGCACGTGATTTGCAACGTTGTCTGAAGTTCATTGACGCCTCAGCTGACATAGGCTGCAGTGCGGTCAAATTCCAGTTGTTTAAACTACGAGAATTATTCTCTTCTGAAGCGATCGAGTTTAAACCCAGCTTGTTGGCAAGAGAAGCTTGGGAGTTACCCGTTGAATTTTTACCTGCTTTAGCAAAGCGTTGCCGTGAGCGCCAGATAGCGTTTTGTTGCACCCCTTTTTATCTCGACGCGGTAACTGAACTGGCTCCTTTCGTCGACTTTTTTAAGATCGCGTCCTATGAACTGCTTTGGGATGATCTATTAGTTCGTTGTGCACAAACAAATAAACCGGTTGTCTTATCAACCGGAATGGCTACTCTTGATGAAATACAGCATGCTGTTCAAGTGCTTGAACAAAACGGTTGTACAGATCTCACACTATTACATTGTACCTCAGCCTATCCTACACCTTACGAACAAGCGAATTTGGCAGCAATACAGACTCTGCGTCAGGTAACAGGTTGTAAAGTGGGTTGGTCCGATCATACTGTTGAACCGGCTGTCATTCATCGTGCCATTCATCATTTTAACGCTATAGCAATCGAATTCCATCTCGACTTAGACGGTGAAGGCGACGAATATGCTACCGGCCATTGCTGGTTACCAGAGCAGATTGGCGTAGTCATTTCTGACATTAAGAAAGCTCTGAAAGCTGATGGTAACGGCATCAAAGCACCTGTGATATCTGAACTACCTGACCGAGCATGGCGAGCCGATCCTGAAGATGGTTTACGTCCGTTAAAATCTACTCGTGCTACGCTTCTCTCTAAAGATGACTGAAACACACTCTGGTAATATTTTGCTTGTGTGTCAAGCAGGCGACAAGATAGGGCTTGGTCATCTAAGCAGAACCTTAGTCGCGGCTAACGCTTTGCATCGCAACGGCTATAGCGTATATCTGTTAATCCAGAGTGGACAAGACCTTCTTCAACCATTACCCGAATATGTCATTGCCTATCAGATCGATTTCACTCAAACGTTAAGCGCTAAAATTAGTCAACTCGTGTCTCAACAACAATGCCGTTTAGTTCTTTTTGATCTGCAACCGCAACATGTACCAAACGATCTGACAGCCCTGTTAATCCACTTACGGTCACAACGTATTGCAACTATCACCGTTGATGCTTTAGCTGAATACAGTGATTTACTTGACCTTGTCTATACCCCATCTTTTCAAGCTAATAGTAAACTCACAGCAAGCCAACGGCAGCAAAGTATTTATGGCTGGGATTGTTTTTTGCTTAGGGTATCTTCTGAAAAACCCTCAGATAAATCGGATGCGGTATTGATTTTAACAGGTGGTTCAGACACAACCAATTTAGGTTCACATTGGCTGCAAGCGTTAGACAGCAGTTTGCCAGAACATCTGGCTATTCACTGGGTTAGAGGTCCTTTTGCTGCCATGCCAGTATTACCAATCACTTTCAAGAGACAAATTATTGTCCATCACGCACCTGCTAGCTTGGGGGAGCTGATGAATACCGTGCGCTATGCGGTGACTTTATATGGGATCAGCTTTTATGAATTGCTTTATTATGGTGTCCCTACTGTAGTATTTTCTCCATATGGTAACAAAGACGACGCTGAATTGTCAGAAATCCAACAACAGCAGTTGGCGTTGGTAGCAGCAAATGAATATGAAGCCATAACACTACTGCAACAACTAATCGATTCTCCGGTACAAGCAGAACAACTATCCAGAAAAGCTCAAGCTAAGTTAGCCAAAGCAGATGGCAGCAGATTGTGCGAACGTGTCGCGATGCTACTGGGGGAATAATGAAACAAGCCTATGTGTTCTTTCATTTGAATCTCGCGTTCTCTTCAATCCCTGAAGAGGCTCGCCCTACTGTCATCAATCAGTGCTACTGGCCATTATTACGGTTAATCGAGCATAGCCGTATTCCCATAGGTATCGAAATAACCGGTTGGACCTTACAGCAAGTTGCACACCTGGATCCTTTGTGGGTTAACACATTAAAAAAACTGTTAGCAAACCAAACATGTGAACTCATTGGCAGTGGCTGGAGCCAGTTGATAGGCCCTTTAGTCCCCTATCACGTTAATGAGTGGAACCAAAAGCTTGCTTTGCAGACATATCGGGAATTGCTTGATTACACCCCCTCAATTGTATTAGTAAATGAAATGGCTTTTTCTAGCAGTTTAGTTGAATTATATCAAAATGCTGGTTATTCAGGCTTGATTATGGATCGAGATAACATCAGTTTAGCTTTAAAAGCTGGGAAAACTGAGTTACCAACTTATGCGCTAGGTGTGAACGAAAACAGGTTACCGGTATTATGGTCAGATTCAGTATTGTTTCAGCGTTTACAGCGGGCAGTTCATGGTGATATTCCATTAAATCAATACTTTGATTACGTTCAGCAAAAAATGCTTTCAGAGATGATGCCATTGGCTATATATGCTAACGACGCAGAAATTTTTGATTATCGGCCAGGTCGTTTCGATACAGAGGGAAAAACACACCCTGAAGGCGAATGGCAACGATTACAGCGTATTATTTCTTACTTACAGCAACAAATAGGCTTAACGTTTATTAGCCCCTCGGCGGCACTTGCTAGCTGCACAGTATTATCAAACACAGCAGCTCGACTAACATCGTTAAAGCATCCAACTCCCGTTAAAAAGCAAGCTAAGTACAATATTAATCGCTGGGCAGCAGCAGGTAGAGATAACGTTTGGTTAAATTCGCTGTGTCACAATTACTATAAACAGTTGGAAGGCATAAAGGATCCTAAAGCGTGGCAACAATTATGCGAGCTGTGGGCGAGCGACCTACGAACCCATATTACCCCAGGTCGTTGGTTAGAATGCCAGAAAACAATCTCTGAATTTGCTCCGCCTCCAGTAAAATCTATAGGGTCTACTCAACAGATCATTACAGAAAATACGCATCTTCAAATGAGTCATGATCCAGAGAATATATATTGGCATTTGGAAACAGCGAACATTAAGCTATCACTAAATCTTCGCAGAGGTATGAATATAGATAGTTTGGCTTTTCGCAGTTGGCAATTTAAACCCTTATTGGTTACCTTACATCAGGGCTACTTTGACACAATTGAACTGGCTGCAGACTTTTATACCGGCGGCATGATCATTGAGTTACCAACCCAACGTAGGCGTTTAACCGACTTGGAATGGGTTCAACCTGAGCTCTCAGAAAACCATGAATATTATTTAATTACCGCAAAAATACAAATGGCTGAGTTGCGATTGATTAAAACTATTAAGCTAAGTAAAAGCGAAGAAAAAGTGACAATTCACTATAATTTAGAACAAAAAACCCGTTTAGAATCAAGTATTAGACTTGGGATTATGACGCTAAATATGGCAGAGTTAGTCCAACCAACCGCAATAGAAGTTTGGCAAGGTGGATTATCTTCGGAACTTTTTTTATTAGATGAAGACTGTGATCACACTAAAGCCGTGTCCTCACTCGTCTCTTCAAGCACCAGCTTTGGTGCTTCAAAAGGGAATATCGTACTGGGAGATCAAGCGAACGCTGTCGAATTTAACTGGGACCCTGCTCAATGTGCTGCAGTTCCATTATTAATTAATCTCCATCATCAGCAAAAACAGCTGACTCGGCTATTTTTCTCACTCAGCGAATTGGATGACACGTTTAAAGCAGGTGGACATGTACCAGACTTTGAGCTAACCGTGAGCCCGGGCAAACTGAGCAGAGCAATACCTCAAGCACAGAGCGCTCTTATAAAAACCGCATCAACGTAAACCTATGTACCAGTCAATCAATTACTACATTAATCCAGAGCCGCAAAAACAAGCTGCTGCTGAAGCCAAAGCAGCTTACGGTATTTCGCAAAGGTTTTTACGCAATCAAAGAATTCTGTTGCAAACGATTCCAAATTTAGCCCCTCTACTACAAAGCAAACCGATACACTATGAGCTTATTGTTAATGCGAACCAAAGCCTGAATATTTGTCTTAAAGCTGCAGGCGTAGTCTTATACGGCCAACAACCCGCAGTAGAAACTAACAATGCGGTTCAACAATTCTTAGAAACAAGATCAGTCTCATCTTTGCAGAACGCTCCCTTAGTTATTAGCGGTATTGGTTTAGGTTATCATCTGCTACCTCTGGTGCAACACTTAGCCCCATCTTACTTACTTATTTATGAACCTGAACCTGATCTCTTTTTACTGTCGCTTAAAACAAGTCCTTGGTTCGAGCTACTCACATTGTGTCAAACCCAAGGTATTCATGTATTTTTACAAATAGGTGAGAACGCTAACAATTTGCTTGCTGATTTAAAAGAATTGCAAGACGCGTTTCCATGCACTGACGAACCACTGTTTTATCAACATTTAAATCATCCAGCATTAGACCGAGCAATTTATCATTACTACACCGGGAAAAATGACTGCTACCCTGCACAATCACCTGTATTTCTGGTAAGTGACTTCTTGAACAATCAATTAGAAAATAAGATAACCCCTGGTCGTTTTACAGCTGACACGACTGAGCAGCATCTTTTTTCCCAAAACATTCGCTGGCTCGCTACTCATATGCCTGCGCTCCATAACGAATTAATTCAACACAGCTGGCGGAATTGGCAACTGCATAAATACCATGATCAATACAGTATGCAAGACAACTGTGGTCGGATTTATTCTGTGAACCACAATAAAACCAAGCGGGGAAAATTATTTCACCACTTTGCACTATTTGATCCCATGGTATTCGATTACAGCTTGCCTGATAAACTTCTTAATACTGACTTTGCAACACTATTTTCAGGCGTCAAAAATATACAACGAAAACTCATTTCCCACTCTACAACAGATACCGTTTCAGTCTGCGAGAGGATTCTTCTGGGTACTGCTGACTATCAAGCCTGTTTAGCGGCACTCGCTAACAGCAACACTTTATTAGTGCTAGAGCCTGATACGGATTTTTTATTTGCATCACTATTTACTGTTCCATGGTATCAGTTTGACGGCCTGCTTCATTTTTGTAGAACCACTGGAGAGATGGAACAGCTTATACAGCGACTTTTTCAACAGCACAGGCTAAACTTAACTGATATTTTTCTGGATCATCCCTATTATGAACAGGGTTTAAGGCAGAGTTATCACACACTGCTAGAGTTAATTCAATCGAGTAACGGTAAAGCCAATTATTTTGAAAAACAGCTAAATAGCTTGAAACATCTTCATCACAATCTAGCATCCGCATACTACTTGAGCCAGTCAACATTATCAGTTTCAACGCCAATATTTATTATTGGCAATGGTCCTAGTTTGAATTCGCATCTTGAATTTTTACTATCTAATCGGGGGAGATTTATTCTTATTAGCTGCGGCACGGCTTTAATCACCCTGTATCGGAGTGGTATCACGCCCAACTATCACGTTGAACTAGAACGAGGCTCTGATACTCTCTACTATCTGCAACAAGTGCCAGCAGAATATTTGAAGCGTCTCATCTTGATTAGCCCAGCCGACCAGCATCCTGACGTTATTAACGTATTCAGTAAAGCACTTTTAGTTTTTCTATCTCAAACTGATATCACGGATTTGTTTCGTCAGCACGTAGAAAAAATCAACTTTCGTCAACTGACTCACTCTTACTATACCGTAACCAACTTCGCAGTTGACTTGTTTCTCAGCATCGGTGGTAAAACGCTTTACCTATTAGGTGTTGACTTTGGGTTCAAACACATAAACGCCCATCACGCCAGTAATTCGGTTTACTTTCAAGATAATGGCAATGAGCTTTATGATTTCGAGCACACACATGGAGCAGCTTATGAAGTCGAAGCAAATTTTGGGGGTAACTGCCTTACAGTGCCTCCTTTTGATATTGCCAGAAAACTTATGGTAGAACGTATTGCTCTCGCTAAACAGCAAATAGTCTATAACTGTAATGACGGTGCGTTCATCTCTGGTGCAAAACCTTTACGGCAAATAATACTCAATAATGGCTATCAGGAAGTTGATGAGGATTGCCATGCCATAACAAATTTATTTGTATCACCACTTATTTCAAATCAGGACAAAGCAAACTTATTAACGTTTCAAAAAGAACTGAGACACTTTTTGCATCAGTTACTCCATAAATGGGAACAAGACCTGACGGTTAATATGGAATACGCTGTTTTGCAACAACGACAATGTCTAGAAAATGAAAAACAAAACTCTGAATGTGCAGTTCACATCTTGATGGACGGCACATTACGTTATCTTGAAATGGTATATTCCCGACTAAAGCTATACAAGATCGATCAACAGACCGTTAATCAATTAGCCAAGCTATGGCATACGTTCCTACAACAATCACTTCGTCGCGTTGAATAGGAAGCTCACATCTATATCACAATAACGTAGAGGCAATTCAGCAAATTCTGAGCTAGCTTGTTGTAGATACTCTCGCCAAATTTGTAAAACGGTATTAAATGTTTTCAATTCAGAATGTTGTTTTTCAGCCTCCGAACTAACGGGTAGAACTCGAGTCAACACACTTAGCATGTAGATAATACTTCCACATAATAAATAAAATCCTAAATTACATTTTGAATCATACGTGCCAATGAATGACTGCCATTGTTGCTCTATTAATATCTTTGCTTCTGCATAATTATTAACATCAACCAACTGCTTCAAGAGCGTCTCTGTGACGTTTCCCAAGTTATTACGCTTGATCATATTAGCAAGCGTTTCAGAGTGAATAGATAACTCTTTTGAGTAAAAACCTAGCGTAAAAATATTATGTAATTTGTCTAAAGATAAAGATTGATTATTTGAAATCAAAATATTTTCAGGCTTTAAGGGCATTGCTCCGTTTATCAATGCACCGTCGCTACAGTTGTAAATAACTGTATTTTTATTAAACTTTGCAATTGTCATTTCAAGCATACTGCGTGAAAAATCAAACTCAGCTTTAGTCAGAACGCTGTCTCGAAAATTACCTTTTATTCTTAGACCTGCATTGAACGTTTTATCAGCATCCATTACGCCTTTACCATTATTATGATAATAAGCCGAATGTTTTGAGTGGTGCTTATCAACACTCACATACCCTAAGTCTACGCCTAAGAGATAGAGCTGTTTAAAGCCAATGCTTGAAAAAAAATCAACTGAAAAATTCGAAACAGTAGGATAAGAGTGACTTAAAGCACTTATAAATATGCCTTGTTCCTCTAGATAAGTTCTGAAAAAGTTAGTTGAAGATTCCCCATCTTTATAAGCTAAAAAGACAGATTTAAATAGCTCTGCTGTGTGTGGGTGAATACCATTTACTGATAGCAATGAGATTTTTTTTAACCAATCAGGATCA
>Ga0209812_10001917_pt1 | contig 13271 bp, 10 predicted proteins | sample JI71714BDNA_FD_187502 | JGI IMG/M metagenome (GOLD analysis project Ga0209812, IMG submission 187502) | Wastewater effluent complex algal communities from Wisconsin, to seasonally profile nutrient transformation and Carbon sequestration -... | ecosystem: Engineered > WWTP > Effluent > Algae...
TAACGAATTGCTGTTGCCCGGTTTTTGTCTTATGATATACGGAATTTTAGAATATTTACTCCACTCAACACCGGAAACATCAACCACTTTTTTGGTTGATGGATCAACCGCTTCCATGTTTTCTTTTTTCAAATAATTGGCATCTTTTTTTAATGCCGGCAAAATTTCATTATTTAGAATGCTTGGAGGTGGCACCCAGTAAGGACTAAACACAATATATTCTAATTCATCATTAAATATCGTCGTGCTGCTTGATGATTTTCCTACAACCACTTTCATATCCCAGGCCAATGTATCGTTTTCAAAAATATGCATGGTATATTCCGGAATATTCACCATGATATAATTGCCTGTCGGCGCATCGGGTAGCCATCGCATGCGCTCCATATTAATTTCCAATTGGCGAATTCGTGATGCCGGACTAACATTTATTTGGCTAAAAAATTTTTCACCTGCAACACCATCACCGGTAAGTCCATGACGTATTTGAAATTGTTTGATGGCTACTTCTGTTGCAGAATCAATTATCGTTGTTGAATCTAAAATACCTGCATCACCTAATAACATTAAACGAGATTTGATATCTGCAACTACCGGATAATTATCACCAGGTTTTAAAGATTTAATATCAGCAGGTAATTTCAATGTATCCCAATTCGTGTAACTAATTTGTCGGTATTTTTTTAATACGGATTTTAATAATGCATATTGCGGATACAAAGGTTCATAGGCAGTAAAAGCATTAGCGCCACCTGATAATATAGAATCCAAAATTGCCACAGATGGAACTGTTTTGCGTGTTACATACCAATCTAATTCCTGCGTAGTTTTTTCATTTACCCCAAACCAGACTTTTTGTGCATACACAAAAAATTCTGCGGTAAGCATAAGTTCAAATTGTTTGGGGATGGTATCAGTACTATTGTAAATAAAATTCGGGTCTGCAATTAAACTGTGCAAGGATTTTAATTGTGCATGATATAAAACAGAGTCGTTCAAACCTTCATCTTCAAAATGTTCGAGCTGATTTATGAAAAATCCGCCTTGTTCAATTAATCCAAATTCGTTGAACCACGCCGATTGATATTGTCGGTTTTTATAAAATTGATGTATTTCGGCTTTGTGAAAACTGAAATCAGGAAACTGCGCTAAAAATGCATTAATTACCTGGCTATCAACAGTAAAGGGTTGGAATACCGGTTTTAGAGCAGGAATATTCTCCAATTCTCCAGTTTGATCTTCTGCATCAACATTGTTTTTACAAGCTGGGAGTGTCCAAAAACAGGTTATGGTTAATACGAAGAGAACAGATAAAACGGGGGTTTTCATACCGATAGTTTGTGCTAAATTGCTAAACAATTTCGATATGAGGTGAATTTGGAATAATTTTACTAGCAAAATATATAGTTATGAGCGACCAAAAGGAAAAAAATCAACTCAATATTGAGTTATCGGAAGAAATTGCAGAAGGAACATATTCTAATCTAGCTATCATAACGCATTCAAGTGCTGAAATAGTAATAGATTTTATCAGGGTAATGCCGGGTGTGCCAAAAGCGAAAGTTAAAAGTAGAATTTTAATGACACCTCAACATGCTAAACGTTTGTTGCGCGCATTGGCTGATAACATCAATAAATTTGAAAGCCTGCATGGCACTATTACCGAAAATGAAGGTTTTGGTGGTTTACCTATGAACTTTGGACCAACGGCCAAAGCTTAATTCATTATTAGCAATATTTTGTGGAGGCAAAACCTTTTATATCTGTTGTAAGTCCGGTTTATGAAGGGGAGCAATTGGTGAATTTATTAATTGGCCGTACGCAAACGGCGTTGTTACAAATTACCGATGATTTTGAAATAATTTTAGTTGATGATGGCAGCAGCGATAATTCAGTTGCCGTAATTGAACAAATTATTCAACAACATAAAAAAATTAAATGTGTAGTGTTGGACAAAAATTACGGGCAGCACACTGCAATAAAAGCCGGACTCGATAAATGTAGTGGCACCTGGGTTGTTGTTATGGATTGTGATTTACAAGATCAGCCTGAAGCCATAATTGAATTAATGAAAAAAGCGGAGGAAGGATTTGATGCTGTATTTGCTGCACGGATTAAACGAAATGACCCGAAAATTAAACAATGGTATTCCACTGCGTTTTATGCGGTATTATCATTTTTATCAGGTATAAAAACAACGGGGTCAACAGCAAATTTCGGTATATATAATCAAAAAGTAATTCAGCAAATTTGCCAGGCATCCTATTATAATTTTTTTTTTCCGGTTGCTGTCCGCAAAGCAACTAAACTCACCGCAAACTGCCCTGTAGACCACGGTGTGCGAGCAGCGGGAAATACGACTTATACTTTTGGTAAAGCGTTAAATTTGGCAATAAAAGTAATTTTTAGCAATACGCGATTAAGTTTTTTTCAAAACAAAAAGCCGGTAAATTACGGCGTAAAACAATTTATTAATTTTGAAAAATGATTCCATTTAACCAACCTTGTTTAGTAGGAAATGAACTGGCCTATATTGCTGATGCAGTAAAGCGGGGAAAAATTTCCGGGAATGGATATTATACGCAAGCATGTCAACAGTTTTTGGAAAATGAATTCGGGTATTTAAAAACACTTTTAACCAATTCATGTACCGATGCACTTGAAATGGCTGCTTTATTAATTGATATTAAGGCTGGCGATGAAGTAATTATGCCATCGTTTACACATGTTTCTACTGCCAATGCATTTTTATTAAGAGGAGCGAAAATTGTTTTTGCAGATGTTGAAGCTAACACACCAAATTTAGATGTTACGAAAATAGCCTCCTTGGTGAATAAAAATACAAAAGCAATTGTTGTGGTGCATTATGGTGGTATTGCTGTGAATATGCAAGAGGTGTTGCATTTAGCAATTGAACATAATTTATTTGTTATTGAAGATGCAGCCGCAGCATTAGGTGGATTTTATAGTAAAGTGCCTTTAGGTAGTATTGGACATCTCGCTGCGATATCGTTTCATGAAACTAAAAATATACAATGTGGGGAAGGCGGGTTATTGATTATTAATGATGAACGATTAATAGCCCGTGCAGAAATTTTATGGGAAAAAGGCACCAACAGGGTTGCTTTTAACCGGGGAGAAATTCCGTCTTATGACTGGATGGACCTTGGTTCAAGTTTTTTGCCTTCAGAGCTCAATGCGGCCTATTTATATGCACAATTGGAGAAGTTCGGCCATATACAAACCGTGCGCCGGCAACAATGGGAAAGGTATTTCGAATCGCTTGCTCCTTTAGTTGAGTCGGGTCGAATCAATATAATTACCACTCCGGAGTATGCCATTGCTAATTATCACTTATTTGGGCTTTTATGTGCAAATGAATTGGAACGCGATAAATTAGCCTCTGGTCTTTTGGAATCGGGTATTTTGGCGGTTTCACACTATAGAGCATTACACCTTTCTCCGTTTTTTAAAAATCACTACTCTGGTCCTGAACTGCCCAATGCAGTTAGCTTTCAGCATCGAATTCTTCGGTTGCCCTTATTCCACGACCTGAAAGATGAAGATATAGCCATAATATGTGACAGGGTTAAATCGTTATTTTGAATGGGGTTTTAATATGTAGGAAAGATTAATTTTTTAACCAATACTGGCTATTTTTTTGATTTTGTTAAAAAAATATATGATTTTCGTGGTTCCCTTATCATTAACCCGCATGCAAAGAAAAATAGGTATAAAGTGTTTTATGCTCGGAATAGCTCTGTTTTCGCTATTTCAGGTAAATTATGCTCAGCCGGTAACACTTTCGCGTGAGTTTGGGGCAAATTTGGGCTTTTCCAGCTTCCTGGGGGACTTAGGGGGCTCAGATGATATTGGGAGGCCTTTCTTTTGGGATGTTGACCCGGCAGTAACCAGACCTGCCTTAGGATTTGTCTTCCGTCAGGAAATTATTCCCAGAACTGCATTTCGTTTTAATTTATTTGCTTCCATGTTAAAAGGTGATGATGCCTTAACCGATAACGAATTCCGCAACTACCGTAATTTAAGTTTCCGAAGCCCGATTGTTGAGGCTACAGGTATGATAGAACTCAGCGCTTTCCGCTTTACAGGGTTTAACAAAAAACGTTGGAGCCCATACATTTACGGCGGAATTGGGGCATTCTATTTTAATCCACAGGCTGAATATAATGGCAAATGGGTCGATTTGCAGCCATTAGGCACTGAAGGACAGGGATTACCAGAATATCCTGACCGACAGAAATATTCGAAAATTGCAGTTTGTTTCCCATTAGGTGGTGGGTTCAGGATATTGACATACAACCATTGGGTTGTCGGGTTTGAAATGGCTTGTCGGTTTACTACTACCGATTATATTGATGATGTAAGTACATATTACCCTAATCCTGATTACTATTTTTTGCATTACGATTTGGATCAGGCACTAATGGCGGCTACTTTGTCGAATCAAGCGGATGGTTCAAGACCTGATTTAGTGCAAATAGAGCAGGGTAGAGGTGATCCAACTAATAACGACACTTATATTTTTGGTGGCATGCTCACCTTTACCTACCATATTGAGTTCCACAGAAAGGTAAACACGATTAGGTGTTACTTTGATGGCGATAATAAGTAATAGAATTTAATATCCGGAAGCTGCTTCTTCATCTTCAACCTGGTTCCAAATTTCCCAGGCATATTCAGCTTGTAATTCCAACATTTCCAATCCATTTTTTATGGTAGCACCTTGTTTTTCTCCGTGTTGTAAAAACATGGTTTTACCGGGATTGTAAACTAAGTCGTATAAAATATGAGCGGAATTAATAAACTGATAAGGGATGTCAGGACATTGATTAATATCAGGATACATACCAACCGGTGAGCAGTTTATTATGATCGTATGATTATCAATAATTTCTTTATTAATATCAGCATAAGTTAATTGTGCTGCTCCGGTTTTACGCGAAACTAATGTTGTGCTGATACCTAGTTCTTGTAGCGCATACACAACAGCTTTTGATGCACCGCCTGTTCCTAATACAAGTGCTTGTGTATGATGTTTTTTTAATAAAGGTTTAAGAGAATCGCGAAATCCTGCATAATCAGTATTATAACCTACACGTTGAATTTCATCAATTTTAATACAATTGATAGCACCAATCTTTTGTGCGATATCATCTAAATCATCAAGGTATTCTATAACCGATTCTTTATAAGGAATGGTAACATTTAATCCTTTTAAATCTTTATTTACTTCAAACAACAAACGAATATCTTCGATGTTTTCGAGCGGATATAATTCGTATTTACAATCTTCAATATCTTCCCGTTCAAATTTCTCGGAAAAAAATTTCTCAGAAAAAGAATGTGATAAAGGAAAGCCAATTAAACCAAATAGTTTCATGACTTGGATGATTTTGAAAATCTTGCTTTAATTAATTCAACAAAAATTGGCACTACCGAAATAAATATAATGGCGAGCACAACAATTTCGAAGTTATTTTTAACAAATTCATTTTGGCCTAATGCGTATCCTAATATGGTGATAGAAGGAATCCATAATAAAGCACCAACAACGTTATACGTTAAAAACTTTTTATATGTCATAGTACCTAATCCGGCAACAAATGGAGCAATAGTTCTTACAATTGGCACAAACCTCGCAAGGATAATGGTTTTAGAGCCATATTTTTCGTAAAACTTATGTGTTTTGTCAAGGTGTTCGGGTTTTAAAATTTGTTTGCCTCTGAACTTTAATTTCAAGGCTCTTTCGCCAAAATATTTTCCAATAAAATAATTGGATGTATCGCCTAAAATTGCTGCTACCAACAATAATGGAATGAGCACGAAAATATTGAGTGAACCTAAAGCGCAAAATGTTCCGGCAGCAAACAATAATGAATCACCTGGTAACCAAGGCCAAATTACAATACCGGTTTCGATAAAAATAATCATGAATAAGATTACATATATCCAATTCTGATATGTGGTAATCCAGTCGGCGAGGTATTGATCTAAATGTAAGAAAGTATCAATAAACGTATGTACAAATTCCATCTATTTCAGTTATTATTTCAAAAAATGATGGAAAGTATCTCCGCGTAATCCTAAACGTAAAGTTTCCAGTGGAATAACTTCGTTAGGTGGAATATTACCAAGATTTACATTCGAGCCTAATAATTTGATAAAATACACTTGTTGTGCTTTAAGCGGTGCTTCCCAAAGAATTTTTTCCTGTGGCACCTGCGTTAATATTTCATCAATTAAATCGCTGCGCACTTCGCCCTTGCTTTGGTAAATACCAACAGTTCCGCTTTCACGTGCTTCAGCAATAACTTTATAACTTCCGGCTTCAATTTCTTTTTTCATTAGCTCAATCCATTTGTATGGAGCAAGCATTTTATTCTCATCTTTAGAACCAACTTCACTTAACACAGTTACGTGTTTGCTTAATGCTGTAATGTATTTACATTTTTCATCGTGGTCCATATCAATAGAGCCATCGCTTACTTCAGCATAACCCATTTTGTATTTTTCGAGCAATCGCAAATAATCGTCGAACTGCCCTCGAATGTAAAATGCTTCAAATAAGGTTCCACCGAAATAACAGGCAATACCTGCATTTTTGTAAACGGCTAGTTTATTTTCAAGGTTTGGTGTTACAAACGCAGTTCCAAATCCGAGTTTAATTAGGTCGATATAAGGCTCAGAAACGGATAGCATATCTTCAGCTTCACGCACACTTAAGCCTTTGTCCATTACCATGGTAAGTCCCTCTTTGCGTGGTTTTGTGTGGCGCTCAGGGAGACTGTTAATAGAAAAGTTCATTTATTAAATTAGTAGTTACGGCGCAAAATTACGTAAAGGAAGGCATAGTATGAAGTATAACTATTGCAACCTCAGGGGTTTTAGTGGAAAACTGTAAAAATTTAAGTGCTTCCTGTCGTTAATTGGCATTATATAAGCCAATCACCTTCTGAAATTCAGGTCGCATAGCCACTTCTTTACACACTTCGTAAAGGATGGTATGTCGGCTGTAATCCATGGTGAGCGCATGTTCCAGGACAGAAATAGCTTCTCTGCTTTTGCCTGTATTAAACAATGCGGCACTTTGCAGATAAAAATACTCCGGGTAATGACCACTTAAGGTAATGGCATCGTGAATTACATCAATTACTTCCTCATATTTGGCAAGTTCCATCAAATAGATAATGTAATCCAGCCAATAACTGAGTATATCAGGGCGGGTTTTTACCAGTGTTTTCAAATAAAAAATAACATCCTCATCGCGATCCAGCATTTTGTAGATGCTGATAAGGGTGCAGATATAATCTTCATTGCTATCATCAAGCTTCAAAGCTTTCTTGTAATTGACCAAAGCCGGCTCAAAGCGGTCTTCCTGGCGATAGGTTTCTCCTATTCGAAAGTAAGCTTCGCTCAAAAATGGGTCCTGGCGGGCAGCTTTTCTAAAGTGAAAACGGGCAGATTTATAGTTTTCCAGTCGTTCATAACACAATCCGATCCTAAAGCTGTAGTCTTCGTAGCCACCGGACTTTTCATGCGCCTGCTCGAACATGGAAATCGCTTTTTCGAAATTTTCGATGCGATAGTAAACATCCGCTGCATCGCGATATACCAAGTCGAAATTTTCATCAATGGCCATCACGAATTCAAAACTTTCAATAGCTTTTTCGTACAACCCTAGTCCCATATAGGCTCTACCCAGGTTGAACCAAGCCAACCAGGCATAAGGTTCCTTTTCGATAATGGCTAGATGTAAGGCTACACTTTCATCATATTTATCGGTCATATCCACGATATGCGATAATTTATATAGTGCATCTTCGCTGGAAGGGTTTATAGACAAGGCTTTGGCTAAACAATCAAACGCTTTGTCGAAGTTTTCCTGAATTTCATAAATATCACTCAATTCAGCATAAACTGCGTCTTTTTCCTCGTCATCAGCCATTTCCAACGCTTCAAATAAAATTTCTTCGGCTTTTTCAGGCTGGTTGGTTTCTATATAAATATCGGAGCGCAGTAAATAAATATCTATTTCATGACTGTCGAACAGGTAAGCTTTATCCAATAAATCGAGGGCTTCATTATACTTTTTTCTATTCACAAGAAATTCAGCCTTGCGCACCAGGAAGTCCGAGGAGTAGGGGTTTTGGTTGATAGCATAATCGGCTACGGCTTCGGCACGCTCAGGTAAATTGCGCATTTCGTAGTATTCTAAAATACGTTCCAGGCTGTCCTCATCAAAAAAATGTTGTTCGTTGGATTTGAGGTACTTTTCAAACAACTCAATCAATTCGCCCATTTCAGTAAACTCCCTGTCGTTAAACTCCGGATCCATCATATACATGCAAATTTAGTTTTTCCAAAATTAGTTTCAATGTTGTTTAACTATTCTGTAACATTTTGGCTGTTTGTTTCATTAACGAAGCAAACAACGGAACCTGTATCTTTACCAAAAATTTAACCTATGTATAAATCAGTGCTTGCATTTATTACCATATTGGTGCTCAATTTACACTTAAATCTTAATGCGCAGTCAACAGGTTATTGGCAGCAAAATGTGGATTATGATATAACTGTATCGCTCGACGACATCAATCATGTATTAAATGGCAATATTTCCATGCAATACACCAATAACTCGCCTGATGCACTAACCTTTATCTGGATTCATTTATGGCCAAATGCCTATAAAGACAACAATACCGCATTTGCCAAACAAAAAGTGTTACAAGGAAGTACTGAGTTTTTCTTTGCGAAAGACAATGAACTTGGGTATATCGATAATCTCGATTTTAAAGTAAATGGCACTTCAGTTCCTTTAACTTATGACCCTGAAAATCCGGATATCGCAAAAATTACTTTGAACAGCCCTTTAGCAAGCGGACAAACTATAACTATTACCACACCTTTTAAAGTACAAATGCCAAAATGTGTTTCCAGGATGGGACATGTTGGGCAACAATATCAGGTTACACAATGGTATCCAAAACCGGCGGTATATGATAAACATGGCTGGCATCCAATTCCATATTTAGACCAGGGTGAATTTTATAGTGAATTTGGCAATTTTAAAGTAAGCATTACAGTACCTGAAAATTATGTTGTTGCCGGCAGTGGTGATTTAAAAACAACATCTGAATTCACTTGGTTAAATGCATTAGCTGATAAAACTGCTTCAACTGAATTAACTGAAACAAGTTTAGATTTTCCTCCATCTTCAGCAACAACAAAAACATTGCAATATGAATTAAAAAATTCACATGATTTTGCATGGTTTGCCGATAAACGTTTTCATGTAATGCGCAGTTCAGTTGTTTTGCCGGAATCGGAACGCACTGTACTTACTTATGTGTATTTCACTAATCAACATAAAGCAGAATGGAAAAAGGCTTGTGATTATGTAAATCGTTCGGTATTATTTTATTCTGATAATGTTGGTGAATATCCGTGGAATATTGCGCAAGCTGTTGATGGTACTTTAGAAGTGGAAAGTGCAGGTGGTATGGAATATCCAACTGTTACAGTTTTAGGTGGTGATTACGATGCTGAGTCGTTAGATAATGTGATTACACACGAAGTTGGACACAATTGGTTTTATGGAATAATTGGCAGTAACGAACGTGAACATGCCTGGATGGATGAAGGTGTAAACTCTTTCTATGAAAACCGATACATGGACACTTATTATACGAGGTCAAATGCATTAGGTATTCCAAACGATTTTTTAGGATATTTAGGTGTAGATACAAATAATGTAGATAATGTGCAATATCACATGTATCAGTCAATGGCTCGTCAAAATAAAGCGCAGTGTATTAATTTACACGCTACAGAATATACCATGATTAATTATGGGGTTGATGTATATATGCAAAGCGCTTATATTATGCGTTATTTGGAAGATGTATTAGGCAAAGAAGAATTTGACAGAATAATGCGTAAATATTATCGCACTTATCAGTTCAAACATGTTTACCCTGAAGATATGCGTGCGCTGTTTGAAGCGGAAACCGGCGAAAATTTTGCTTGGTTTTTTGATGGTGTGATTAATGATGCTCGTGGAGTGGATTACAAAATAAGTAAAATGCAAAAAGGTAAAACTGCCATTGCGGTTGATATTACCAACAAGTCGGATATAGCTGCACCTTTTTCAGTAGCGGTAATGGATGGAGACAGTATTTTACGCACCGATTGGTTCAGAGGATTTACAGGTAGTCAGACTTTATATTTTAATATTAAACCAGAATGGAAAGTTTCGCATTTAAAAATTGACGCTCAAGGCACAATTCCTGAATATGAACGCGAAAATAATACGATTAAAACTTCAGGATTATTTAAACGTGTTGAGCCATTCAAGCTTACATTATTGGGATTAAAAGTGGACAATCCGAATAAAACAACAGTTACTTTATCGCCGGTTATTGGCTGGAACGAAAATGATAAATTCATGTTGGGTTTATCGTTATGGAATTCGGTTTTACCAACTCCGGCTATTGACTTTGTTTTAGCACCAATGTATGCTTTCGGTACTGAAAAATTAGTTGGTCAGGGAAGTATTGGATATAATTTATATCCTGCCAAAGGATTTATCGACAGGTTGAGGATTTCGGAAAGTGTTGCAAGTTATACTTACAATAAATATGAAGTATTAACTGTTGGCGAATCAACAACAATTACACCTTCCTATACAAGATTACAATCTAAAGCAGAAATTGATATTCGCAAAAAACATTTGAGCCAAAAACACAAACATAGTTTTGCATTTAGAAATGTGTTCATTAATGAAGATGAATATTATTTTGAGTTAGGTCCTAATGGTGAAATTACTAATACGTTTGCGGAGCAATATATGATAAATGAACTGTCGTATCGATTTAATAAACCGTCAAAAATATTTCCTCAATCCATATTTGTAGCCGGAGAAATGGGTGATGATTATTCAAAAATTTCACTTTCCTATTTAACTAAAATTCATTACCCTGGAACTACAAACGGTGTTGATGTCAGAGTATTTGCCGGTACGTTTTTACAAAATGGAGAATCGGATAAACACTATTTTACGCTTGCAGGAAATAATGGTTACTACGATGATATGTATGATGAAATTTACTTAGGTCGTAATACCCAAAATATGTTTATCAGCAACCAGATAAGTTTAAGCGATGGGTTTTTCAAAGTGCCTGTTTATGATTTAGGATTAACTTCGGATGGTGCAATTGCTGCAGCTAATTTAGATATTGCCATACCAAGAATTCCGCTTGTTGGACTTTTTGCTGATATTGCCTATGTAGCACCTAATACTGAAGTTGTTGGTTATAATTCATTTCAATACGATGCAGGTATTATGATTAAACTACCAAAAAATATTTTCGCAATGTATTTCCCATTGTTGATGAGTGAAGACTTAAGCAATCAGTTTGTAGATGATGTAAATACGTATGGAGATAAAATAAGTTTTATGCTTAGTTTGAATGCATTGAATTTATTTGAGATTGCAAGAAAAATGGAATTTTAATTAGACTCTGTCGGGGCGAATAATCATTCGCCCCGACGGGACTTATTATTTTTTAGCGGATTTCCAATATCTTTCTTTTCCATCCTCAAGTAGTTTGAGCATAGTAGTTATTCTCTTTTCTTTAGTAACGGAAGTTTTTGCTTCTGTTATCCATTGGATATATTCTTTACGGTGTGAGTTGCTAAATGCAATCCATGTTTTTTTAGCCTTTGCGTTTTTATTGATTACTTTTTGAATATCAGCAGGAACTTCAACAGGTTTATTTTTTTCAACCGGTGGTTTGGTGAGTTTGATTCCGGCATCGTTTAGTTGCATGCCTGCTTTAATCCATTTAGTTAATAATTTATCTGATGGTAAATCTTTCAGTGAAGTGATTTTACCAAAATGACCCATGGCTTCTTCGGTATTTGCTTTAGCAACCAATTTTTCGTCTATTAATTTTGCTTTCCAAAATCCTATTGCACAATGTTGTTTGAAGGCAGCCATGTGACAGAGGTTGTCATCTTTATAAACAAAAAATGGCATTCCCCATTTAATTTTTTCTTCTACCTCGGGACAAACAGCATGGACTAAGTCACGAAAATGTGTGAGTATAGGTTGTGCAAATGCTGCAGCTTTTAAAATTACCTGATCCACTTGCGGGCTTCGATTAGACATGTTTAGCGTTTTGATATAAATTGCCTTTATCAATTGAAAAGGTAATGCAATTTTAATAAAAAGTGTTTAATGTGCTGATGTGTTAATGTGCTTATGTGCTAATGCGCGAAGCGTCAGCCGGGGCGGAAACAGCCTTTGATGTACCAATGTACCTATGTGCGAATGTACCAATTAAACAGCCTGTAGTCAACTCCGACTTTTTCCCTTTTTCTCCGCGTGAACCTGGTTTAAAAGCTTAGCGCACTTGAATTAACACATTATATGAACCCAACCCTTTGCAGCTTTGCGAGAAACAACTACATGATGTACCAATGTACCGATGTGTGAATGTACCAATTAATGTGTCCGCCTCGGAGGATGATTATGTGCTAATGCGAAGCATCCGCCGGGGCGGAAACAGCCGAAACCACAGAGGAAAGGCAAAGAGCACAGCCCTCGGAGCCCACAAATGAATAATTATAAGAATTTGTAATATATTTTAATTGACAGACTAGCTGGTGTGGGGGACAAATTATTATAATTGATTTTTTACCGGATTCCAGCTTTTTGGAGCGAGATTGAGGAACCGGAAACCTGTTTTTTAGGTTAATTCGACGTAACTTTGCACATCAATTTTAAATACTAGAATGGAAACTTTAACAAAACAACATCAGATAGCGGCCGAATTGAAGGCTTTAGGCGTAGAATCAATGAATTCAGGGGTTAGCACCGGTTTAAAATGGCTAAAAGGGGATGGAAATGCGGTAGAAAGTTATTCGCCGGTTGACGGGGCTTTGATAGCTGCGTGTTCTTCGGCTTCGCGTGAAGAATATGAGCATATTATACAAACTGCGCAGGCAGCATTTTTAGAATGGCGCATGTGGCCAGCTCCAAAACGGGGTGAGGTGGTGCGTCAGATTGGTGAAAAATTGCGTGCACATAAACAGGATCTCGGCAAATTGGTGAGTTATGAAATGGGAAAAAGTTACCAGGAAGGTTTGGGTGAGGTGCAGGAAATGATTGATATCTGCGATTTTGCTGTGGGCTTGAGTCGTCAGTTATATGGTTTAACCATGCATAGTGAGCGCCCATTGCACCG
>Ga0209812_10001918_pt1 | contig 13269 bp, 10 predicted proteins | sample JI71714BDNA_FD_187502 | JGI IMG/M metagenome (GOLD analysis project Ga0209812, IMG submission 187502) | Wastewater effluent complex algal communities from Wisconsin, to seasonally profile nutrient transformation and Carbon sequestration -... | ecosystem: Engineered > WWTP > Effluent > Algae...
GAAGAACCACAAACTGAGGCCATAGAGCTTGAACCGTTAGATTCAGTGATTTCAGACACCATCCGCACTGTGTACGGGAACGCATCGAAATCTGGCATGACCGCGGCAACACCGCGTTTAGCCAGACGGCCGTGACCGATTTCGCGGCGTTTTGGTGAACCGACCATGCCGGTTTCGCCGACCGAGAACGGAGGGAAGTTGTAGTGGAACAGGAAGTTGTCTGTTTTGTCTGACAGCAGGTCGTCAACAGTTTGTGCGTCACGGGCTGTACCTAAAGTACAAGTCACCAGCGCCTGAGTTTCGCCACGGGTGAACAATGCTGAACCGTGTGTGCGTGGCAGTAAGCCAGTCATTACGGACAGACCACGGATCATTTCGTTGTCGCGGCCATCGATGCGTGGCTCGCCGGCAATAATCCGGCTACGAACAATTTTTGATTCCAGGTTATGGAAGATTTCGCCGGCTTCAGTGTCATTAAAGCTTTCGCCTTCAGCCAGTTCAGCTTTGATTTTGGCAAACACTTCAGCTTTGATCGCGCCAATGCGCTCGTAACGTTTTGCTTTTTCAGTGATACGGTACGCTTCGCCCACTGCTGCAGTCGACAGAGTTTCGATTTTGCTGATCAGCGTGTCATTTGTTGGTTTTGCAACCCAGTTCCAGGCTGGTTTTGCAGCTTCTGCTGCAAATTCAGCGATGGCTTTGATGGCGATCTGCATTTGGTCGTGGCCATAAACCACAGCACCTAACATCACGTCTTCTGATAACACCTGAGCTTCAGATTCAACCATCAATACTGCGTTAGCAGTACCGGCGACCACCAGGTCAAGTTTGCTGGATTTCAGTTCAGTTTCAGATGGGTTCAGCACGTACTGATCATTGATGTAACCTACGCGGGCAGCGCCTAGCGGGCCGCTGAACGGAATACCAGAAATAGCCAGCGCAGCTGAAGTACCGAGGATAGAGATGATATCCGGCTGAATGTCCGGCTCAACAGAAACCACGGTGGCAATAACCTGAACTTCGTTAGTGAAGCCTTCAGGGAACAGTGGACGGATTGGACGGTCGATTAGACGCGAAGTTAAAGTTTCGCCTTCGCTTGGACGACCTTCACGCTTGAAAAAGCCACCTGGGATACGACCGGCAGCATACATTTTTTCTTGATAGTTAACTGTCAGCGGGAAAAAATCCTGGCCCGGCTTTGGTTCTTTCTTACCAACAACAGTCACCAGAACGGCGGTATCGCCCATGCTGGCTAATACGGCACCATCTGCCTGACGGGCTATAACACCGGTTTCTAAAGTAACGGTGTGCTGACCGAACTGGAATGATTTTACGATAGGATTCACTTGATATTTTTCCTTTGTCTTGTACGCGTGGATCAGGGCCCTGCTGGGCCTTTTACGCGGTGTATTTTGGGTCGATATTGCGCGGCACAGTATAGCTGTTTCACCAGCGGAAAAGATAGTTCAGGACCAAGCAGCAGCTGGAAAAAGCACAGCTTTTTATCGGGATAAAACGGGGATTGGTCAATTTGACAGAATTCACAGACCCGGACAAATTGCAGGCATAAAAAAAGGGGCACAAAGCCCCTTTTCTCACTGGAATGGTCGATTAACGACGCAGACCTAAACGCTCGATCAGTGCAGCGTAACGAGCTGAGTCTGAACGCTTCAGGTAGTCCAGCAGTTTACGACGCTGAGAAACCATCCGCAGCAGACCACGACGTGAGTGGAAGTCGTGTTTGTGTTCAGCGAAGTGTGGTTGCAGTTTGTTGATAGAACCGGTCAGCAGAGCGACCTGAACTTCAGTTGAACCTGAATCAGCAGCGTTTGCGCCGAAGTCAGCCAGGATTTTTGCTTTTTCTGCAGTAGTTAGTGACATGGTATCCTCCAGGATATTAAATACAGTCGCAGCCAGGCACTAATCCAGCCTACGACCAAAAATGAGCGCGCATTCTAACACAGCACACTCACAGTACAAGAAATATCTCAACTATTCGCGGTATTCAGCAAGCGACGAACTTTGAGTTCAGTACCGTCTTGCATCCCAACACCGATAAAACTCTGTTCGATGTCGTACAACGCAATTGCATCATGCGCCCCTGCCGGCAACAGCCCCAGCAGATCAGGTGTCAGCAACACGGTTTGACCATGCCGCAGACGTTTTACAGCTGCGACTTCCAGTGTTAACCGAGGCAAACCTGCCAGCGCATAGTCCATTGGTAACAACAGCGCATCCAATCCGGCCCAATCCTGAGCCTGATTCAGCGGTGCCAAAAACTCATCCGTCAACATCTGGTTCGCCTGAAACGGACCGACCTGTGTCCGGCGCAGCGCTGTGACGTAAGCACCACTGCCCAGAGTTTCACCTAAATCATCTATCAGGGTGCGAATATAAGTCCCTTTACTACAATGGACGATAAAACGCGCATCCTGACCATCAAATTCGAGCAAGTCAAAGCGGAAGATATTGATGGGCCTTGCTTCACGCGGCACCGTAATGCCCTGACGGGCATATTTGTACAGAGGCTGCCCTTGGTACTTCAGCGCCGAAAACATCGTAGGCACCTGGAGCTGCGGTCCGCGCATCTTTTCAACGGCCAGCTGTAATTGAGCTAAATCGAAGTTAACCGGTCTTTCACTGATGACTTCACCGGCAGCATCTGATGTATCTGTCCGCACGCCAAAGCGCGCACTGACTTCATAGGTCTTGTCAGTATCCAGCAGAAACTGGCTGAATTTGGTTGCCTCACCAAAACAAATAGGTAACAAACCAGACGCAAGCGGATCTAAAGCTCCGGTGTGACCGGCCTTTTCTGCCTGAAACAACCAGCGCACCCGCTGCAAAATGCCATTACTGGATACTTCCAGCGGTTTATCTAACAGCAAAATGCCGTCCACGATACGACGCGCCATTGTTACTCTTCTTCGTCAGATTTTTTATCAGCTACAGGTTTCGCTTCCAGTTCCTGTCCGGCGGCGACACGTTTTTGCTCATCACTTCTGCGCACGTTTTCGACCAGATTCGCCATCCGGATCCCTTCATCCAGCGACTTATCAAAGTAAAAACGCACCGTTGGCACAATACGCGCCTGGATCCGCTTCGCAATCAGGCTGCGGATAAAACCACTGGCATCGTTCAAAATGTCGAGGTTTTGCTTCACCTTGTCTGCTTCAAGACCAAGAAAAGTCACATAGACTTTGGCGTGTGAAAGGTCTTTGGATACATCCACATCAGAGACAGTGATCATGCTATGTAAACGTGGATCTTTAATTTCCCGCTGCAGAATGAGCGCCATTTCTTGCTGCATTTGCTGGGCGAGCCGGTCAACCCGGCTGAATTCTTTTGCCATAATACTCACCTGAAATCAGAAACAAACAGGGGCCGCTGGCCCCTGCTTCATTCAATAATTTCTATTAACTCAATAGATTACAGTGTACGTTCAACCTGAACCACTTCGAATACTTCGATTTGGTCGCCTTCACGGACATCATTGTAGTTCTTCACGCCGATACCACACTCGAAGCCGTTACGGACTTCCGAGACGTCGTCTTTGAAACGACGCAGCGATTCCAGTTCGCCTTCGTAGATCACCACGTTGTCGCGCAGAACGCGGATAGGCGCATTGCGTTTGACTACACCTTCAGTGACCATACAACCGGCAACTGCGCCGAATTTCGGTGAACGGAATACGTCACGAACTTGTGCCAGACCGATGATCTGCTGTTTGAACTCTGGAGCCAACATACCGGTCATCGCTGCTTTCACTTCATCTAACAGTTCATAAATGATGCTGTAGTAACGTAAGTCGAGTGACTCATCTTCAATGATTTTCCGCGCATTGGCTTCGGCACGAACGTTAAAGCCGATGACAATTGCTGACGACGCTGCAGCCAGCGTTGCGTCAGTTTCAGTGATACCACCCACACCGCTACCGATGATACGGATTTTCACTTCATCTGTAGACAGACGTGACAGTGACTCGCTGATCGCTTCGACAGAACCCTGTACGTCCGCTTTCAGAACGATGTTCAGCTCAGCCACATCGCCTTCTGTCATGTTCGCAAACATGTTTTCCAGCTTCGCTTTTTGCTGACGGGCCAGTTTGACGTCACGGAACTTACCTTGACGGTACAGCGCCACTTCACGGGCTTTACGCTCGTCGCGAACGACTGTCACTTCATCACCGGCTGACGGTACGCCAGACAGACCCAGAATTTCGACCGGAATCGATGGCCCTGCTTCTTTGACGTCCTGACCATTTTCGTCGCGCATCGCACGGACACGACCATATTCCAGACCACATAACACGATGTCGCCCTGACTCAGCGTCCCTTCCTGTACCAGGATAGACGCAACAGGGCCGCGGCCTTTATCCAGACGCGATTCAATCACGACACCACGTGCCATGCCTTCGCGAACCGCTGTCAGTTCCAGTAACTCAGACTGAACCAGCAGAGATTCCAGTAAGTCGTCGATACCTAAACCCGTTTTGGCAGAAACCTGCACGAACTGTGTATCGCCGCCCCAGTCTTCAGAAATAACACCGTACTGCGATAATTCATTACGCACGCGGTCCGGATCTGCATCTGGTTTATCAATCTTGTTGACTGCAACGACAATCGGCACACCGGCCGCTTTCGCGTGCTGGATAGCTTCTTTGGTTTGTGGCATCACGCCGTCATCGGCTGCAACCACCAGTACAACGATATCTGTGGCTTTAGCTCCACGGGCACGCATCGATGTAAACGCAGCGTGACCTGGGGTATCCAGGAAGGTGATCATGCCACGGTCGGTTTCTACGTGGTAAGCACCGATATGCTGGGTAATACCACCGGCTTCACCGGCTGCAACTTTCGCTTTACGGATATAGTCGAGTAAAGATGTCTTACCATGGTCAACGTGACCCATTACAGTGACGACCGGAGCACGTGGCTCTTGCGCGCCTTCACCTTCACGGTCCGCCATGACGGTTTCTTCTAACTCATTCTCACGGGTCAGCGTGAACTTGTGGCCCATTTCCTCACAGACGATGGCAGCAGTTTCCTGGTCAATCACCTGGTTAATGGTCGCCATCGCACCCATTTTCATCATCACTTTGATGACTTCAGATGCTTTCACCGCCATTTTGGCAGCAAGTTCGGCTACGGTGATCGTTTCACCAATTTTCACTTCACGCTCCACCGGCTGAGCTGGCTTGTTAAAACCATGCAGCATGCTGGTTGGGGTTTTCTTTTTCTTATGACGATTGGCGCGGTTAAAGGCATCTTTGTCATCCGCGTCATCTTTTTTCTTGGCTTTGCCAACAGGTGCTTTTTTGCCATGACGACGACCACCACGCTCGTCGCGTGAATCCTCTTCGTCTTCGGCCTGTTTAGCAAATACGTTGCTGGTCAGGTGGTAGTCGCCCACTTCGACCGCAGGAGTTGCTTCTTGTGACCATCGTTCGGCATTTTCTTCAGCCAGACGGCGGGCTTCTTCAGCCTGACGTTGTGCTTCAAGTTCAAGCTTACGCAGACGTTCAGCATCCTGTTGAGCCTTGATCCGGTCGGCTTCTTTGCGCGCTTCTTCTTTTGCAGCACGGCGCGCAGCTTCTTCCGGATCATCTTTTGCTAACTGTGCACGTTCAGCTTCACGTCTTTTCGCATCAGCCGCTTTTCGTTCAGCTTCGGCTTTACGCTCTGCCTCGTCGCGGGCGCGCTTTTCTGCGGCCTGACGTTCAGCTTCCAGACGCGCTTCTTCCTTAGCTTTTTCTTCAGCCAGGCGAGCTTCTTCTTCAGCTTTTATGGCAGCTTCGTCCATGATTGGACGTTTGACATAAGTCTTTTGCTTACGAACTTCAACCTGAATTTCGCGATTACGTCCGGCACCACCACTGACACTCAGTGTGGATTTTTCTTTACGCTTCAGCGTCAGACGCGACGGCTCGTTACTCGCACCGCCATGTTGTTTACTCAGGTGATCAAGCAGAGATTTTTTTTCATCTTCGCTGACAATCTGACCAGCCTGCTTTGCAATACCTGCATCAGCAAATTGTTGAACCAACCGATCAACAGTCGTTCCTACATCACTGGCCAGTTTTTCTATCGTGACATCTGCCATGTAATAGTTTCCTCCGTTGACCTATCAGTTCTGCTCGCTAAACCAAACGATATTGCGCGCAGCCATAATTAATGCAGCAGCTTTTTCTTCTGCCATTTTTTCAATTTCAATCAAATCATCGACACCTAATTCGGCCAGGTCATCAAGCGTTACCACACCTTTACTGGCCATCACATAAGCGGTGTGGGTCTCCATTCCTTCCAGATTCAACAGCGCTTCGCTTGGCTGTGAACCCTCCAGTGACTCTTCACTGGCCAGCGCGCGAGTGGTCAGAACCGCTTTGGCGCGTTTGCGTAATTCTTCAACCGTGTCTTCATCCAGGCCGTCAATATTCAGCAGCTCAGATACCGGAACATAGGCAACTTCTTCCAGAGTCGAGAAGCCTTCATCGACTAAAATTGATGCGAAATCTTCGTCAATTTCCAAAGCGTCCATAAACACGCTGAGAACTTTGGACGTCTCTTCCTGATGTTTTTTCTTCATATCAGAAACGGACATCACGTTCAGTTCCCATTGCGTTAACTGACTTGCCAGTCGCACGTTCTGACCAGCACGGCCAATCGCCATCGGCAAATTTGAATCTTCAACGGCAATATCCATCGCATGGGCATCTTCATCAACAATGATGGACGCGACTTCTGCAGGCGCCATCGCATTGATGACGTACTGCGCAGAATTATCGTCATACAACACGATATCGACGCGCTCGCCACCTAACTCACCAGATACGGCCTGCACGCGAGAACCACGCATACCGACACAAGCACCAACCGGGTCGATGCGACGGTCATTAGTTTTGACTGCGATTTTCGCACGTGAACCCGGATCCCGGGCTGCACCACGAATCTCAATCATTTCTTCGCCAATTTCTGGCACTTCAATGCGGAAGAGTTCAATCAGCATTTCCGGACGGGTCCGACTTAAGAACAACTGAGCACCACGAGCTTCCGGGTTCACTGCATACAGCAAAGCGCGGATACGGTCACCGGGACGGAAGGTTTCCCGTGGGATCATTTCTTCGCGGGCCAACATGGCTTCGGCATTGTTACCAAGATCCACGATGACACTTTCGCGATTCACTTTCTTTACCACACCGGTAACAAGCTCACCAACCTGGTCAATATAAGCTTCAACGACCTGTGAACGTTCAGCTTCACGCACTTTCTGTACAATGACCTGCTTAGCCATCTGTGTCGTGATCCGGTCAAACTGAATAGAATCAATCTGCTCTTCAACATAATCACCGACTTTCAGCTCCGGCTCATCATATTGAGCGGCTGACAACGTCATTTCACGGAAAGGATGTTCTTGCACCTGGTCATCGGGAATGACCAACCAGCGGCGGAAAGTCTCATAAGCACCGGTTTTACGGTCAATCGCCACACGAACTTCGATGTCGCCTTCATTTTTCTTTTTGGTAGCAGCAGCCAGCGCGAACTCAAGCGCCTGGAAGATCTTTTCACGCGGTACTGATTTCTCATTCGATACCGCATCAACTACTAATAATATTTCTTTTGCCATGATTTCTGCCTCACTCAGAGCCGTGATTCTGTTCAGAACACCGGAACTACGTTTGCTTTATCTACATTGTCCATAAGCAAACGATAAGGTTTGCCATCCACTTCGATGACGAGCACGTCATCTTCTATTGCATTAAGGAGCCCTTTGAAACGGCGCCGGCCATCCTGTGGGATCGCCAGTTTGACTTCAATTTTTTGTCCGACAACCTTGGCGAAATGCGCGGGCGTAAACAAAGGACGATCCAGCCCCGGAGATGAAACCTCCAGGTTGTATTCGTTAGGGATCGGGTCTTCGACATCAAGGATGGCACTGACTTCACGGCTGATCAGCGCACAGTGGTCGACATTGACCCCATCCGGATGATCGATAAATAAACGCAGGGTGGAATGCCGACCTGCGGCCATGAACTCTATGCCCAGCAATTCGAAGCCATTAGCCTCTACTGTAGGTGCTAACAGCTCGGTTAAACGCTGTTCTTGTTTAGTCAAAGAGACCTCCGGAAATAAAAAAAGGGCATATAGCCCAGAATAGTAGTACAACGTTACCCCAGATATAAAAACGCCCCGACAGATCGGGGCGACTTTACACCGGTAAAACAGGATATCGCCAATCCTGTTTTAAATCTGGTTGCGAACAGAAGTAATTACTTATGGTTCGCGACAACGAAAGAATGCAGTGCAAGCTCTCATTGTCGGTGAAGTTGGTTGCGGGAGCCGGATTTGAACCGACGACCTTCGGGTTATGAGCCCGACGAGCTACCAGGCTGCTCCATCCCGCGTCCGTAACTGGCGTGCATTATATAGTGATGACCACAGTATCGCAACATATTGTTTTGGCAGTTCACTGTTTGAGTTTCACTGCGCAATCGCGACTTATCAGTCAGGCGATTATCAAGAATTGGTGCCGAGAGCGGGACTCGAACCCGCACGCCTAGGGCACTACCACCTCAAGGTAGCGTGTATACCAATTTCACCATCTCGGCATTATTCAGAGGGATTTCCCAGCGGCTTAATTACCTACCGGAATATCTTTTGAAGCTTCTTTTTTCTCTTCAGGCTTTGCCGGAGCAGTTTCTGCTGCAGCTGGCGCTGTGATGTTCTCAAATTCAGATTTTTTCTGAATGTGTGATGTGTTGTAATTACCTAAGACCAGGCTCAACACAAAAAATAAAACAGCTAACGCTGTCGTTGAACGAGTCAGGAAGTTACCGCGGCCAGCAGAACCGAAAATCGTTGCTGATGCACCTGCGCCAAAAGCCGCGCCCATATCTGCGCCTTTACCGTGCTGGATCAGTACCAGACCAATAATAGCCAGCGCGACGATTGCGTATAAGACGATGATAATTTCGTACATCTTTATTCCTTTGCCATCTGGCAAATTGCAGCAAACTCTGCTGGTTTTAAACTTGCTCCGCCAACCAAGGCACCATCGATGTCAGGTTGACTAAACAGTGTCGGCCAGTTGTCGGCATTGACACTGCCACCATATATAATTCTGACCTGAGCTGCAGAGATCGGATTGATCCGCGCTAGGTGTTGCCTGATAAATGCATGCACTTGCTGTGCTTGCTCAGGCGTTGCTGTTAAGCCAGTGCCTATAGCCCAAATGGGTTCATACGCGATGACGGTACTCGCCAGCAAATCAGGGTGCGCAGCATACACTGCATCTAAATGCTGTGCAAGAACCCACATGGTTTTTTCTTGCTGACGTTCAGATAAAGTCTCACCAAAACAAATGATTGGCGTTATTCCTACCCGCAACGCCTGCTGCGCTTTTAGCAACACAATTGCATCAGTTTCAGCAAAGAGGCTGCGTCGTTCGCTATGACCGAGAATCACATACTCTGCACCGACGGCGCGAATCATATCAGCACTTATTTCACCTGTGAAGGCACCGCCCTTCTCACTGCTGACATTTTGAGCACCGAGTTTGTATTGGTGTGATTTCGGAAAGTCAGCCAGAAATATTACAGGAGGACAGATCAGAATTTCATGCGCACTGTTGATACTTTTCAGCGTGGTCGCCATGGCCTGTACCAGCTCACGATCCCCATTCATTTTCCAGTTTGCAGCGATTAACGGACGACGAACTGCCATGCGGACTCCCCTGTTTCAGCCGGCGCGATCTTAACGAACATAAGCCCTACAGACAAGCAAAAGCCGAAAAAAACCTGAGTATTGATTTTTTCCGGCTTCACACTTGGCACAGTAAACTACTCCGGGTCTATTGTTTCCTGGCTAAAAAAGTTAACTGGCAAGTTTGACTGCGGCGGCGATTCTCTCCGCATATTCCTGTACTTGTGCCTGTTCCCTTCCTTCAACCATTACACGAATAAGTGGCTCAGTCCCTGATTTTCGAATCAATACCCGACCCTGACCGTGTAATTCAGTCTCAACCTGTGCAATCACTTCTTTCACATGCATGTTATCAAGCGGTGCGGACCCCTTTTCAAACTTCACGTTGACCAACACTTGCGGCAATTTAGTCATGCCGTGACTCAGTTCGGCAAGACTCAAATTTGTATCCATCATCGCCGCCAGCACCTGCAATGAAGCAACGATACCATCGCCGGTTCCTGTATGGTCGAGGTTAATAACATGACCTGAATTTTCACCGCCGATACGCCAGCCTTTTTCCTGCAAGAGCTCCATAACATAGCGGTCACCAACTTTACTGCGAACAAATGGAATATCGAGTGCAGCTAAAGCCAGCTCTAACCCCATATTGCTCATCAATGTTCCAACCACGCCCCCAGTCAAACGACCGCGTTGCTTAGCCGAACGAGCAATCATATAAATGATTTCATCACCATCAATTTGGCGACCTAAATGATCAACCATCATGACACGGTCACCATCGCCGTCGTATGCAATACCCAAATCTGCACCCAATTCGACCACAGCTTTTTGCAGGTCGTCAGTGTGGGTGGCGCCACACTTCTCATTAATGTTCAGGCCGTTTGGAGCACAGGCTATCGTATGCACTTCTGCACCAAGTTCACGAAAAACATTAGGCGCGATGTGATAGGTCGCCCCATTGGCGCAATCCAGCACTATTTTAAAGCTGCTCAATGACATATGGTTCGGTAAGTGACTTTTACAGAATTCGATATAGCGGCCTGATGCATCATCAATCCGTTGCGCCTTGCCAAGCTTTTCAGAGGGTTCACAGACCATCGGCTGCTCGAGTTCGGCTTCAATCGCCAATTCAATATCGTCAGCCAATTTGCTGCCGTCGCCGGAAAAAAACTTAATGCCGTTGTCATAATACGGGTTATGCGATGCACTAATCACGATCCCTGCTTCTGCACGGAAAGTATGAGTTAAATAAGAAACTGCAGGTGTTGGCATGGGTCCAAGTAAACGTACATCGATCCCCGCTGAAATTAAACCGGCTTCAAGGGCGGTTTCCAGTAAGTAACCCGAAATGCGCGTATCTTTGCCAATCAATACCTTGTGGGTACCACGCTTCGACAACACACGGCCAGCAGCCCAACCTAATTTCATTGCAAACTCAGGGGTGATCGGAAACTCGCCAACCCGGCCGCGTACACCATCAGTGCCAAAAAACTTCCTGCTCATCGAATTACTCCAGTTTTGGTCGCGGCTACAATCGCTAATGCGTCAGCCGTCTCTTTTACGTCGTGGACACGAACTATCTGCGCCCCTTGCATGGCGGCTATTGTGGCACAGGCAATACTGCCTGCCAAACGTTCTGAAACATCTCGCTGCAACAATTGGCCAATCATCGATTTGCGCGACATCCCTGCCAACACCGGATAGCCGCTCGCGACAAATGCCGTTACCGCGGCCAGTAGTTGGTAGTTGTGCCCCAAACTTTTGCCAAAGCCAAAGCCCGGATCCAGAATGATCTGAGACGCTCGGATCCCAGCCTGCTGGCAATGTTCCGCTCGTTGGATTAACCACTGCAATACATCAGTGACGACATCGTTGTAGGCTGGGTGCTGCTGCATCGAACGAGGTTGCCCCTGCATGTGCATCAGACATACCGGTAACTGGCTTCGGACGGCGACTTCAAGCGCATTCTTTTCCTGTAATGCCCGCACATCATTGATCAGATCTGCACCGGCCGCAGCGGCTTGTCGCATCACTTCAGCTTTACTGGTATCGACAGAAATCACTACATCAGGAAATTTACGCCGAATGGCACTGATCACCGGCACGACCCGTTGTAATTCATCGTCCAAACAGACATCCGCAGCGCCGGGACGGGTTGACTCGCCCCCGATGTCGATGATGTCTGCACCTGCTGCAATCAAGGCTGCAACACGTTCAAGGCAAGCAGCTTCACCGAGGAACCGCCCACCATCGGAAAATGAATCCGGTGTCACATTTAAAATTGCCATCAACCGGGTCTTGGTTAAATCCAGCCGGCGCTGGCGGGGTAATAACAATTCCATCAGGGCTCCAAACAGAAAACCCCGGCGAACCGGGGTTTTAAATCAAATCACTTGACTAGCTACCGTGACTTTCGCTGGGCGTCACATCTGCCGTTGGCGCTGCTGTTGTCGCCGCACCACCTGAACCCGGCGCTTCAGGTTTTTTATCCTTTGGCTCCCAATTTTCAGGCGGACGCACTTCACGGCGCGCCATTAAGTCGTCAATTTGCTTGGCATCGATGGTTTCGTATTGCATCAGACAATCTTTCATCGCATGCAAAATGTCCATGTTCTCTTCGATCAATTGTTTCGCACGAACGTAGTTTCGATCGATAAACTCACGGATCTCCTGATCGATCATTTTCACAGTGTCTTCAGACATATGCTTGTTCTTCGTCACTGAACGCCCTAAGAATACTTCACCTTCTTCTTCTGCATACAGTAATGGACCTAGCTTTTCCGAGAAGCCCCATTGCGTGACCATTTTACGTGCCAGATTCGTTGCACGTTCGATGTCGTTGGAAGCTCCGGTGCTAACCGCTTCAGAACCATAGATTAATTCTTCAGCGATACGGCCGCCAAACAGCGAACTGATCATGCTTTCTAAGAAACGTTTGGAATGACTGTGGCGGTCTTGCTCTGGCAAATACATGGTCACACCAAGCGCACGGCCCCGCGGAATGATACTGACTTTGTACACAGGATCATGTTCAGGCACCAGGCGACCAACAATGGCATGGCCTGCTTCATGATAAGCAGTCATTTCTTTTTCTTTTTCCGTCATGACCATAGAGCGACGCTCTGTGCCCATCAGGATTTTGTCTTTGGCTTTCTCAAACTCGTCCATCGACACAACACGGCGATTATTGCGGGCAGCAAACAGAGCAGCTTCGTTTACCAGGTTTGCCAAATCTGCGCCTGAGAAACCTGGTGTACCGCGAGCAATCAGCGATGCATCAACGCCATCACCCAGTGGGACTTTGCGCATATGGACTTTCAAAATCTGTTCACGGCCACGAACGTCCGGCAAGCCTACTACAACCTGACGGTCGAAACGGCCCGGACGCAGCAATGCAGGGTCCAGTACATCCGGTCTGTTGGTTGCCGCGATCACAATGATACCTTCGTTACCATCAAAACCATCCATCTCAACCAGCATCTGGTTCAGTGTTTGCTCGCGCTCATCATGACCGCCGCCCAAACCTGCACCACGCTGACGACCGACCGCGTCGATTTCGTCGATGAAG
>Ga0209812_10001919_pt1 | contig 13263 bp, 8 predicted proteins | sample JI71714BDNA_FD_187502 | JGI IMG/M metagenome (GOLD analysis project Ga0209812, IMG submission 187502) | Wastewater effluent complex algal communities from Wisconsin, to seasonally profile nutrient transformation and Carbon sequestration -... | ecosystem: Engineered > WWTP > Effluent > Algae...
GCAGACCGGGAGAAAAGGCCTCAGGTTGAGGACCCAGCCTACGTCAGTTCCTCAAGACCTACTCGCACGACCGACACATGACGAGTTCATCCAACAGCTTTTCTAGGTAGCGGACCTTCGATTTCGCCTGCCCACAGCTAGTGTGATCGCAACCACGTGATCAGCGGCTCCGGGTCAGCGATGCTCCAGGAATTCGGGTGCCGCATGCCGTCGGGTTTCCGGTATCCCTTGTCGGTGGTTGTCACGAGGACCGCACGGGTGTTGCCCAGTTTCCGCAATTCGTTGATCATGGCCGACTGGTCGGTGATGTTGTTGTAGGAACAGTCATAGCCACGTTCCTCCAACCACCAGTCGATGGCGGGCTCCGTGACGATCATGATGGGCGTTCCGACCAGGTTCTTGATCGCCGTTTGTGCCGTATCGGAGAAGGAATACGGTGAACGCGCACGGTAATTCTCCAAGGCTGTCGCGGGTGTGCCGTCCATCTCCTGCTCGATCCGCCCCAGCATGTAGTGAACCTCCGGGTTGATCTGATCGGGTTGCGAGATGCGCACCACGCGCTTGGCCGCGTTGTAGTAGCGCTCCCAATCCAGCGGCGGGTTGATCGCGAACACAGCCGTGGGCTTGATCGCATGATCCTCCTGCACGGCCAATTCGGCATAGCGTACCGCACAGGTTCCGCCTACGGAGAACCCACCGACATAGAGGTCCTTGTCCTTCATGTGGTACTTGGCCACAACGAGGTCGATGATCTCCTTCAACGAGCGCTGCGAGGCCGCATCCATTCCAAAGGAAGCAGGGCCTGTCGCAAGAACCGGGATCACGGTCATGACCCCCTGTTGCGCAGCATGCATGGGGATCTCCGTTTGAGCGAGCACGTCATGGGGAGCGTAACCGGACCCGCCCAAGAGGACCAGCAAGGCGGTGGCCTCTTCCCGCTCGGGCACCACGGCCACGTACATGCTCTTCGTGCTGTCGTTCGCGTCCAGGTAGGTCGTCTCGATCCGCTGCCCAATGGACAAGACGGGAAGGAGAAGGGCTGGGATGAGCGCTGTGATCCAATGCATGGTCCTGTGGCGTATCAAACGGTAGCAAGCTGCGCAGCTTTGCGATAGACCGAGATGGTGGAACCGTGGATGATGAGGCGGGGCATGGGGGGCTAGTATTGCAGACCAAAGTTGATACTCTTCACGGTCAATCGTCGTTACTGCATTTCAAACGATGCTGTAAGCCATGCTCTTGCGCACAACGAATTCGCTTCCATTCCGTCCTACCTAAGTTTGATCAACAGGCATGGTAACCGTGGAACCATTTGATCTGATGAAGCGATGGCTGACATCCGTCATGCTGGCCTTCTTCCTCCTGCCAAGCGCGATGGGCCAGAGCGCCAGTGACTACGGCCTGTATGCCATGGAGCGCATCAACGACAGCACGTTCATCGACTATGAGGAAGTGTCGGTTGGGGAAATGATGTCCTTTGCCAAGGAGCACCCCGACATGGCCATGCCCGATCCGACCGTGATGCGGGAATTACCCTACGGCCCACTTTTTTATGGCGACCATTCGGGAAACATGCGCACTATCAAAGGTTTGACAAGGATGTACAGGCCCATCACCACCACCGTACCGAGCGATAGCGTAGCGAACAAGGCGCAACGCATTCGCGCAAGGCGGTTCATGGACTATCCGATCGCCGGAATCACTTATGAGCAAGCCATGGCCTATTGCGCATGGAGAACAAAGAACCATGGCGAATATCAGCGCGTGGAGGGAGAAGTGGTGTTCCAGCTCCCTACACCGGAGGAGTATGAACGGCTTCTGGGCATCCGTGACAGTACGAATGGCCGCTGTGCTGTGTTCAACTACAATTGCCAGCCATGTCACAAGCAGTTCAAAGGGAAACGAGCGTTCCTCCGACCCGGCTCCGAACTCACGCCGGTCCAAGGTTACCTTCCTGACACCATGAAGCTTTACAACATGCGGGGTAACGCCGCCGAGATGACTTCGACCCCTGGCATTGCCAAAGGTGGCTCTTACGCGCATCCAGCGAGTGAGGCCTCACCTAAAAGTGTGCAGCACTACCACAAACCGGAAGCGTGGCTGGGATTCCGTTGTGTGGCGCGAGTTCGGAAGAAGTGAGCGACCGTCCCCGAGTTCCTCGCACAGCGACAGAAATGCAGCCTAAGCGTGACCTGGATAGTGGAGGAGCTTACGCGAGCGAGATCACGACCGTGGACGATGAGGCGGGGCATGGTGGGGTGCGGAGGAACGTTGATTGCCTTATTCAACTGGACTTGAGTAGTTCTTGATCTGACGTTCGTCCAACGGTCGTGCATCGAAGTCGACTACCTGCAAGAGATGACCATCAGCATCGAACTCTTCCAATTTCCCGATTCGATGATAGCCCGTGAAGAACGTGTCACCATCTGAGTCGGTCGGTGACAATTTGAGTTCTCCGTAGTGGACACGACCGATCCAATGTGGTCTACCCGATGGATAGAACTCGGTCCGAATTAGACAAGCGCAGCTATCTCTCCAAATGACCTCACTGCTTAAGCTCCCGCTGGGGAAATAGGACCTTACCCAATCATCCGCTTTGTATGTGCCCCACACACTTCCGGACCCGGTGGTACTACCCATAAGGACATAATCTCGGTTCGGGTCAGTCTTGATAGTGCTGTCCCTTGATGGGTAGAAGCCTATGCACCTTATCTGGCCATTGGGGAAGTACTCAACGACGCTATCACCATTGTCATAGCGCCGCAGCTTTCCATTGTACCACCAATGGATCTCCTCATCCATCCAGAACCAGGGAGAGTTGAAGCAATCGAAATCTGTGTACCGTTTGCCATTGTTGAAGTAGATCACACGACCTGTCCAATCTCCGCGATCATAGCAGTCGAGCTCTCGCAATCGCCCTCTTTGGTCGTACTGCTCAGAATCGCCATGTTTCAATCCTGCTACATAGCGGATGCGTGACCGCGTTTCGCCATCATCGGATGCCGTCCACTGAAAGCCGCTCCCTTCATTCAGCGTTTGGAGCCCAGTGCTATCCCAGGCATCCAACACAGTGCCCTCGTTCCACCATACGTTCCGAGTGCTATCCGTCATATAGACCATTCGATCCCTTCTTCCGCCCGAAGGATAGAAGGTCATTACGGTGTCCTTATGAAAGTCGCTTACGTGGATCACTGAACTAGGTCGGCCATTCTGATGGTACTCAGTAAGGAAGCCGACGCCACCCTCCAACGTTCGGCGCCCGCTGGTATCAACCGCCTCTTCATAACGACCGCGGTTCATGAAATCGCCGCCCTCCATCGTCCGAATCAGCTGTCCGTTCGGATGATAATAGCTCCACACGCCTTTCTCAACACCGCGTTCATATGTGCCTTTCGAGTGGATCAAGTCGTCCTCATACCAATACGTCCATTCGCCCTCCTTCCATGCATGCCACGAGCCTTCGCCGTAGTTGCCTCTTGAGCTTATGTGGCCGTTCGGAAAGAATGAGGTCCATGTGCTGTCTTGCCATCGGTCTTTATAGAAGCCGGTGCATCTAGGCAAGCCATTCTCATAGTACTCCGAGTACGGACCGCTCCCTCCGCTCACTTGTTGGGTACCATGCCAATCCCACGAACTATCTACATGCGTGTCTGAATCCTCAAAGCGACCCATTCGGTGTCTCGCTCCATTCGCATGCCAAGAGATAAAGTCGTAATGGAACACACCCTTGTCGTAAGTGCGGACTTCTCGAACGCGTCCACTCTTCCAGAACACCGTATCAACCATGATGCTGTCTTGGACCGGCTGTTGATCACCGATCAGAACACAGACTGCTATGGAGACTAGGATCTGCAAGACCACACGCTTAGGTCAAATTAACTCGGTGAGCAGCGACAATCGTATGTAGCTCAGCCGCATTTCGCGTGACGGATTGAAGCGGAAAGCCCGCAAGCGAGGAGGTACGACGAGTGCGGACTTGCAGCGTAAAGCCGGACCCCGAGGCTTTGCGAGGGGGCACGCCCTACTAATTCAATTCAAATTCAAGTACGCGCTCAACCCATGCAACCCGCCTTCCCGCCCATACCCGCTCTCCTTATACCCGCCGAAGGGTGAGGTGGGATCGAACTTGTTGTAGGTGTTGGCCCAGATGACGCCCGCGCGCAATTTGCTGGTGAGGTTGAAGATCTTGGATCCTTTGTCCGTCCACACACCGGCGCTGAGGCCGTAGGGCGTGTTGTTGGCTTTCTGGATCACCTCGTCCACGGTGCGGAAGGTCTGCACGGCGAGTACGGGGCCGAAGATCTCCTCCTGCGCGATGCGCGCGCTTTGCGCCACGTTGAGGAAGAGCGTGGGGCGGCACCAGAAGCCTTTGCTGGGCAGCTCGCACGCGGGCTGGTACATCTCGGCGCCATCGGCCTGGCCCACCTTGAGGTATTTGTTGATGGTGCCGAGCTGCTCCTTGCTATTGATGGCGCCGATGTCGGTGTTCTTGTCGAGCGGATCGCCGACGACGAGGGAGCGCATGCGGTGCTTGAGCTTGCGGATCACTTCGTCGTGTACGCCTTCCTCCACGAAGAGGCGGCTGCCGGCGCAGCACACGTGGCCCTGGTTGAAGTAGATGCCGTTGATGATGCCTTCGACGGCCTGGTCGATGGTGGCGTCGGCGAAGATGATGTTGGCCGCCTTGCCGCCGAGCTCGAGCGTGAGCTTCTTGCCGCTGCCCGCGGTGGCGCGCTGGATGAGCTTGCCCACGCCGGTGCTGCCGGTGAAGGCGACCTTGTTGACATCGGGATGGTTGACCACCGCCGCGCCCGTGGCGCCCGCACCGGTGACGATGTTGACGACGCCATCGGGGAGCTCGGCCTCCTGCAGCAGCTCGGCGAGCTTGAGCGCGGTGAGCGGGGTGGTCTCGGCGGGCTTCAGCACCACGGTGTTGCCGCAGGCGAGCGCGGGGGCGAGCTTCCACGCGGCCATGAGCAGCGGGAAGTTCCAGGGGATGACCTGGCCGGCGACGCCGAGGGGCGATACGGTCTTGCCGGGGAAGGCGTAGTGCAGCTTGTCGGCCCAGCCGGCGTAGTAGAAGAAGTGCGCGGCGGCGAGGGGCACGTCCACATCGCGGCTTTCGCGGATGGCCTTGCCGCCGTCCATGCTCTCGATGACGGCGAACTCGCGGGCCTTCTCCTGCAGCAGCCGCGCGATGCGGTAGATGTACTTGGCGCGTTCGGCCGCGGGCATCTTGCTCCACACGGTGTCGTAGGCCTTGCGGGCGGCTTTCACGGCGGCGTCCACGTCGGCATCATTCGCCTCGGCGATGCGCGCGAGGACTTTCTCGTTGGCGGGGTTGATGGTGTCGAAGTACTTCCCGCTCTTGGGCTTCACCCACTTGCCGTTGATGAAGAGCTCGTATTGGGCGTTGATCTTGACGTGGTCGGTGGACTCGGGTGCGGGTGCGAGGGTCCAGTCGAGGGCGTTCTTCTTGGCCATGGGGGTGCTGCCCGCCATGCGGCGAGGCGTGCGACGAAGATAACCGGCTTGTCGCGTGAAATGCGATCTTCACGCGCTGTGCTTACGCCGCAAGCCTACGTGTACCTGCGCCGCCCCAGGTTATCTTCCGGGGAGACGATGTTGTACCACACCATTCAACACTTGTGTTTCACGGGTTCACTGCGGGTGCATTTCGCTGAGGTGGAGGTGGGGGTACGACAGAAACGAAAGCTGAATCGTCTCTTCATCACGCGGGGCCAACGCCCTGCGGAAACTTCGCTTTCAGAGTTATTCGCTTGGGAGATCCTCACCACGGATCTACCTCACAGCTTGGTGCATTTACAGACCGCGATAGCTGATAAGGTGAGCGACTATGAGCTCTTCAAGTATGACCTCCTGCGACCTGAACTCAATGCTGCCGGTCTTCTAAAAGGGCGCCATAAACTCACCACTTCAGGTCGTGATGCTTTGCGCAGGACACGCGACCTGTTGTACACCGTTGAGCAGGATATCGGCCGCTCGCTTCAAGGTGGTTGGGAAAGGTCCATCAAACACGTTCACGATCTTGGCAGTTGCATAACTCTCTTGGATGATGACACGCATGAACAGCTGAAGAAGCGCTCTTCACGGCCGAGCGATCTCATTGCCGTTTTCTCCATTCTCAATTACCTAGAGCGCTTCACCGCTGGTGGAAACGATGGCGGAATGTTCGGTGGTTCCGGAGGTGGGTTCGGCGGCGGTGGTGGTTTTAGCGGTGGTGGCGGCTTCGGTGGCGGCAGCTTCGGCGGTGGGGGCGCCGGTGGAAGCTGGTGATCCGCTCAATGCTTCACCAAACGCACCGGAGCTACTTCAGGCATTTCCGCGCGCAGGATGTAGCAGCCCGCAGGTAGCCCGCTGATGTCGATCCGTTCAGTGCCGGTCAGTGCGTTCAACACCAACACCGCGCGGCCCGCAGCATCGTGCACGGTGATGTTGGCCGTACCGATGGCATCGGGCATGGTGATCGTCACCTGATCAGCTGCTGGATTCGGGAAGAGTACGGGCGTGATGGCAGCCGCCGCATCATCCACACCGGTGCTCAGGCTGTAGCGGTACAGGCCTTGCCCGGGCGAAACGAAACTGTAGCCGATGAAGAGGTCGCCCTCGTACTCGAACAGGCCACTTCCATTGAGGTCGGCCGCGTTGAGGTTGCCGGTGATGTTGGTCCACGAGGTGCCGTTGGTGGTGAAGTAGACGCTGTCCCGTTGACCGCCGCCAGCGAGGTGACGCGCCTCCATGTATACACGGCTGCCGAAGCGCTTCACCTCCACCACGCCGAGACCGAATTGTGGTGGTGCGGTCCACGCCGTCCAGCTCTCACCAGATGTACTGCGGTAGACAGCGCCGCCTTGTGCGCTGTAGTATTGGTTGGAACCCATGGTCCAGATGTGCTCGCCGTTGAGGTCGCCGGAGGCGATACCCGTGGCCGCTGTCCAGGTCGCAGCGTTGATGGTGCGGAACACACCACCGCCGACGGTGGCGGCCAGGAAGTAAGGACCCGCGGCGCACATACCGATGACGTTGAGGTTGGTGAGACCGTTGTTGACCGCGGCCCAGCTGGCACCGTCAAGGGTGCGGTAGATGCCGGCGTTGCTCGTATAAGCGTACAAGGCACCGCCGTACTCGAAGAAACCGCGCACCACGCTGGCCGTGGGCGCACCGGTGGCCGCTGTCCAGGTGGCACCTTCGTCCTCGGTAGAGAAGATGCAGGCCTGCGCGGAGCTGAGGCCTGCGAAATAGCGATCCGCGAAGTAGTAGCCGCAGTTGGAGGGGTTCAAGAACTCGGGGGTCGTGGCCGCAGTCCAGTTATCGCCTTGGTCATCGCTGCGGAAGAAGTTGCCACCACCGCGCGCGAACAGGTGCGTGGGCGATGCACCGAGCACCGCAGCTCCTTGGGTCAAATTGGTGAGGCCATTGTTCACTTGGGCCCATTGGCCGTGTGCGAAGAACGAGACGAAGAGGAGGCTGGGCAGGAATACGGAACGTAAGGGTGCGGTCATGATGGATGGGTTGGTGCGCGCGAGCATGGCATCGTACACACCCATCGAGGACCCTGCCGAAAGGTGAACAGCACAGTGGACGACAACCTTCCGCTTCAGTCGTTGCTGAAGTAGTCGGCGCTTTGGTAGTGGCCGTCGGCCTCCTTCTGCAATTGCATCAGGATGTCGTTGGCCAAGCTGCTGGCGCCGAAGCGGAACCAGTGATTGCTGAGCCACTCGGGGCCCAGCTCCTCCTTCACCATCATGAGGTAGTGCAAGGCTTCCTTGCTCTTGCGGATGCCGCCAGCGGGCTTCATCGCGATCATCTGCCCGGTCTTCAGGTAGTGGTCGCGGATGGCGTGCAGCATCACAAGGGTCACTTCCATCGTGGCCGCGGGATTGATCTTGCCCGTGCTGGTCTTGATGAAATCGGCACCCGCCGCGATGGCGATGTCGCTGGCCAAGCGCACCTTGTCGTAAGTGCCGAGCTCGCCTGTTTCCAGGATCACTTTCAAGCGTGCATCGCCGCAAGCTTCCTTGATCGCCGCGATCTCGTCGAACACGTACGCGTACTCTCCCATGTGGAACTTGCCGCGGCTGATGACCATGTCGATCTCATCGGCCCCTTCGCTCACCGCAAACTTGGTGTCAGTGATCTTCACGTTGCGCGGAGCCTGGCCGCTGGGGAAGGCCGTGGAAACGCTGGCCACCTTCACACCGGAATCGCCGAGGGCCTTCTTGGCTACTTTGACGAGGGAAGGATAGACGCAGACCGCGGCCACCGTAGGCAGGCCGGGCAGGCTATCATGTGGATGCATGGCCTTGTAACAGAGCTGCTGGACCTTGCTGGGCGTATCGGCACCCTCCAAGGTGGTGAGGTCGATCATGCTCAACGCGAGCTTCATGCCCTGCACCTTGGTCTCCTTCTTGATGCTGCGCGTCTTGATGCGGGCCACACGCTCTTCGATCCCTACTTGATCGATGGTGGGCGTGGTGCGCGGATCGGGCATGCTCACGGGGGCGGTCACGGTCTTGGCCATGTGCGGTGCGCCGGCCTGTTCACCGGCTTGGTCCGAAAGATACCGATGATCCCGTGGCTAGGCTACCGCGCGTTGGCGGGTCCAGAACCTGTACACCAGATAGGCCCCCACCACCGCACCGATGGTGTTGGCCGTGAGGTCCACAAAATCACCGTTGCGGCCAAGACCGGGCGTTTCCTGCAGGAATTCCATCAGCGCACCGTACCCAAAAGAGATCAAGCCAGCCACCGTGAGGACCCGAGCAGTAGACCAGCTGTTGCTTTCACGGTCCTTGATACCGCGCGCGAGCAGATAGCTCAGCGCGCCGAACATGAGCATGTGCACCACTTTGTCCACGCTCAGCAGATCGGCCCACTCCCATTGCGGCAGTGCCTTGCCCGGAGTAAGGCACAGGAATGCGATCAGCAACGCCCACGCGATGGCCAGGCGCAGGAACCGCGTCATGCGATCACGCGCCTACGAGCGCCTTGTACTGATCAGCGGTCAGCAGATCGGCGGCCTCGCCGGGCGCGCTCATCTCCACCTTCACCATCCAGCCTTTGCCGTAGGGATCGGTGTTCACCGAAGCTGGGTCGTCGGCCAGGCCGGGGTTCAGCTCGGCCACCTTGCCGCTCACGGGCATGAAGAGATCGCTCACGGTCTTCACCGCTTCCACGGTGCCGAACACCGCCTCGCGCGCCACATCCTGCCCTTCGGTGCCGATGTCCACGAACACGATGTCACCCAATTCGCCCTGGGCGAAGTCGGTGATGCCGATTGTGGCGGTGTTGCCTTCGATGCGGACCCATTCGTGGTCCTTGGTGTAGCGCAGGTCGGCCGGGATGTTCATGGTCGGATGAGGGCGTAGTGATGTGGCGGCGAATGTACGGGGCGCAGCGGAATGTTACAGGGCACGATGTCAGTTCACCGGCACATGCGAAGTGTTCCATGGTTGTTCCCCCCTGCCCTTGCGCCTGCACCCGCTCTACTGCGCCAGGGTGAAGCGCAGGCTGATGCCCGCATTCGTGTTGGCCGAGGGGAAGGAGGTGGAGATGACCGGTGTGTTGACGACCCGCTCGTAGAACGCACGCACGTTCAAACGGTCGTTGATGACGTAATCCGCCGAAGTCTTGATGGAGATGATGTTCTGACCGGCCGTGGGCTGGTTCTGCTCTTCCTGCACCTTGCGGATGATGGTGGCGTTCTCGCGCAAGCTCAGGTCAACACGCAGGTTGAGGTCGCTCTTGGGTGTGGTGCCACCGATGGCGAAGGGGAATTTCACGCTCTTGAAGCGGTAACCGCTGCCGATCACGAATTCCTTGCCGCGCACTTCGGTCACTTGGTTGTTGGTGAGGCTGAGGCTGAGGCTTCGGTCGCGGTTGTATTCGAACTTGGCGAGCAAGCTGTTCTTCAAGGTTCCGTCGAAGCCCATGAAGGGGCGCATCACCTCCTGGATGGTGACCACCGCGATCTGTTTCTCGGGCAGGAAGTTGCCACCCACATCGCGCACTCCGGCGTCTTCGATGTACAGCAGATTGGTCTGGTAGTTGCCTACGTTGAATGTGCTGCGGTAGCTGTTCTTCACCGTGAAGGTGCGGAAGACTTTGTCGAAGAAGGGCAGTTTGGTCAGGCCGTCGTAGGTCACATCCCAGTTCGGTGCGGGGATCAGGCTCAGCGGATCGAGCTTCACGTTCTCCGCGCTCTTGCCCGTGTAAGCCGCGAGGAAGGAGCTCACCACCACATCCTGTTGCGTTGGTCCGAAGCCATCGGCGTAGCCCGTCTCGGGATCCACGGCCGCGCCAGCCGCCGACCCCAAGCGAGCGCTCACCACCGGCCGGTTGGCCAGCATGTCCTGGAACACCTGGTTCACGAAGTCCGCATCGTTGTTGACGAAGGTGGTGCGCCAGTTGAGCATGCTCACGCTGAAGCTACCCTGAGCGCGCGGACTGTCGTTCACGTACCGGTCCTCTTCGCGGTTGTACCGGAAGAAGCTGCTGGTGTTATCGGCCTTGGTGCGGTTGGCCATCAGTTCCACACGCATGCCGCGGAACGGCTCCAAGCTCAAGCGCGCGTTGATGGTCTCGTTGCGTGTGTTGGTGTACGGGTTGAAGATGGACGGGGTGGTCACCAGCCAACCTTCACGCGCTGCGGATGTGGCGAAGTCGCGCACGATGTCGCCGCTGAGGTCGTGGTTCTGCTGGCCCATGACGAAACCGAAGCCCGGCGCACCGAAGTTGTCCATGCCGATGATGTTGGTGCGCGGCGAATAGCCAGGCAACAGGATACCCGATGTCTGACTGTACGTGACGGTACCGTTCCGCAGCGTCATCAGCACACGCGCCAAGCCCTCCAGCGGATCGATCTTGATGTTCGGCGGTGGCTTGGCGGTGGAGTCCGTCTTGGCTGGTTGGGCTTTGCTTCCCGCCTTCGGTGTCTGCGAACGGCCCTTACCCTTGTCGTTGATCTTCTTCAGGTACTTCGACTTGTTGTACAGGTTCACGAAGTTCAACTGGCCGTTCACCGAGATGTTCTGCGAGTTCTGGATGGTGGCACCCAGGCTATCCTGCGTCAGCGGCGCACGGTCCCATTGGTACCCTGCGGTGTATCCGGTGTTCACGGTCATCCAATCAGTGAGCGGGAACTTGTCCAGCGGCAGCGTGTACGTCACGGCCACGGTGTGGTCATACCGCGTGGGTTCACCCCAATTGCGCAAGCTGGTGAGCACGCTGTCCTTCCACAGGGAATACTCATCGCGGTCCTTGCTGTTCACCCGGCCCGGCGTTTCGCCGATGAAGGCCATGTTGTTGGCGTTGAAGTCGAGCTTCAAGGACTTGGTGATCTCGTACCGGAAGCCGTACTGGCTGTTCCAGTTGAAGTTCTTGTTGTACGTGGGCCGTGGCGGCAAGGTCTCGATGTCGGGGTTGGGGCGCACCAACCGCTCCAGGTACATGCGGTCCACACTGGTGCGCATGCTGATCTGTTTAAAGCCCAGGTTGAAATTGATGTCCTTCACCAGCTTCAGCCATTTGCTCTTGCTGACGAAACCAATGCCAGCGAACGGCTCGATGGGCCTGGCTTTCGGTGAGTGCAGGTAGGCGATGGAACCGCGGTAGGTGCGCGTGTTCTCATAGGCCGTGTTCACATCGTAATACTCCTGGTCGCTGTAGGCGTAGTTGAAGCTCAGGTTCTCCACATCGAAGAACTGCTCCTTACTGCCCTGCCCACGCTCCTTGCGCACGTTGGTGAGGTTGACGCTTCGCCGGCGTGTGTAGGTGCGGGAGACCTTCAACCGCTCCTTCCGCTCTTCGCGCGAGAGCGCTCTTGTCGCATCATCGAAGGTGATGTCGGGGCTCAATGGATCGAATTGCGGATTGCTGATCTGTTCCGAGTAGCCGACGTAGAGCGGTACGCGCACCTTGGCCTCTTCCGGCAGGAACTTGCCCATCTCCAGGTTGGCGCTCACGTCGATCCCATACTTGGTCTCGCGCTGCCGTTCGCTCACCTTCTTGTCGATGCTGCCCCAGAACGGTGTGCTGTAGTTGCCCGCCACGCTCAAGTTACCGAGGTCGGCCAATTGTGCGTTCACCCGTGCCAGCGCGGCCCACCCTCCGCTCTGGTCGAAGTCGGTTAACCGCAATTCGTTCACCCAGACCTCCAAGCATTTCGAGAGCCCATCGTCCTGCGCCCATGGGTTCGCCTCTTCGCCATCGCGTTTCGGGTTGCGTACACCGATCATGATCGTGCGCATCTGGCTCAGGTTCGGCGCACCTTTCACGAACACGCGGCGGTCACCGTCGGTGCCCTGGTAGCGCTCGGTGCGCGATGCGCCGCTCTGGTCGCGTTGGATCTTCAGGTCGTTCAGCTTGGCGAACTCGATGATCACGTTGTTCACCTCGGGCCACACGCTGAACGGATCGCGGTTGAAGAACGTGGATGGCGTGACCGGCACCTCGTACTCGTAGTAGTTCTGGTCGAAGTCGTTGCCCAAGCGGATGAACACCGAGGCATCGCCGTACTCGATGGGCGCGTTGGGATCGCTGCTCTCGGCGTGGATGTACATCTGCAACTTCTTATAGCTGCGGATGTCGAATTGCACGTTGCGGAAACCGGCGCGCGCATCCCCGTCGCGCAGGTTGCACACCTTGTACTGCAACGATTGTTCGTTCAGATTCCGCAGGTTGGCGCTGGCCACGTCAACCTCGGAGTTGATGCCCGGAGGCAGCACGTAGTTGATCGGCGTGCGGTTACCGTTCTCTTCGATGTTCACCGCCGCGATCTGGAACACCGTGGGATCCGGGTCACCACCCACTACCTCACCCGGTGTCTCCAAGCTCTGCAAGTATTTACGCCACTCTCCGCGAACGAACTCCAACCGCGCGAAGCGCAAGGTGGCCTCCTGCTGCCAGCCGTGCAGGTACAGGCGCATGAAGCGGATGCTGCGGAAATCCTGGATCCCATTCACCACCTGGGTAGGCTGACGCACGGGCACTTTGAACTGGTACCAGTACACCTGCTTGGGCCCCTCGGGTGTGTTCGCCGTGGCCAGGATGCGGTCGGTGATGAACCCCTGCCCCACTACCATATCCTGCGGGCGCAGCGGAATGCGGTATTGGAAGTAGCTCTCGCTCTCGCCCAGGTTCTGGTCCTGGTTGATGTCCTCCGTGGTGGGTAGCGTGGTCTGCTGTGTAGGGTACTGCTCCGGCGAATCCTCGTCGGTCACGGAGTTGCCCTCCGGCGCGTTG
>Ga0209812_10001921_pt1 | contig 13252 bp, 9 predicted proteins | sample JI71714BDNA_FD_187502 | JGI IMG/M metagenome (GOLD analysis project Ga0209812, IMG submission 187502) | Wastewater effluent complex algal communities from Wisconsin, to seasonally profile nutrient transformation and Carbon sequestration -... | ecosystem: Engineered > WWTP > Effluent > Algae...
ACTAACCCCTGCCGGTTATCGATGACGTCATTAGAAGAACTAGCAGGCGAAAATGGCCAAAAAACATACCCAACCCAAAGTGCCAGAGCACTAGTCGCCAGCATTGAGAAAACGAATCCTTTTCTAACCATTACCTATCATCCTATTCTAGGGTACCCATTTTTTAAATATACTAGCGCGTTAGGCGCTTAATTAAGCTTGAGGTATCCCAACGATTACCGCCCATCTGCTGCACTTCAGCATAAAACTGATCAACCAAGGCCGTTAATGGCAACGCACTACCGTTCTTACGCGCTTCGTTCAAGGCTATCGATAAATCCTTACGCATCCAATCAACCGCAAAGCCAAAATCAAATTTACCATCTAACATACTTAACGAGCGATTTTGCATCTGCCAAGAGGACGCTGCACCTTGAGAAATAACCTCAACCACGGCTGCACCGTCTAATCCTGCATTTTTAGCAAAATTAAGGGCCTCTGCTAAGCCTTGAACTACGCCTGCAATACAAATTTGATTAACCATTTTTGCCAATTGACCCGACCCTGCCGGCCCCAGTAACTTTACACAGCGGGCATAACTTTGGATAGCCGCCTCTGCTTGCGCAAATACCTCAGGCTCCCCCCCTACCATCACGGTTAACACGCCTTTTTCGGCACCCGCTTGCCCGCCCGAGACGGGTGCATCTAAAAAGCCCACGCCTTGGCGTGAACACGCTTGTGCAAGCTCACGTGCCAGCTCAGCCGATGCCGTAGTGTGATCCACTAAGATACTGCCCGGGCGCAATTGTGCCAAAACGCCAGTCTCACCGTAAACAACCGAGCGCACATCATCATCGTTACCCACACACATAAAAACGATACTGGCATCTTTTACCGCGGCCGCAGGTGTATCCGCCGCCGCGCCACCATACTCGGAGACCCATTGTGCCGCTTTGGCTTTAGTACGGTTATAGACAGTAACGTGATACCCTTTTTGTTGTAAATAACCTGCCATTGGGAAACCCATGACGCCCAATCCCAAAAACGCGATCTGTGTAAGTTGATTTGACATAAAAATGACTTAAAAATGTGACATAGTGGTAAGCTAGCTTACAAAGTTATCAAGCCATTGAAAAGCCATTAAAAGGAATAAGCATGACAACACTTTATGATTTCACGGTTGCCGACAATCAGGGACAGCCACTGGCACTCAGTCAATTTCGTGGCAAAGTAGTGTTAATTGTTAATACTGCCAGTAAATGCGGATTCACGCCCCAATACAAAGAACTTGAAGCGCTACATAAACAATATCATGCCAAAGGCTTAGTGATATTGGCATTTCCATGTAACCAATTTGGTGGGCAGGAACCCGGAACAAATGCCGAAATAAGCCAATTTTGTGAAATAAACTACGGCGTAACCTTCCCACTTATGGGGAAGCTTAATGTTAATGGCCCAGAAGCCGCACCAGTCTTTGAATACCTAAAAGATAACGCCCGCGGCTTACTGAAGAGCCGTGCGGTAAAGTGGAACTTTACGAAATTTTTGGTAAACAAAGAAGGTATCGTCGTCAAGCGTTACGCACCACGCACTAAACCTGCCAGTATCGCCCAAGCTATCGACGAATTGCTGTAACTTTGATCTGGTTCTAATACTGCATCAACAAAACCCGCTACACTCACCCTATTCAGCTGGGAGAATACCGATGAAAGTTGCCGTGTTTAGTGCCAAAAAATATGATGAAGCGGGTTTTAGCAAATGGGCTGATGCCAATTTAAAATTCGTTTACTTTGAAACCCGTCTTAACGTGGAAAGCGTGAAACTGGCACAAGGATGCCACGCTGTTTGTGCTTTTGTGAATGATGACTTATCGGCCCCCGTGTTAACACAATTGTCAGCAATGGGCATTGAAATGATTGCGCTACGCTGTGCCGGGTTTAATAATGTTGATTTAACTGCGGCCAAAGAGCTGAGCATTCGGGTGGCACGCGTACCTGCGTATTCTCCCGAAGCGGTTGCAGAACATACGCTTGCAATGATGCTCACACTTAATCGCAAATTGCATAAAGCGTATAACCGGGTACGGGATGATAACTTTTCGCTAGAAGGCTTGTTAGGTTTTAATATGCATGGCAAAACAGTTGGCCTTATCGGCACAGGGCGGATTGGCTTAGCAACGGCGCGAATTATTAAGGGTTTTGGGTGCAAACTGCTGTGCTACGACGTGCAAGAACAAGCAGAATTAGCAGGCCATTACACTGGTTTATCACAGCTTTACGAACAAAGCGACATTCTCAGCTTACACTGCCCTCTCACGCCGCAAACCAAGCATATGATTAACGCAACAAGTTTAGCGCAAATGAAAGATGGCGTGATGTTGATCAATACCAGTCGTGGCGCACTTATTGATACCAAGGCCGTTATCAACAGTTTGAAAAGTCGTAAAATTGGTTATCTTGGTTTAGATGTGTATGAGCAGGAAGCTGATATATTCTTTGAAAATTTATCTGAGCAGATGATTGATGATGACATATTTAAGCGTCTACTTACCTTCCCTAATGTATTGATAACCGGCCATCAGGCGTTTTTTACTCAAGAGGCCATGCAACAAATTAGTCAGATCACTAGCGATAACCTTGTAAGTTATGCCAGCGGCCAACTTAATGGCAATGAGCTGTCCCACTAAGAATTATCCGAGCGCTACGACGCTGACTTATCGCTCAAAAAAAACGGCAGTTAATACTGCCGTTTTTAGGTTTATTTGTTACGTATATTTTTTAGGTGTATTTTTTTGGTGTAAATGCGGTTATGCGTTTAACGTGTTAAGCATCATCACTTAGTTCGCCAACCAGCGTTTCCGCGAGTTCGTCAGGCGCTACCACCACACCCGGACCATCAGCATCAGGCAGAACAGCAATGCTTAACTCATCACCATTCAAGCCTTCAGTCCACTTGTTTAACCAGGTATCTAAATCGACAGCTTGCGCTTTGCAGTTTTCCCACTCGCCTTCGATCCATTGCTGTGCCAATTCAGCATGCGGCCATACTGGGATACAACGTTCGTCTTCAGCACTCACTAACACAAAGCCTTCGTCGTCGGTTAAAATCCAGATTTCTTGTAAATCAGCCACAGCTTGGATAAAGTATTCGTAACGTTGTTCTGCATCTAACGCAACAATTCGCGCTAATTCTTCAGCAGATAATTTGTATTCCATAAGTTAGTCCCATCTTGTCGATATTTTTGATAATGATGACGCATCTGCCGCCATAATGCTATCGCAAATAGCGAAACCCGCTTAAAAAAACGATATCGCCAACAAAATCAAAATACCATAGCGCAACGCTTTCCCCAGTGCCACGAGCAACAAAAAAATGGGAAAAGGAACTTTTAATACACCCGCTACCATCGTTAAAGGATCACCTATAATCGGTAACCATGAAAGTAAAAGACTCCATCGCCCATAGCGTAAAAATAGACGTTCTGCCCGGGCTAATTGCGGCTCAGACACGGGGAACCAACGTTTGTGTTGAAAGCGCCGCAATTGCTTACCCAACCACCAATTAACACAAGATCCCAGCGTATTCCCAGTGGTAGCAACCAACCATAGCAAAAACGGCTGATAGCCCTGTTGTAGTAAGGCCAATAACAACAATTCTGAAGACGCTGGAAATAGCGTTGCCGCAATAAACCCAGTTATAAACAACGAAAAATAAGCCACAATTACCCTATCCTACAACTTGCTGCGTAAAGGATAACACCGGTGAGATTAATCTGCCCTTAATTAAGACAGGTTGACCAACAAATCGGTAAAAATGCTCTATAATCAATCGCAAATACGTATTCAATAATTATAATTATCCATCGGAGCTGTTATGTCTGCTAGGTTATCCCGTCATCTGCTGTTTTTAACGTTCCTTATATCAGTACAGCTACTGTGTTATTGGTTAGTTAGCGCACTACTGGGAAGTATCTTGGGCGTATTACTCATTGCAGGGTATTTATTTTTGCTCCGTCCTAACACCACGCCAGCTATATCTGACACACCCGCACAATTAGCAACGCAAGCGGCGTTTGATACCATCACCCAAGCTACCTCCAAAATGGCTATTGGTGCCGCTGAAGTATCATTTTTTATTGATGGATTAATCAAAGATATCCGCCATAGTAGCGAAGGTAGCTTACAAATCGGTAACGCCACCACCGACCTAACCAGCACCAGTAGCCAACTTAACCACAACTTGCAAACGATTAATCAAACCATCCATCAAGCCGCCTCGGCAACCCAACAAGCTGATACGAATTTGCAATCAGGGGTGAAAAAAATTCAACAACTGGCAAGTGCAGTGAGCCATGCCGCCTCTGAATTAGAGGCGTTACGTGGCAATGCCGATAAAATTCAGCATATTACTGAAGTCATTAATAATGTCGCCGACCAAACCAATTTACTGGCACTGAATGCCGCCATTGAAGCCGCTCGCGCTGGTGAGCAAGGACGAGGATTTGCCGTAGTTGCTGAAGAAGTCAGAGCCTTGGCCGGCAAAACCGCTGGTGCCACGAAAGATATTGCTGGCATGCTTGGCGATATCCGCAAGCAAAGTGAACACACGGCAATATTAATGCAGCAGTTAGAACAGGCCAGTCAGCAAGTGCAACAAGAACTACAACAGGTTGCAGCAGGTGTTAATCACATAAGCCAAGAAATTAATCAATCTACCGGTGCGTTAAGCCAAATTGAACAGCTCAGTGAAGGACTCGAGCATACCAGCGCACAAATCAGTAGTTCAATACAACGTATCACCCAAGCACTAAATGCTATAGAACATAAAGGGCAAAATATTGCTAGCCAAGCAATTGAGGTGTCGGTGGAAACTGAAACGATTTACCGAGAACTCAGTCAGCAAAAAATTGATGCGTTCTATCAACCTATTTTACTTGAAGCCCAGCAGGCTGCGCAGGCTATTGGTCAATTATTAAGTGACGCTATCAGCAGCGGTAAACTCAGTCGTGACAAGGTCTTCAGCGATAAATATCAGCCCATAGCTAACACCAATCCACAAAAATTTAGTACACCTTACGACAGTTTCGCCGATCAGCAGTTTCCAAGTATCCAAGAACCTATTTTACAGCGCCAACCTAAAGTGTTGTATGCCGGCGCCGTTGATCGCAAAGGCTACTTTCCCACACACAATCGCAAGTTTTGCCAGCCACTTACCGGTAATTATGAAAAAGATTTAGTGCAAAACCGTACTAAACGTATTTTTAACGATCGTACAGGGAGTCGTTGCGGCAGCAACACCGAAGCGATGTTACTGCAAACCTATAAACGGGATACCGGTGAGATCATGCATGATTTATCAGTACCCATTTATGTTGATGGCAAACACTGGGGTGGCTTTAGAATTGGCTTTAAACGCTAATTGACTAACATTCACGTTCAAGTAATAACAACACTTCTGCATGGCTACTGTGTGCAAATAAATCAAACAGCTGTGCTTTGTGCAGCTGATAATTTGGTAAATCGGCCAAGTCACGTGCCATTGTCTGCGGGTTACAACTTGAGTAAAGGATCCAGCGTGGCGCTAAACGGGTGATATCTTGGCACAACTGAGCACCTAAACCGCGGCGAGGAGGATTAACCATTAATAAATCTGGGGCATCTTTTGCCGCCATCGCAAAGGTTGCCGAATCGAGCGCTTGAAAACTCACTCGCAGTAAACCTAAGTCTTTTGCCGCCTGCTGCGCACTCGTGATAGCGGCTGGCGCAATTTCAATCCCGATTAACTCGGGTTCTTCACCGGTTTGCCGCTGTAAGGCACTGCTTAAATGCAGTCCAAAACCACCGACCCCGCAAAATAAATCCCATATACGCTGTAACTTAGCACCTTGTGTTTGTAATTTTTTAGCCCACTGCATCGCGGTGGCATACAAACTGGCAGCGATCTCAGGATTGGTTTGAAAGAAACTTTGCGGTGTTAAATATAATGGCACATGATTAAGACGCTCTAATAAATGTGTTTCTGGCGTAAGTATCCACTCTTGTGTGCCTTCTAACACTGCAGCATGCTGGGGTTGCAAATTAATACTGACCACATCAAGCTCAGGTAATTGCGCGCGTAATGTGGGCAAATATTTTTGAATGACGGCGATATGGTTTTTTGAACGCAGCACAAAGCGCAACATAAAACGGCCGGTATGCCAGCTTTGATGTAATAAAATAAACTTTAATTCACCCTCACGTTTAGTGACCTGATAAGGTACTAGCCTCGCAAGCTGAATAACGTGTTTTATTACCGTAAAGGCGTTAGCGAAACTGGCTGGATAAAGTGGGCAGTCCGCCAGATCAACAGCGTCTCCCTGCGGGTTAACAATCCCTAAAACAGGATTGTCAGAACTCCCCAATACCACCATTTTGGCTTTATAGCGAAACCCTTGCTCACGACTCGCGACAGCGGGTAGCACCTCAAAAGGTTGATGCGCTGCTAATAAGGTGATGAGTTGTTGCTGTTTTAACGCGAGTTGGCTAGCATAAGGTTTATCTAACCATTGGCAAGATCGGCAACGATCTGCCGCATAATGTGCACAAAACATCTATGCTTAGTCCTGCGCCAACATCAATGGCAGCGCGGCTTTATCTCCGTCGTTTTGCGCAGCGGTCACACCGATTACTGCCGCCATCACATTATAAATATCCACCATGCTTAAACGGGCAACACGCGTCTGTTGTTGAAAGGCGGGACCGTAAGCAATCAACATCCCTTGCATATCCTGTTCAGTATTGTCATAACCATGGCTGCCACGCGCCTGTAAAAACGAGGGATCGGCTTTTAAATTGGGCAGTAAACTTTTGCGCACAAAAATCCACGGCTGCTCCGCCAATAGCATTATGGGGGCTATACGTTCATGTTGCTGATGATGAAAACGCGCCGGCAACTCTGTTTTGCGGTATAAACGCATTTGCTCAGCATTCATGCGTTGTGCGATCTGTTCATACACGCGCGTCTCTTCCCCAGCTTTTGGAAAAATACTGATAATTTCCCGCGAAAAACGCACATTTTGCGCTAAGCTCGCATCGAATAATTCATCTGCAATAATGTACTTGCGTTGATCAACCTCCGCCATACCATGATCAGAGCTCACTAAAATATTCACCTGAGACAGTTGATCACGCGCACGCAATGTCTCGACTAAAAAACGGACTTCTGCATCTACTGCCGCCAATGCCTCACGCACTTGCGTCGACTTGGGTCCGAAATTATGCCCTGCGCTGTCCACATCGCTAAAATACAATGTAATCACGCGCGGCCTTTCTGCCAGTGGCATGGCTAACCAAGCTAATACCTGCTCAGTACGTTGCCGATTTGGCGTTTCATGTACATAAGGAAACCAATAACTTGGCCGTGTCCCTTTGATTTCGGCTTCTGAGCCGGGGAAAAAATACGTGGCGGCTTTTACACCTTGCAATTCTGCCGTCACCCAAATGGGTTCACCTTGCCACCAAAAACCGTCGGCAACTTGATCGCTCATCCGCATTGAGAATTGACGTTTTGTAAGAGGATCATACATCGAGTTATCGACGATGCCGTGCTTTTCTGGGTGCAGCCCCGTCACCAGTGAATAATGATTTGGAAAGGTTTTACTTGGAAACACCGGCTCTAAAGCTTCTACATGCACACCGGCTGCGGCTAACTCTGCCAGCATAGGAGCGTGATGCAACGTTAAATAATCATGACGCAAGCCATCAATTGAAATGATAATTAAACTTTGTTCGGCCCGTGTAACCGACGCGTTAGGTTCAGGTTTGGAGACACCACTACAAGCAACCAACCAAATACTCAGAAAAATAACAAGGACTTTCATGCGGTTCTTATCTCTATACTGTTATCTGCATGCCGCAGCTAAAAAACTAAGCATAACAGTGTACTGGTTTTTGTTGACCGCTTCATGACATTCTAACCAGTTTTACTGCACGTTGAGCGTAATTTTGCTCACTCCCCCTAAATCATCTTGCACACTCAGTTGGTAACTGCCACGGAGGGCTGGCCAAAAGAGTGTTTCACCTGGGCTTACTGCGCCTAGAAAACGCTGATCGGCAAACCAATACCCTTGCTTAGCCGCACCATCAAAACGCGCTTGTAACGCTAACGGCTGACCAGTAATGGGTAAATACGTTAAATGCGGCTGTGGCGAGACAATTTGCGGGGGTTGCGCTTGTGTTTGACTGCGCACTTCACACTCTTCAGCAAAGGCTGGTGGTTGCCGTAAACGGATACCCGCCTGCTGATATAAGGCAGCAATATCTGATGGCCAAAACTCAAACACTTCTAAAGCTGTTTTAGGCGGTTGATGCACGCAGGCACGCAAGCCATTTTCAGTCAAAATCGGCACCGGCCGATGTACATCCGACACCGCAACGGGTGAGATCCCAGGGATCACCCAACCCAATTCGGTTTCAGGACAAAACTGATTCGGCAATTGATAGCTCTGTCGGCACAAAGCAACTTGCTTTAAGTTCAGTTGTTCACTTTTGGTAAATAGGCGTTGGTTTGCGTGCTGTTGTTCCCCTAGCAGGGGTAATAATGAAAAAAATAACGGGGCGGCGGCATTACGACCAATTAAATTAGGGTTACTGCTGCCATCAAAATTCCCAAGCCATACGGCTAGCACATAATCGCCATATAAACCCAGCGTCCAAGCATCGCGATAAGCATAGGACGTGCCTGTTTTCCAAGCTACTTGGGGCGTCGTCGTTAGCGCAGCAAACCGTTCATGCTGTAACGCGGGTTGTGTCGCTAACATCTGCAACGTTAAAAAAGCAGCCTCGGGTAACAGCCCCTGAAAAGCAACAGCATTGAGGTCGTTAGCCTGCGGGTTGTCTTTTACGGTGTTGCCCGATGATATAGTACCTTTGGTTGCTGTAGTTTTAGTATGCAATTTGTCAGTTGGTAATGGATCCGTTGGCGCTGTATCAATTCGGTTCGCTAGCCACTGCAAAGGCTGATAATCCCCATGGTTACCTAACATCGCATACAGTGTCACTAACTGCTGCATCGATATCTCCATGCCACCCAGTGTTAATGCTAGACCATAAAAATCTGCGGCTTGCGGCAGCGGTACGTTGTTGGCATTAAGCCATTGGTAAAAATCAGGTTGTTGTAATTGTGCTTGTAAGATCACGGCCGGCACATTTCGGCTTTGCACTAACGCCTCAGTCGCGGTAATGGGCCCACGAAAACGTCGATCAAAATTCTCTGGGCTAAAGAGACCAAAACGCTGCGGTAAATCTTTAAGTAGTGTTTTGGGATGAATAACACCTTGTTGCAACGCCAGCGCAAACACAAAAGGTTTTAATGCAGAACCAGGAGAGCGAGGTGCCGCAGTGCCATCCACTTGGCCGGCAATAGTACTATTGAAAAAATCAGCCGAGCCCAAATAGGCTTTTATTTGCATGCTAGGCCGATGCACGATCATCACACTGGCATTATTGATCCCCAAGCGTTGTTGTTGATGCAAGTAAGCCTGAAGCTGTTGGCTCACTTGCTGCTGTAAATACCAATCTAAACTGCTGTAAATCGGCCCACTGGGCTGCTGGCGTGCCAGAGCTTGCACAAAATGAGGGGCGACAAAGGGTAAATCACGCCGGCCTTGAAAGGTTAATGGCAGAGCAAGCCGCTTAAGTTCATTACGTGTGGTTGGATACATCGCTTGCCACGCTTGCAATAGCCTTAATCTTGCCAGTTGCAACTGGTGTTGCCCGCTGCTGCGTTCGGGGTTACGTTGCAGCGGGTTTTGCGGGATCACAGCGAGTGCTAAGGCCTCGGCGGTACTTAATTCTGCAGCCGCTTTACCAAAATAAATCAGACTAGCTGCGCCTATACTTTCGATATTGGCACCGTAAGGCGCATAATTTAAATAACCTTCTAAAATCTCTGCTTTGCTTAAGTGCCGTTCTAGATAGAGCGCCAGCATAATTTGCTGTATCTTGCCAACGAGATGTTGAGTGTTCAACCTATAGTGCATGCGCGCCAATTGCATACTCAAGGTCGACGCACCTTGGCGTCGCCCCCCTTTTATCACGCCTTGCCAAAATGCTCGGCCAAATGCGGCAGGATCAAAGCCAATATGCTGGTAAAAGCGCCGATCTTCATATAATAGCGTCGCCTGTTGCACTGCCGGTGCCATATCACTTAGCGACAATCGCAAGCGATAACGCTCATCAGCTGCTGGACGCAACGCCAATAGCTCACCGCCCTGTGCAAAAACCGCTTGGCTCCCCATATAATCGCGATAAAGATCCGGCTTTGGCGTTACCCAGGGTAAGGCTACAGCGCCAAGGATGATGATCAAAAACAATATTAACAGCGCTAAAAGCATACCGCGCAGTGTGCAACGTCGCGATATTCCTTTAAGCGATATTCCCCTCAGCGATAATCCCTTGAGCGTTACTCCTTTTAGCATGAGTGCCACTCTAGATTAGGGTTGGCTGGCCGCTGCAGGCGCTTGATATGCGCCAACGCTTAGGGTGCCTGCAGCTGTTTGTGCCCGAATACGACTGTCATACATCGCCTCTGCTGACGCCACCGGCACGGTAAACGCGCCCGCAGCACTAACGCGCACTTGATAGCTTAGCTCAGTCATTTGTGGCGCGAAGCTGCCATACCATACTAAACGGTCTTCACGGATATCCAAATAATCGGCCTGCCAAACGTTGCTTTGTCGAGGAACGGAGCTACGCACCACCTCAAAGCCAGCAGGCAATAAGTCAGTGACCACGACATTAGGTATTATTTCTTTACCCAAACTGCGGATCCTAAGCCTTACGGTTAATACCTGTCCTTGGCGAATTGTGGTCACTTTATTACCTTGGTCATCTAAATACTCTCGTACTAACTCCAATCCAGCTGCGACAGGCTTAGTGGGTAACGTTGTGGCGTAGCCTTGTTCAGATAGCGCATAAAACAGCGGATAATCCGCCTTTATGGCCAATTGTTTAATGTCATCGCTACTTTGGGCGCTAGCATACGGCATATTATCCATAAGGGCTAACGCCTGACCATCTGCCAATAACTGCGGTAAGGCTTGCACCGACGCTGTCGTTACTTTAGCGTAAGCCGATAACGCCAAAATACTGTAGGCTGCGGCTTGAGTATGATAATCGCCGGCAAACAGCGGGGCGAGCTGCGCCAAAATTTGTTCACTACTTAGCTGTTTTGCCCGCTCTGGAAAATGCTGTGCTAACAGATATAAATATTGGCTGTCTAAATTAAACTGCGATTGGAACTGGCTACTGGCAAACGGCTGCACATTTTGGCTGGCAGGTTGATAATCGCGTTCTAACTGCGATATCTGACCTGGTCGATAATTTCTGATCAAACTTTCTGCCAATGCCGGTTGTTGCAATAACTGATAGCTGGCCGCCATATAAACCGCTGTGCTGTCAGATTGCCAGCGACTTTCATGTTGTTGCTCTAATCGCTCATGCAAGCTGGTGAGAGCATTACTCATCTGCTCGCCTTTTACACTTAATAAATAAATCGCCTGAGCACGTAACCTTGCTTGGTATAAATTCGCGCCGTTTAACCGGCTAAGGCTACGTAGATAATTAAGGGCACGGTCCATTAAGTAATGTGGCACAGCAAAGCCTTGTTGCTCAGCTTCAATCAAAAACTGGATCACATACACCGAGGGGAAATCAGCACTGTAACGTTGCCCAGGCCAAAACGCAAAACCCCCATCACTTTGTTGCCGCTCAGATAACGCCTGCAGCACCTTAGCAAATCTTTCGTTTAACCGCGGCCACTGTGCCTGAAAATGCGGCTGTTGCACCAAGGGGATCCATGGGAAAACCTGACTCACCATTTGCTCGGTACAGCCATGTGGATAAGTATCCAAATAATGGCTTAATCTATCGACTAATAATAACGGGCTGCTGCCTGCAATTAACTGCCGCTCAGCAAGGACTGGTAATAACGGCGTGGTTGCTAAACTTTGCTGGCCACGCGCACTGTGGCCAAAGGTAAGCTGTCGCAGGTAGGGTACCGCTGGGCGAATACTCACACCAAGCTCGCGCGTGGCACTTTCTTGTCCATCGGCTGTCGCCACAGTAAAGCGCACACGGGCTTCACCCAGTGTGGCCGCGTCTTGCAAGGCGCCCGCTTTTAGACGCATTCGCAAGGCCTGTTCGCTACCCTCTGCCACAGTGATCTGCTGGCTTGATGCCGACAGTAACCTTAATCCTTCACTCACCGTAGTTGTCACGGTTAATACTAAGGCATCACCAGAGCCTTGTAGCAAATTAGTCACCGACAAACTGATGTCAAATTCATCCTCTGGCGCTACGGCTGTCAACACATCTGGCTGCAATACAAAAGGACCTCGTACCCGAATATCTTGACTGGTCGCCCCCAATGCGTGCTCTGATACCGCTACCGCCATTAATTTAACGGCACCCGTAAAGGTGTCAGGTAAACGCGCTTGATGCACAGTGCCCGTGCTATCGGTTTTTACCACACCTAGCCAGAACACGCCGGGCTGATCAACGCGTCTAGCAAACGGATTGAGATTAGCGTCCATCCTTGCTCCCGTCACCATCATTCGCTCTCGATCGCCGCCGATCCCAGCCCTTAGCCGCTGTAAAGCACTAAACTCTGGCAAGACTAAATCGAGCATTTGCATACTGCGCACCTGCAGCGCCCGTTTTTGTAAAAAGAAGCCTAATGGATCCGGTAAGTCATAATCGGCTACTTGCAAGATCCCCACATCTACGCCATACAGCAGCACATCCGCAGGCTGGTTGCTATTTAGCGAAATTGAAAAATCTTTACCTGGCCGCACCAACTCGGGCGCGGTTAAGGTGAGGTCTAATTCACGATCGGCGCGGGCAATATTAAACGGCTGCACGGCATAACTCAGCGGGCTAAGTAATAACTCTGGCGCACCAGCAGCGCGGACAAAACTGACGTTTAAATAAGCATTCCCCTGCAATCCCGGCGGCACTTGAATGCGCTGCACACTGTGGCTACTGTCGGCTTTAAACCAACTAAAGGCTTCCACTTTATCCGTTTCAATCGTAATTAAACCGCTACCAAGGTAAGGCGCGGTGACACTAAACTCTAGCCACTCGCCTACTTGATAATCAGTTTTACTCAGTGTTAATTGTAATTGGGCATTTTGCTCCAGTTTTGCCGTTACATTAGCGGCACCCACCACGGTATACTCCGTTTGACTAAGCAGCTCGCCAGAATTATTGAACAACTGCAGCTGATATTCGCCCGG